>JAEEGL011556695.1_pt1 | contig 44676 bp, 29 predicted proteins | sample 9134231 | NCBI WGS metagenome assembly JAEEGL01 (sample SAMN16246548, study PRJNA631951) | gut metagenome | biome: gut microbiome; feature: rumen; material: fiber-attached | host: Bos | place: Iran: Karaj | collected 2018-10 | reverse complement strand
GTGTTGAATTAAATAATAGATTATTACTTTTCCAATTGGATTGTATTATTTTAGAAAAAAAATTTAGATTAATAGAAATAGAAATTCTATTTAATTTGATTCTGTGAAAAGAATTATTAATTGTTAAATGAAATTGATAAAAATATACCTAATTTATTTATCAATTAATCAAAAAAATAATTCCAAAAATTTTTAAAATTATAATAATTAATAACAATTAATAAAAATAGTAAAATATTTGAGAATACAAAATTTATTATATTTTTTAATTTCTAAAAAAATATTGTTATTAATGAATCCAATGTTTCTCATGTCCATTTTCAATTTGTGGTTCTAGAAATCCTCTGAAAAAGCAACTTTCAACTTCCCATCTTATCCCATAACCTTTATCATTTCTTAATTCAATTATACCAATTTGATGAGGCAATCCATGAATATTAATCCAAATACAATTATCTAAAAATAAATTTAACATTATATTAGCATTATCATTTTTTTCTTTGTCTTTACCTTTTTGTATTGGCCAAAAAGGATCTGTTACACTTCTATGACAATGCTTACATAAGGCTCTTCCTCCTACTGTTAATATTGATTTCGGATTATTTTTTTCTATAAATTTACTTTTTAATATGTTTATATCTGGTGGTAAATGATTATTTAAACTCCCTACTGTTTGTCTTACTCCAAGCAATGTTAACAATAATCTTGAATTAAAATTATCAGTTAAGGCTTTAAGATCTAATGAATTTAATGAAATTAAATTTTGGGAGAATAAATTCTGTAGAATAATTATATTATCATTTGTTATTTCATTAAATGAATTTAAAAGAAAAAAATGAAAAACAAATTTTTTATTCTGGATACATAAATATATATTATTTAATAATAATATTAATAGATTTTCTTTAGGATATGAGATAAACATTAGGTCATTGTTATAATTTTTATTTGTAACTTCAATAAATTTTTGAGGATCAATTGGGTATTTTTTTATATTTTCTTTTAATTCTTTATATATTTCTTCTTTAAATTCTTCTTTGCTTAGAATTTCTTTTTCAATTTGAAAATAAGTTTTCAAAAATTCCTTAATGTCAATATTATTATTCATAGACATCTTTTCTACCATAATTTCTTTTAAATAATTAAATTAATATATTCTTTTTTATAAAATAATATAATAAAAAATATAAAAATAGTATAATATTAAATATACAATCATCTAAATATAAAAAATAAATGCACTTGTAATTTCCTCATTAATCAAAGGTCTAAGTTATCACAATTAAATTGAATAATATTAAAATTAAATATATCAAGTTTAAAATAAGTTTTTCAATTTATAAATAATATTAAATATTTATTATGGGTTCTGACTCATCAAAAAATAAAATGAAATTTTTGATTCTTGAATCTCAAACAAATAATTATAATTCATCAAAAAATATATTAAGAATTGAGCCAAAAATAAAAGAAGATATTGAAGAAATAGAAAATATTAACAATTTTGAAAATATAAATGAAAAGGATGATGAAATTTTTCAAGAGGATTTGAATACTAATAAAAATAATAAAGTAAATAATATAAATAAATATCCTGAAAATTGTATTGGTATATTAGAATTTGAAAAAGATAAAATAAAAGGAAAAGGAACTGCAAGTTTAATAAGTGAAAATATAGTATTAACATCAGCATCGAATATTTATGATTTTGAAACAAAAAAATTTTTTTCAAATATATCATACAAACATTCAAATGGAAAAATATATAAAGATATTGATTTTAAGAAAATAACTAAAAATTATGGAGAAAATCATTTAGATGAAGATAATTGGGCAATTATAATTTTTAAAAGCAAGATATCAAATTATTATTTAGGAATTGATTATCAAGAAATTGATTCTTTACCATCTATAGAAATTAATATATATGGATATAATATTAATGGTGAATTATTTTATGGAGTTACAAATGCTGAAACTCAAAGTGATAATACAATTACTTATAAATTTCCTTGTGTTGAAGGAGAAAATGGGGCTCCTTTAATTAAGAAAGTAGACAATAAATATTATATTTTTGGTTTAAATATTTCATGTAATGAAAAGAATCAAATAAATTATGGTAACATTTTTGAGAAAGATACTATTACATTAATTTATTATCTCAAAGAAAAAAAAAGAAAATTTATTGATGAGTCTACAATTATTTCTTTAGATTTATCAAATAAAAACTTAAATTGTAATGATATGAAAAATTTTGAAGACTATCAATTTTCAAATATCATAGATTTAAATTTGGCTAACAATAATATTAAAGACAAAGGTATAAAGAATATAATAAATTCAAGGTTACAAAGTTTAAAAAAATTAAATTTAGAATCAAATGATATTGGAGATGAAGGTTTATCAGTATTATTTCAATGTAATTTTAGAACATTGAATGAATTGGAATTATCAAACAATAATATTTCAGAAAAAGGAATTATAGATTTATGTAAATGTGATTTCAAACATACTTTAATTAAATTAAATTTATCAGAAAATCCAAAAATTGGAGATAAAGGAATTAAAAATTTAGTTGATGCAAATTGGGAAAAATTAGAAAATTTAATAATTATTAATATTAATTTAACTAATAAAGGATTACAATTTTTAACAAAAACAAATATTATAACAATTAATATGAATAGAAATAAGATTACAATAGAAGCAGAAAATATAATTAATTCATTGAAATTAGATAATAAAAAAATTATAACAGGTATATCTAAAATTGATAATAAATAAATATTTTATTCAATAAAAATATATAATTTAAATGTAATAAAATATAAAAAATAATAATGTCTTATAATCTTGATACAAAAACTTCAATATCTAAAGAAAATCCAATATTAATCCATTATTTAATAAGAAAGCTTGAATCTAGGACAAATTCTTTAGATAAGTTAAAAAATATTTTAAATTCAATAACAACTTTAGAAGAATATTATATAAATAAAAAACCATCCATAAATTTAATTGAAGAATTAATAGAAGATTTAAAACAAGCAATTTTTGCAATTAAAGCATTATTCACAGAAAATAAAGCATTATCATTGACAAATGATGCTAGGCAAGAAACAATAGCAAAGCAAATTTCGGAAAATATTTTTTCATCTAATGGAAATGAAGATTTAAGAACAAGTAGTAATGATATAATAAAAAAATATAATTCAAAATCTCCAAAAAGAGAACTTTTTAATGGTAATGTTCCTGAAGCAAAACAATTTTCTAATACTTTTAGAAATATTGAAAATGATAAAATAAAATTAAAAAATGCTGTTAGATTACATTTTCAATATAATAGAAATTCTTTGGAAGAAAAAAACAATAAGATACAAAGTTTTGATAATAATAATATGAATGGAAATAATACTAATTCAAATGAATTAATTATGAAAATAATGAATAATGCAGAAATTTTAAATTTACTTAATCAAAAATTAGGAAAAGATGTAATTAAGAAATTAACTAAACCAAATTGCCCTAAAAGTTATATTGAAAAAGTAGAAATGATTCTGAATGAAAATGTAAATTTAAAAGATAAAAATACCAATAAATTAAAAGTACCAATGAGAATAAAAAATACAATTCAAGCAAAAATCAATACTCCAAAAATGAAAAAGAAATATAAAAGTTTTAGTCATAGAGGTAATAAAAATAATGAAAATGATAAAAAGTTTTTTGATAATAATACTAATCCCTATGGAGGATATTTTGAAAAACCCAAATATTTAGGAAATCAAAAATATTATCCAATATCTTCAAAAAATTCTTAAATAAAATTTAAATATATATTCAAATTTTTTATTATATTTAATAAAAAAATTAATTTGTTTCGTAAAAAAATTACCTTTATTCTTTTACACAATAAAATATATTAAAAATAATATATATTAAATTTTTACAAACAAAATCTTAAAATCATTCATTTTCATTATTTTCTTCAATCAATTTTTTGAACATATTAAAATCAATTTTTTCTTGATTTTCTTTTTGAAATGTTTTTTTAATTTCTTCTTCATTAATAGCTAATTTAAAAGCATGAGTGGCTTGTAATAAAGAATCATAAGTAATATAACCAACTTGATTACTATCTTCAAAATATTTAAAAGCACTCCATTCTTTTTCTTCTTTATTTAACTCACTTGAAGCAGTCATTGCAGCTAAAAATTCAGTATAATTTACTTTTCCATCTTTATGAAAGTCAATACCATTCCAAATAATGTTTAAATCTTGTTCTGATATATTTAAATTTAATTCTTTTATTGATTTTTTTATATCTTCTAATGTTAAAACCCCTACATTATTAATATCAAATTTATTAAAAATAGATCTATATTTTTTCACTTCTTTTCCTTCTGCTATTTTTGCCATAAAAAAATAAATTTCTTTTTGAAAAAAATTTTTTTTTGAAAATTGTTTTAACATTTCTATCATTGAACTATCAAATGTAAATTCATTATCCATAATTTCATCTTCAAATCTTTTAAACCAAGGATGATTTAAAGCTTCTTTAGCAGATAATCTTTTATTAACATCTTTATCAATTAATTTACAAACTAAGTCTTTTGCTTCAGGAGTACATTTGCATTTATTAATTATAGTATCATCAAAATTTTTTTTTGTAATAACATCAAATATACTATTTTTTTCATCTGGTTCAAATGGAAATTTTCCAGTTAACATATAGTGTAACATTATTCCAACTGACCATAAATCTGTTTTTGAATTTAAGTTACCTTTTATTATTTCTGGAGACATATAATATGGACTTCCTACTGATTTTTTATCTTTTTTGTGAATATTAGTTGCTAAACCAAAATCAATTAATTTTAAAGTAGAATAATCATTATTTTTTTCAAATAATATATTTTCTGGTTTTACATCTCTATGAATTATACCATGATTGTGACAAAATAATAATGCTTTTAATAATATAAATATTGTTTCTGACATATCTTTTTCTGTATAATTATAATGTTTTTTTAATGAAATATATTTAAATAAGTTATCTCCTGGTAAATATTCCATAACAATATTAATAAAAAAATCATCTTCATAAGTTTCATAATATTTTACTATATAAGGATGATCTAATGAACGTAATATATTTATCTCTTGAATTAAACATTCATACATTGTTTTTGAAATTCCTTCTTTTTTTAATGTTTTTATTGCAAATTTTAAATTTTTATATGTTTTATTTCTAAACAAACGAACTTTTCCAAATGAGCCTGCTCCTAATGTTGACAGGTATTCATATATTTTTCTAAAATCTGATATTTTAGAAAAACTATCTACTCTATTTGAAGATAATGATTTTTTATCAGAACGTTCTATTTGGAAGGGTTTTTCCGAACAACAATTTCCCATTATTTTATTTTTATTGATTTATTAAATTGTTTATTGTTCTTTTAAAAAAAAACTTTTATTATAAAATTATTTTAAATCATTAGTTTCGTATTAATTATAAACTTAAATAAATAAATATTATATATAAAAAGAAATACTCTAACGATTATAAATATCAATAAATTAAATTACTTATTTGAGATTAAAGAATATAATTGAATACAATCTAATCTATCTTTTTCATTATATGCAATCATTTTCATAATTAAATCAATAAAATAATCACTATATCCTTTGTCATAATAAATATTATCAATAATATATTGTCTGTTTTTTTTATCATCAGAACAAAGTTTAATATCTTGTAATATATTAAAATCTCTAGTAATGGCATAAACAAAACATAAACCTAAAGAATAAATATCACTTTTATATACATTAATCTTTGCTCTTTTCGAGCCAGTAAATATACAATTACGAAGAATAGGACACATAAACATTTCAGTTCCTTTTATTTCGAAAAAATTATATGCTTTTTTAACAAAAATACTTTCATCAAAATCACAAATTTTATAATCTCCGTTTTCCATTATTAAAATATTTTGTGGCTTAATATCTCTATGAGCAATATTTTTATATTGCATCATACTTAAAGCTCTACTTAATTTCTTTAAAATTTTCATTAATTTTTCTTCTGGAAATGTTACACTTGAATCTTCTATTTCTTTTGACCAATCAGTAACTGCAAGTGGCATTAATAAATAAAGGCAATATGATGTAATATCTAATTTTTTTAAATGATATTTATATACTTCTATAATATTTTTCTTTGATTTATCATCAAATTCATTTAAAGCTTTAATTATTTCAATTTGATTTTTTACTTTTTCCATTTCTTTTTCACCATCTACAATTATCTTTTTAAATGCATATTGTTTTTTTGTTTTAATCTCTTGAACTAAATAAATATTTGCATAAGCACCATTTCCTATTAATTTTATTAATTTAAAAGCGTATACATTTAAATCATCTGAAAATGAATTTTGCTTTACTTTTTCTTCTTCTTCCAAATTTTTTTTTTCTTTTTCAGGCTCATTTTTATTGGTTCCTATATTTTGAGAGTAATAATTTTTAAGAAGAGTCCTAAAATCAGGAACTGAATTTAAAAATCTTTTTTTTGGTTTTTTACTTTTTTCTTCGACATTTATAGTATTATTTTTATTGTTTCTATTATTGATATTACTATTATTACTATTATTTATTTTATTATCACTATTATTAAGTGTACTAAAATTACTGGAACTAATTTTATTATGATTATTCATATTAATATTATCAATTTTATCGTTTTGAGTTTTACTATTTTTCAATGATATAATATTTAAATTAAATGCAGAATCATTATTTGGTCTTCTAGATATTTTTGGAGAAAAATTATTGTTTTGAAGGGTTGAATTATCTTCTTCTTTTTTTTGAATTGATGGCTTCTTATATATTTTAGTTGATATTATTTTAATTTTTTTTAATGTTGGAACTTGATTTAAAGCATTTTTTTTTAAGTTATCACATTTATAATCTAATGATCTTCTTAAACTAATACCCATTTTGCTTTGAAAATATTTTACTTTGAAACATTTATCACAAACTATTATTTCTCTTTGATTGTAATTTCCTTTTAAAAATGTTCCTCCACATTGACAAAATCTATTTTTTTCATCTTCTAAATCATCTACTTTTATTCTTGCAGATAAAGCCATTCTTATTGAATTTTTTAATTGAATTTGTTTTGTTGCTGGACTATTATCTCTATATGATGATAACATTTGTTCTTTAGTTTTTATTAAACTCAATCGCCCATTTGATTTTTCTATCAACATTTTATATAATAAATAAGTTATATAATTATAAAATGAAATTTTAATTTTTATTATTTGTTTAAATTATTTTAAAGTAGTTTTTATTCATCATTATTTTTTTGAATTTTTTTTTTATTTAATCAAATTTATAATAATTTGATTTTTATGAAGATTATTGTTCCTCAAAAATGAAGAAGATATACAAAAAATAAAAAATTAAAGTTAATTTAATAAAAATAAAAACAATAATAACCAAAAAAAAAAATGGAAAAAAACTCTCTATTCCGAGAATACTTCCCAGGATACATGGGTCACATTCCATATAAATATGAAGTAATAGGAATGACAGTGGGAGCAACAAACAACCATATAAAATCCCTCTTAACAAAAGAGCCAGACTACTCTCAAATATATGTTCCATCAAACAAGCCAGACTACACTTATTACAATCGTGGATATTTTAATGCAGATATGTCAAAAACTTATCCTTTAGAAGAGGACAAAATATTTTCCAATCGTTCAAAAGAAGCACGTACATGGATATCAGGAAACAAACATGTACTATACCCAGAACACATTCCAGGATACACAGGTCATGTTTCAGGTATAGAAACGACTACAAAGAAAGGAAGTAATATTTTTGGTATGAGTTATGCTAAAGCTAGTAGTATTGCTGTTAAAGGTGCTTATTGTAATCAAGCTGATTTACCTAAGGATGAAAGATATATTAGTGAAATGAAAGATAGATTTGTTAGACCCAAAACGAGAAGTTATGAAGAAGAAAGAATTTTAAGAGAACATGATGAAGCTTTGAAACCTAAAATTATTGTCACTAGTGAACAAGATGAAAAAATGCTTATGGGATTAAGTGATTCATTCAAAAGAGCTGTTACTTTCAATAGAAAAAAAATAGTTGATGCCCCTTATATTGTAGGATATGGAGGTTTCAGGAAAGGAGTAATTTCTGATGGAATGTATGGGAAAAGTTTTAGGACTGAAAGTATTAAATCTATTAATAAAATTTAAATGGGAATTTTTTCTCTTTTTCAAGTTATTTGAAACATTGGAATTTTATATAATGATTTTTGTTATTTAAAAAAGTCTGATTTTAGATTATAAAATATTTTTTTTTAATAAATATATGAAATTGAATTTAGAATTGTATTTAATGGTTTTTTTTCTTGATTTATTTATTTATATTTTTTTCATCACTAAGTTGAGAATATATAATAAAAGTTTAACAAGAAAAAAATTAGCTGTAATGACAAAAGTATAGAAAAAAAAAGAAAATTTTGAAAATCAAATGTGAATTGCTCAAAGAGACAAATTTTATTATATGATGAGAAAAGCTTATTTCAATGAATTAAATTCAGATGAAAAAATATTACAAAATAAATATATTAATTGTTTTGGAAGAAGAAACAAAGAAAAAAAGGAGTTAAAAAAGTAAAAAGAAATATATTTATTAAAAGTTAATTTAAATATTTTAGAAAATATAATAATGATTAGATTAAAAAAATGTGTAAATACTTTTTTCATACTTGTTTAAGTGGAGATGCTGGTAAATTATGTTATGGGAGATGTAATACAATTTATTTAAATACTTGATGATAAAGAAAAAGGTGGGGAAGGAGAAAAAGGCTTCAAAAAAAAAAAAATTGAAAAGAAAAAAATTATTCAAATAAAAAAGAAATTTCATATAAATTAAAAAATGATAAAATTTAAAAAAATTAAAAATTATTTTTAAATTCTAATTTTATTTTTTTGTAATTTCCAAAAATTCAACATCAAAAATAAATAAGTGTTATGAGGAATTACTCCTCCCCCCCACCGATATTATCATAGGCATAATCACTTTGAATCTTAAAACTACTTTTTTCTCCTACTTTCATACCAAGAACACAAATATGCCAACATTTATTAATTTGTCCATTTCAAACATTAAATTCAAAAAGATCAACACATTTATCAAATAATTTCCTTTTATTGAAAGTTCCTACATAATGGACTTTTACAATATTCCCTTTTTGAGGCTGACCAAGTTCCTTCTTTTAATATTTTCTTCGTTAATCCTCCATCTTACGTCATATCCACAAAACCTTCCATTTTAATTTTTTATATTTATTATTTTTTTAAGTTTTTTTTTTAATTTTCTCTATAATAAGTTATATTTAAAATTATAATTAATAGATTTAAAGACTTTTTTATTAATCAGTAAAAACAAAAGAATTTTTTTAACATTAAAATAAAAAAGAATAAAAATGTTCTTAGCTTCATCATTAAATGATAAAATGAAAAAAACAATGAATGAAGTTGATCCTGAATTTAATCAAACTGCTTTATTTCCATATCAAAAACCAAATTCAAATGGTGCTGTAATAACAATTCACAAGCATGATCCTAATACTAAATTAACTTCAGAGGAATTATTAAATTTAACAAATGAAGAATGGGGAAAAACTTTTACTTTACCCAAGTTAAGAAATAAATGGAAAGAAAAGATAAATGTAAATTTTCAAAGAAAATTTAAAAAAATTTCTGATGATGTGATGCCTGAAAATGTTAAAGAAGCAAGATTATATATTAAAAATTTTGTAGATCCTGATAATTTAGAAATAAAAAAAAATAAAAGATGGAATAATTCAGTAAATCCAAGAGAAATAGTAAGATCAGAATTAAAAAAAAAAATTTTTGATGCAAATTATAAATTAAATGATTTTATAGTGGTTCCATTAAAAGAAAAAAATAATATTGAAGAAGGAGTTGATACAAGAAATTATATGTATTATAAAGGAGAAAAGTGGAATAATTCAACTTTATTTGAAAATTATGAAAAAAAGTTTTTAAATACAGTTTCTGGTGAAAATGCTTTTGAAAATACTAAAAGATATTGGAGAGATACTAATTATGATAGAATTAATGAAAATGTTATTCCAATATCTAATAATAGAAAACATTTTGAAGAACCTAGATTTTATAAAAAATATATGAGTCCACTTCAAGATACTAATTTTAAATTAAATACTATGAGAAAAGTAAAAGAAATATTAAGTTTAGAAAGAGAAAGAGTTACTAAAAAAATATTGCATGAAAATCCAGGAAATGAAAAGTGCTTTGAAAAAATAAATTCTTTAACTAATAAAGAAATGTATCATACTTATCAAGATAAATTTAATGAATTAACAGGAAAAAGTAAAAGTTTAACTCAAAAAAATTTTTTTAAAAAAGATTGGAAAGATGAAGAATTAGTTGATAAAGTTAAAACTTTAACTAATTGGAATAATATAAAATGGTTTAAACCTTTTAAAGGAGAAAATGATAAAAATGATAAAAATTTTAAAAAAAGAGAATTATTAAAACCTTTAGTAACAAAAGGTTCTGCAATAGCAAAAGAAGAATTTAATATAAAAGCAAAATTAGAAGAAGATTATAAAAAAGAAATTAAGAAACAATTATTACAAAAAAGAAATAAAACTATATTACAAATTGAACAAATTCCAACAAAAAATTCACTTATAAAAAGTAAATATCCTTTAGATAAAAAAGAATATGATTATCAAGTTAAAAAATCAATAGAAGATAGAAAAACATATAAAAGAAATAAAAGTGAAGATAATATTAATGAAGAAGAAAAAGAACAAGATTTAATAATTCAAGATTATAATGCTATTGTTCCTTTATCTCAACCTTTTTCAAAAAAATATTTTTTACAAGCTTATAAAACTGTAACTTTAGATGATTTAAAAGAAAAAAATAGAAAAAGAAAAAATGAACAATGGATTGAATATCAATATAGTCATTTTGGTACTTATAGAGAATTTGAATTTTCTGATAAAATTTATACTGATCCTGATGTCGGGAAATATAAAGTTAAAAAAGAAAAAATTAAAGCTTGGTCTTGTTGTATGAATACTGATGAATTTAGTAAAGGTTGTAGAAAAATTAGAATTAATAAATTAAAATGGAATTTAGATAATGCTTAAAATTTTTTTATTTTTTTTATTTAATATAAAATTTAAATTATTTTATTTATATTGTTTTATGCATAATGATAGATATTTAAATAAAAAATTAACTGTTTAGGTTTTAATTTTTTTCATCTTCTTTTAAATCAGGATTTCTCTTATTTTTCTTTGAATTTCTTTTCAATTTTTAAAGTGAATTTTTTGTATTCATTTTTTATTTACAAAAATGTTTAAAATTTTAAAAACAAATTAAATAATTATCTTTTAATTTTTTTCTCAAATGAAACTTAAATTTAATTTATTCAAAAAATGAATAAGCTGATTGAAGAATTTGATTCTAATAATAATCAAAATTTAAAAAACAATAATGAAAATACAAATAGGACTTTTCCAATAGCATCAAATCAATTAAGTCTTCAAAAAGCCTCAAATACTCAACAAGATAAATTAAATCAACAAGAGCAAATAAAAGATCAAATAAAAAAAGAAAAAAAAAAATATCATGGTCATATATTAATCTTATGTGTAATTTTTTTAATAATTGAACAATACATCTCATATGTATTTATATTAGAAATAAAAAATATAAAATGTAAGAATATAATTTTTAATAAATTTTCAAAACAAATTTTTAGTATCATCAATGAAATTTACAATAATTAGATTATTTTTTTTTCATATATTATTTATTTTATTAATTGGAGGATTTTATTTAACATCAACAACAAATCCAGGAGCAATTCCATTATATTGGGGATTTTATATAGGTGATCAAGATTACAAAAAAAAAAGATATTGTTTACTTTGTCAAGTTTTTAAACCTGATAGAGCACATCATTGTTCAATTTGTAATACATGTGTTTTAAATATGGATCACCATTGTCCTTGGGTTAATAATTGTATTGGATTTTATAACAGAAAATTTTTTATTCAATTACTTTTTTATTTTATTTTATCTGTTTTTTACTTAGATATAATTTACATTCCTCATACTTATAATAGTGTAATTAATTTATATAAGACAAGATTTACTGGAAAAATTTATTTTATTTTATATCATTCTTTTATTATTATAAATCACTGTGCTTCATTAATATTAACGTATTTAGATTTTGAATTTTTTAGATTTCATTTAAAATTAGTTTTTAAAAATTGTACTACGATTGAAACTTTAGACCCAGAATTTGAAAAGAATAATAAATTTAATTTATCATTAAGAGAAAATTGGGAACAAGTAATGGGAAGTGATAAATTATTTTGGTTTATTCCTTTCATTTCTGATTCAGGATATCCAAAAGGTGATGGACTGACTTGGCCTGTTAATGAATTGGCAGATGAATTTAATGAAAATAACAAAGAAAAAATATTTGATAGAAATAAAAGCAGTTCCACTTTTAATACTAATAAAAATAATTATAATAGGAATGCACCTAATAATTTTGGTACCAATACAACTGCTTTTGATAGTAATAATAATATAATTAGGAAAAATTTAGGAAATAATGTAGTTAGTGAAAGTGGGTCAAAAAATATTGAAATGTCAGAAATGTTTAATAATGATAATAATAATAATAATAAATAAATTATAATTTTTAATTTAATTATTTTTATTTAAATAATTTTTATATAAAATATTACTTTGAATAATAATAAAATTAATTAATTATTTTTAAGAAAAACAACAATTTTTTTCAACATTCAAATTTAAAAAAACAAAAAATTTTTTTAATTAAAAAATTAAATATTTTTCGTAAGTTCAGTAATCTTAACAACATCGGCAGGTTTCTTTGTCATAATATAATAAGTTTCTTCTGAATTTATATTAATATCATTAGAAGGCTCAGCAATACTTTGCATTAAAAATTTAATATCATCAAAATTCATTTTTTCTCCAATTTCTTCAATAATATTTTGAAGACTTTCAGGAGTAATTTTATTAACTTTTTCATCTTTTAAATTTTCAAAAATAATATTTGTCCCATTCCTAGTTTTATTATCACCTAAATGAATATTTATATATAAAATAATATCATCTGTTGATAATTCATTTCCTTTAATATCATAATCTAAACATAAATCTTCAATTATTTTATATATTTCAGGATGTTCTTTATGAAAATTAATTGATCTTAATCCACTTTGAATTATATGTGGATTTATCTTTTTTCCTTCTGATATATTATTTAATGAATTTCTTAATTCTCGCTCTATTTCTTCAAATAAAATTGGTGTTCCTATTTCATCTGTTGACCAATCTATTTTTGATATTAGAATTTTTCTATATGGTAATTTGGATGACATTTTAATAATTAATTTGAATTTTTTAATTTGTGGAATTTGCCTTTTATTTTTTTTTTTAAATTTTAAATTATTTAAAAGTAATGAATTTTTATATGCTATAATCTTTAATTATATAATCAATTATTTTTTGAATTAATTTTATATAAATTATATATATAAAATTTGTTTTATATATAAAAACACTTTTCAAAAATATTATAAACAAGAAAAACACGAAAAAAATGATTTTTTACTTTTGTTTTCATTTATTTTATAAGTGGGAATTGTAGAACTTTCGATTTTATTCATTTTACTTGAATCTAAAGTTTTATTTTCCAGTATTTCTTTATTATTATTATTATTATTATTTTTATTCTTATTTTCATCAAATTTTTTTCTTTGATGAATATTTTTACAATATTGAAGTTGTATTATATTAAAATGATGTTGTTTTGGATGAATAGCACTAATTGATCTTCTAAATTTATCTTTAGGATCAATTTTTTCTACATTTTTAAATTGATCGTTAACTCTATATTTAGTTATTTCACTTTTTTTAGTTTTTATTTCATTTTTATCTTTATTTTCCTTTTTAATATCATAATAATTAATGTATAATTTTCCATCATTTTTTTCCCCAGAATCATTTAGTGATCTTAAAAAATGATCGTAAAATGAATCATCAATCATTTGTTGTACATTATTTCCCACAAAATTTTCTCCTTCATCATCATTATTATTATTAATATAATTTGTTTTTTGTTTTCCTATATTATTATTATCATGTTTTGAAATAAATTTAAGATTCATTTTTAATTTAAAAAAATAAAGAAAAATGTGAAAATTTATAAAAAATGCAGTACTATTAAATTAACAATATTAAATAAAAAACCAATAAAAATATTTTTTAAAAAAAGATATAACTTAAAAAAAAAATATAAAAATGTCTGAACCAGAGATAATAAGATTAAAAAAGGAAGTTCGTAGATTAAAAGAATTAAATTCTCAACTTCAGCAAGAAAACGATGAATTAAATGATAGGATAGGGAAACTTCAATTAGCAAACATGGCAAATAAAAATAAAAGAGATTTAATAACACAAGCAGATTTAGTTCAAAAAAACAAAGAAATTCTTCGTTCAAATATAGAAGCGGCTGTATTAGAAGAAAAAACAAAAATGGAAAAAATTCAAAAAGACAATGAAGAACTTTTAAAAAATTTAAAATTATATCAGCAAAAATTACAAGATAATGAATTTTACATTCAAAAAATTCAAAAAGAAAATAATGATATAAAAAGACAATTAATAGATTTCGGTAAAAAGCATGAAGGAAAAGATATAATAGATAATCAAAGAATCAGAGATGATTTAATTCAAAAAAAAGAAGAGGAATATTATAATTTTATTCCTCAATGGAATGATTTAAGAACAAAAATGGAAGAAGTTTTAGCGGAAAATAGAATATTAAGACAAATGGCAGATGTTCCTGAAAATTTTGGTATTGATATTGCCAAAATTCAAATGGGTGATAGAGTTAAAATTGAAGATTATAAAGCTAAAATTAGAATATTACAAAATGATAATGCTGATTTAGAAGAAGAAAGAGCTAAATTAAAACATAAGCTTAAAATATTAGGTAGTACTTTTAATGCTAAAGGTGATCCTTTCGATTTTTTAACTCCTGAACAAAAAGTTGAAGTTTTTCAATTTGCTTATGATCTTAAAGAAGGAAAAAGAAAAGTTGAAGAATATGTTGGTGATTTAAAAGGACAGATTACTCGATTAAATGAAAAAATTATTCAATTACAAATTGAAAATGCTAATATAGGAGGTGGAGGAAGAATTAATTATAGTAATATGAATAATACTAGTAATATGAAAAATGAGAATGTAGAAGATATCGTTCGTACTGTATTAAGACAACAAAGAGAAGAAATGGAAAAAAGTGGATTTACAAATAATCAAAATAATATTTCTAATTATGAAAGTCAAATGAATAATACTAATGAAAAATTGAGAGCTGCTAAAAAACCTATTCAAAAAATAAATTCTATGAACAGTAAAGGAGAATATACTCAAGAAAATAACTATGAGAATTATAATTATTTACAATTACCTCCTCAACTTATGTCAAAAGATCCAAATAGTAATGAATATGATAAAGGTTATTCACACAGATTTAATACAAATTATAAAATTCCTTCTGATAAAATTCATGAACTTTTTAATATTGCTATGAATGATCAAGATGTTGATGCTTTAAAAAAAGGAAGTGCTGCATTACAATCTCAAATTATTGAATTAATGGAAATTGAAAGTAGAAGAAATGATAATGATAAAATTCTTAATGATAATTTACAAAATATTTATGTTAAATTTGAATCCTTAATTCTTATTCAAAATGAAATTTTTGATAGATATATGGAAGATAAAAATAATAATAAAATGAATCTTGAAAAAGAAAAAAAAAATTTAGAAGATTTAAGAGCAGAAAATGAAGTTTCTAGAAGGAAAATTAAAGCTTTTGAAGAAACTCTTCAAAATTTAGAAAATAAAAGTGGTTCTGACTTAGAAAGAAAAATGATTGAGAAAATGAAAGAAAATGCTATTTTGGAAAATAATAATTTAAAATTATTAAGAAAATATCAATGCTTAGTAGAAGAAGAAAAAAAATTAAGAGAATTTATTGAAAATAATACAAAAAATCAAATTGAAAAAGATAGATATATTCATGAAAAAATAGCTAAATATAAAGGATGGAAAGATTTATTAATTAAATATTTAAGATTTTTAAATGATAAATTAAAAAAATCAGTAGATAAAAATACATTTGATAAAATGTTAGTTCAAAATCAATATTTAAGAAAAAGAACAAATGAAATGAATAAAATAGATATGTCATTGACAAGGCAAATGGTTTTATCCCAAACATTAATTTTAAAATACAAAGATTTAGAAAATTCATATTATTTGTGTGAAGAAGGAAAATTAGATGCAGAAATTGAATGTAATTATTTAAGAAAAAGATTACAAGATTGTGATCCAAATTATTATAATGAACAAAAAGCTTTTCGTAAATTATCACATAATCTACAATCATTAGGTTTATCATTTAATCAAATTAAAAATGCTTTAATCATAGGAAAACCAAATTTAGAAGAAAATTTAAATGGAGAACAAACGAATTCAAATATTTTAGGACAAAGTTTATCATTCTTATCTGGATTAACAATGGAAAATTCTTTTATATCAAAAAATGATTTTGAAAATGCTTTATTGAGATTAGGAATTTCAAATAACGACATTAATAAAACAGATTTGCAATTTATATATAATGTTTTAAATTGTGAAAATGATGATATTGTGGACGTGAGATTATTCCTGAAAAAACTAGAACAATATAGTACAGAAGACTCTAAAGAAAGAATAAATGATGAATTATTACTTGATAAATTTATTCAATGTGTCAGAAAATCAAAAGGACTTTTAGAAATTTTTGAATATTTTGATACAAATAATAATGGATGTATTACAAGAGAAGAATTTAAATTTGCTTTATCAAAGTTACAATTCTCAATTAATGAACAAGAAATAGATAAACTAATTTTTTTAGTAAGTGGAAGACCTGAAGATGAATTTAAATTAGATCAAAATGATACATTTAATTATATAGAATTTTGTGATTTATTTGAGCAAAAAGCTAAAAACCATTTATTAAGAAGAAGGAAAATGAATAATGCTAAAAATTCAATAAATATTGATTGGAAATTTAACCAATTATCACTTATTATTTCAGGAATTGAAAAATGTAGAATTACTATTGAAGAAGCTTTTAATGGAAGTGATAGAACTTATAAAGGATTTGTTACTTTTGAAGAATTTGAGAAAGTTTTAAATTCTTGTGAAGTTAATATTAATTTTAATGATTCTAAAAGATTATATGATATGTTTGATCATTCTAAAAAGAATTTAATTCCTTTAGATAATTTAATTTCAGAACTTAAAATTACAGAAAAAGAAATTGAAAATTATAATATAATGACAAATAATGTTTTATCAGAAACTCAACAAAAAATTGATTATGCCAAAAAATTTACTTTAATAAATGAAGAAAAGCAATATTTTAATATAAGAATGAATCAAATGCAAAAAAGATTAGAAGAATTGGAAAGAAATAATGAAAGTTTAACTAAAAATTTAGAAGAATATGCAAATAAGAATACAGATTTTGTAAATAAATATTTTTCAACTTTAGAAGAATTACAACAATATAAAGAAACTTACATGAGTTTAGGAGTTAAAAGAGAAGATTTACAAAGAATAGAATTTGAAAATGATTCTTTATCAAGAGAGGTCACAATATTAAGAATTGGTTTAAATACTTTTAAAGAATTATATAATGCTTCAAATTTACAAATTAAAAATATAACTTTAAATCAAGAAAAGAATAAAGATGAATTAGATACTTATAAAAGAGCAATCAAAGAATTACAAAGTGAAACAAATCAAAATGCTTTAATTGGTAAATTATATTATACCATATTAATTTCAAGATGGAGAGAAGCAAATACCTTGAGAAAATATGATGACTTTGTTTCTGATTTTTCATCATTAAAAGAAGAAAATTTCACTTTAGAAACTCAAAATAAAAATTTATCTAAAAATTTAGTTGATGTTCAAGTTGCTTTACATGAAAAAATTATAGAAAATACAAAAATGATTGATGAACTTGAAAATTATGAAAATGGTTTAATAGCTTTTAATTCAGATAGAAATGAAACTCATCCAATGGATGAAATGAAAAGTTTAATTCAAATGCTTACTGATGATAATAAGGATAAAATTGAATCTGTGATAAAATTAAAAAAAACTGTTTTAAAATTAGAAAATCAAAATGATACTTTAAAAAATAAAATTGATTTTTGTGAAAGTTTAGCAAATAATATAAGATATAATAATAGGGATGAATATAGTAAAAAATTAATTGGAATGTGTGAAGAAATATCACAATTGAAATTAAATAATAGTATATTAAAAAGAGAAAATAATTTTGGAAAAGAAAATGAAAACCATTTACAAAATTTAAATAATCAATTAACAGAAGGAATAAAAGAACATGAAAAACAAACTGCAGAATGGGAGAATAAATATAGAAAAATGCAAGAATTATATAAAACTAAAGATGATGAAAGACAAAAGAAAATCATAAATTCATTAGAAAAAATGAAATTATATGACCAAAATCAATTACAATTAATATTAAATGAAAAATCACCGTTTGGAAGTAATAATATAAGTAATGTAAATACATTAGACGGAAAAAAACCAGTTTTACCTCCTGAAGAATATGAAAAAAAAATAAAGCAATTAAATACAATAATTAAATTAAAAAATGATGAAATTGAAAAATTATCAAAAATAAATAATGATAATGTACAAATGTTAAAAGACAATGAAAATTTCTATCAAATAAATTCAATACCAAATTTAGTAGGTCCTGAAGGATATGATATGTTAAAAGATGATGAAACAAAAAAAATTGCTCAAACTGCTCATAAAACAATAAAAACTCTACAAGATTTATTAGCTCAAAAAAATGATATTATTAATAGAAAAGATATTCAAATTAATAATTTATATAATGAATTACAAAAAATTAAAGAAGCTGATTTAAGAAAAATTAATGATTTAGAAGATCAACTAAGAGATGGTCATGAAACTACAATGAAAAAATTACAAAATATTATTGATAATACTAATGCTAATTTAGTTGTTAGACAAACTAAAAATGATTTGGCTTTAATGACTTTAGATGATTTAGAAAAATTATTAGCAGATAAAGATAATACAATAAAAGCTCTTGGATTGGAATTAAAAGCAGTTAAAGATGAAAATGATTTAAATTATATTAAATTAGGAGAAAAAAATAGAAAAATAGCAGAATTAGAACAAAACTTAAAATTTAATGAAATTAATAATCAAAATAATTATAATAATGATATGTTGAATTCTTTAAGAAATCAATTAGATGAAAAAAATAGAGAAATAGAAGAAGAAAGGGAAAAAATTGAGAGAATAAAAAAAGATTTCGCAAAACAATATCAAGACAAAAAATTAGCAGATGAAAATGCTAAATTAGATAATACTTTATTTGTTCCTGAAAGATTAGTTGTAAATAAAGAAAAAAGTGATTTATATGTTAAAATTGATAAATTAACAAAAATGAATAGAAAGTTAACTAATGAGAAGAAAAAAATGAAAGAAACATTAACAGAAAAAGAAAAAGAAATTGAGGATTTAAAAGCAAAATTAGAAAATGAAAGAAAAACAGGAAAACAAACTATTGAAAGTCAAATTAAAGATACCAAGAGAATATCTCAATTAAAAAAAGAAAAGGAAAAATTAGAAAAAAATAACCAACAATTATTAGAAGATTTAGATAAATTAAAATCGAAAGTTTTTGAATTAGAAGAACAAAATAAAAAAAATGCTTCATCTTCAAATTTAAGAGCAAGACCTCAAACTTCAACAAATAATAGAAGAGGAAATAATAGTAACAATAATAACTTTGGTAATAGTGGAAATTCTAATTTAGGAGGAAGTGGAAATAACTTTAATAATAGTAGTTTTCCAAATGATAATAATAATATTCAATCTAATCTTATAGGTAGTCAAAGTAATATTAATGATAATTTACCTTTAATTAATAATAAAGGATTTAATTCTTCATTAAATAATGAAGATTTAGTTAAGAGACTTGTTAATTTCTGTTTAAATAAAAATATAATTTTAAGTAAACAATTTGAAAGATATGATTTACCAAAAGATGGTAAAATTAAAGTTAGTGATTTTAAAAATGCAATTGAACAATTGCATCCTGGATTTATTGATTCGGAATTAGATAAATTAGTTAGCATGGCGAATCCTGATAATTATAATTATATCAAATTTAGAGATTTTATTAAATTAATGACTGATAAAAATGAAAATTACAAACACCTCGAAGAGAAAGATAAAAGTGATAGTAATAAAACCTCTACAAAAAAATATAATCCTTTTGAAAACAAAGATTTCAATATTAATTATTAATATTTTTAAATTTTTTTTTTTGAAATTATATTATATTGTTTATTTAATTGTTTTTAAAAACATCTAATAATTTCAAATATTATATATTTCAAATATAATAAACGAAATAATCCAAAAAAATTAAAAACATCAAAATACAAATATTTGAATGATATTAGGAGAAAAATTAACATAAAATTTTGAATGAATAGCAAAAAAGCATATAAATTTTTAGAATAATATTTTATATAAAAGTAACTAAAAATATGATTGAAAATATTAAATCATTAATACATATATTTATTTAATGAATATTTAGAGAATAATTATAATATCAATAAATGATCATTTTTATTAAACATTTAATTCATATTCAATCAAGTTTAAATTAGTTTATTTTATTTTAGTATTAAGATTTAAAATTCATTTATAAATTATATTTCTTATTCATAAAATAAAAAACGTGTTGAAGCTTGAAACCACACAAAATTAGTTAGTTGATTTGATTTATAAAGTTAATAATTATCATTTATTAATAAATCAAATTATTCAATTAAACATAAAATTTATTGAATTGTTCAAATATTTAATTTTTTGAAAAAATTTATGGAACCAAGCAATAAATAATTCCTAAATAAAATAATAAATAAAAAATGTAACAATTATAAAATTTGAAATAATAAAAAGAAGAAATATTACAATAATAACATAAAAACATTTATAAAAAATATTTTAGGATTAATACAAATGGTGATTGGTTAAATTTATTTGTTTATAGAAAATATAAAAATTTTTATATTTAAGATGAATTTATTCTAGATTTAAACCCAAAAAATGAATTATTAAGAAGAGTTTTAAGAATCAAAAAAACATTAATGTTAAAAATTTCTTGTTTTTCTGTTATAAATGAATTGAGATTTTTAAATTATAAAAATGATAATGATGTATATTATAATAGTAAAACTAGTAAAATTTCTTTTATTTTTTATTCCCTCAATTTTTACTATAATACTACATTATATTAAACTTATTATAAATATTAGAATAATAAAATAATATTTTGATAAAATAATATGTTATTGTGATAAAAATAGTATTATCAATATCATGAAATTATTTTTTAAAATATATTTTCTAATGAAATTAATTATCATTGAACTCAAATTAAAAATAGACTAAATTATAAAGTAAAATTGAGATAAAAAAAATAAGTTTAATTGAGAAAGTTCTACAATTAATTGAAAATTAGGGAATAATATTCATAAAAATTGAAAAACAATTAGAGATAAGTGCTTAAAAAAAATAAGAATAAAATCATTAATTAACAAAAAATCTTATTTTACTAAAATCGATTAATTGAATAACATAAAAAAGATAAGTCTCAAGAAAAAAAGATATTTTTAAAAAAAATGATTTAACGATTTAAATATTATTAATCTGAATTTTTTTATAATAAATAATTTAAATTTAATATAAAGAGGAATATAAATGAAGAAAAAACTCAATTCTTTTTTATTATTTTTTATCCAGTTTTCTATAATAAAAGCAAATTTAATAGTAATAAACTTAGATACAGGAAAAGAAAGTGAGGATAAAAATTTAATATCAAATTACTTAAAAAATCCAAGATATAATATGTCAATAACTTATAAATCAAAATTAGATAAAACTTTATTTTTTGAAACTTTACAAATGACTACAAAAAAAAAAATAAATATGAGACTTGGAGATGAAGCTTTTGATTCTGTAATTGATACAATAACTTTTCTTTATGGAGAATCATATTTAAAAACTTTTATTAATTTTAATATTGACTCTTCAATTATTCCAAGGAATTACTATGAAAATATAATAGAATCAATTTTAGATATTAAAAAAAGAAATTATGATTATGGTACAAGTGAACCAAATAATTTTTCAAAATATGACGTCAGTTGTAATTATTATAATGAAAAACCATATTTTAATTTTTCCAATTTTGATTTCAATTATATGAAAGTTGTTCCTGGGACAAAATTTAATTATGCTTTAGATTTCAATGGTTATTTAAAAGTTTTTGAATTTGATAAATTTCTAAACATAAAAGAATATAATTTATCATTGTTTAATGATCCAAATAAGGGTTATGGAATTTCATTTATAAATTTAATTTTAGCATCTCCTGTCTTTACAACAGAAGAAATATTGTTTGCAATAACAAGTCAAAACAAAATATATGCTTATTCAGTGAAAGATAAAACAAATACATTATTTTTCCAATTTATAAATAAAATTGAAAATATTCCTTCCTCAAATAGAATAACTCAAATAAGTTTCAATAAAAATTATTTTTTCATTTCAACAATGTCAAATTTATTCTGGTATAACAGGAAAAATATTTCTGAATATGATTCAATACAAGGAAATTTTACTGATATTTTAGTAAATAATAGAAGTTTATATACAATGAATTCAGAAGGTTTTCAAATATATAATATTTCAAATTTAAAAGAAGTTTTATTTGTTTTTGAGCATAAATATTTATCAAAATTTGATTATGTTTTACATGATAATACCGATAAGAATTCTAGTTATTTTATTGGAATTTTTGTTGATAACCATCCTTCTATAAATGTTAATGAAATATTAATTGAATTAATAGCAAATGGGGATTATGAATTTTCACCTAAATTTAATCATGTTTTTATTACTCAAAAAGATATTTCAGTTAAAAATATTCTCACTGATAAATTTAGTTATTTCACTTATATTTTTGATAATAATAAATTATATATGTTAACAAGAAGTGTTCCTGTTTTCCAAATTGGATATAGTTATCTTTTAGATTTACCATCTATAAATATAAATTCATTATCTATTTTAGCCAGAAATGATTATGAAATAGGAATTGAAAATAAAGCTAATTACTTTAGAGACATAATATTAAATGAAGAAAATTCATTTAAATTATTATCTAATTTATCTAGAAACAATCCTAGATTAATTTGTTCTGTTAAAACATCTGGTTTATTATATGAATATTTAGTCAAAAGAAATGATTGTTCAGATTATAATAGCAACGGTGTTTGGGAATTTAAATTATGCCTTGAAGAAAGATATTATCCATTTGATGTTGAATTAATAAAAGATAAAATTATTAATGCTGGATTTTGGATTGCAATAGGGATTTTTATTGTTGTGATATTTTGTATAATAATTTATGTTTTTTGTTGCTTATTTAAAAGAAAAAAAATGTACAATTATGACTCAAAAATTCGTACTACTACCATGAATTCAGAAAAAAATAAAAATCAAGTTGAAGTTATAGGTATTGATAATAAAAATGAAATTTAATATAAATAATATTCTATTTTTATTTAAAATAAAAATTTTTTTACAATTACTTTATTAAGTACAAATTATGTTTTAATATTTACTTGTCAAAATATTTGAATTAACTGTTGTTAAAGGTCTAATATGTTCTAATGTATTTACAGTTAAATTATATTTCCCCTTTCTTTCTCTTATTGATTTAATATGAGATATATTAAATAGATTGGTATTAGATAAAAAATTAGGTGTTGTTTGAATATTATATGAAGTTATTTCTTTTGGACCATTTAATAAATTATCAATATCATTTAAATTTATTCCTTTTTTTATTAAATTAAAACATCTTTTGATTTGCTCTTTTTTCTTTTTATTATTTGTCCAGTATTTTAACTTATATTTATTATTAAAATTACTGTTTGTTTGATTTTGTAAAATTCCAACTAAAGAAATATCATCTGAAACTATATGTTTTGTATGATTATTATTAAATCGAATATAATTACTATTAACATTATAATTTTTACAATTTGAAGGATAATCAAAAAAATGGTTTTTTAAAAATTCATTGTTTAAAATTGATCTATTATATTTTGGTAAAAATCTTCTTCCTTTATATAAATTAGTGTATGAAACTTTTGAAAACATATTTATTTTTTTTGGAAAATCTTCAAATTGAGTTTGAGTATTTGTGGATGCTGTTTTTACTTCTATTTTCCTATTTGTAGTAGATAAACAATTTTTACTATGACTAAAAGAAGATTTTAAATTATTCTTATTGCTTTTATTTTCTTCATATGAATTTTCAATGTTTCTTGATAAAATATTTTTATTTATAGTTTGATTTATAAACTTTCGGTTTGATATTATTTTTTTGGGACTTTTGTCAGATTCAGAAAATAATGAAGATATTGAAAGTTTTTTAACCCGAGGTAGAGACATAATATATTATATTATTTAAATAAATATTTATTTTTATTATTTTTATATTAAAATCTTTTTTTTAATTTATTATCTTTTATTTATTTTGAATTTTTTCCTAAATTAATTTGTTTGGAATATTTGGAAATTTGTTTTAATTAAAATAATTTTCCGAAATTGACCAAATTTTAATAATATTTTCAAAAGAATAAGTTCCAATTAATTTATTATTTAAATAAATAACTCCAATTATATCATCGTTATGAGTACCTTTAATTGTTTGTATACATTGAAAAGTCTCAATGTTATAAATTCTGATAATCTTACTACCATAACCAACAGTCAAAAAAATCCCTAAATCTTTTAATATACATATACACCAAACTATTAAATAATTTTCAATTTCTTTAATTACTTTTTGTTCTGAAATGGAAAGAACTTTTATAATATCATCATAAGCAACAATAATTTGGTCATCATTTAATCTTATTAAAGAATCATTACTACAACATTCAACATCATCAAAATTTTTAAGCACACTATAATTTTGAGTGTTCCAAAATATAGTTTGATCTTCCCCAGAAGATATTAATATTTTTTTATCCTCTAAATATAAAATTGAAGTTACATTATTTGAATGTGTTAAAACAGTTAAACATTGATGTTTATTGTTATTATTTAATTCCCAAATTTTAATAGTATTATCAGTGGAACATGAAATTATATTATTATTTTTAAGATATATCACTTTACTAATATTATCTTCATGAGCATTAATAATTTTTTCTTTGATTGTAAAATTATTATTTATTTTTTCCCAAATTATAATATTTTTATCTCTTGAACATGTTACAAAATTATTCTCATCTTTAATATTTACAAAATAGATAGCATCTGAATGTGCATTTTGGATATTTTGAATAATATTATAATTTTTGTCAAAAATAATTATTGATTTATCTTCTGCCACTGATATTATATTCCCTGAAGGAAATACTGACATTGACCATATATTTCCTATATGAGCATATATTGTTGTTTTATATGATAAATTTATTGATTTAATATATTTAAATTTTTTATTTTCTGGGATTTTATTTAAAGATAAATTAATATTTATTTCTGTTAGTTGTAAAATTAACATTAAATTTATTTCATTTTTTTCAATTTTTATTTGTTTATTGTCTATTAATTGAGAAATTTTATTGGTTATATCATCTATTGTTTCATCAGATTCAAAGAAATTTATCTTTTTGAAAAAACTTAATTTAAAAGTATTTTCAAAATCATTAATAATTATTATCATAGAATCAATATGTTTTTTTATTAAAATTTTATATTCAAAAAATTTTTTTTCTATTATTGAATTATCTGGATGAAATATATATTCTAATCCATTCATTTTTAATTGTTTTTATATATATTTTAGAAAAAAAATGATTTATAATATGCATTCAATCAATTTATATTCATAATATTTAAAAATAAATACATAATCTATATAATTTAATTAGATTTACTTTTTAAGCTCGAATTTTCTAATTCAAGTTCTGAAATTTTTTTTTCTTTTTCTTCAATAATTTTTTTTAAATCTTTTACTTGATTTGTGAGACAAATTTCTTTGCTATGATTTTTCAAATCTTTTCTTTTCATACTTCTTTTACATTCATTACAAATTTCTTCAACCATTGGACAAGAGGTTTTTATATGTTCATCTACTTCAATTTTTTTAATTTGAATATCACAATATTTACATTTTGTATAATCACATATCTTTAAATGTTTGTCCAAAAGATAAGCAAAACAATTTTTATTACAAAATTCACATTGTTTTAATTCAAGTCCACAAGTTAAACTATGATTTAAACATTCTTCAAATCCTCCTATAAATTTACAATTGTTAAATTTACATTGAAATTTTTTAAATGAACAAATTGTAATATGATCTAAATACTCTTTATAAAATATTATTTTTCCACATCCTTTATATACACAAACAAATTTAAATTTGTTAATAAAATTTGATAAAATTCTGTTTATTTTTTCTTTTGTGGGATCCTTACAGTAATTTGGACATTTTTTATTATTTTTCAAACTTTTTTCAAAACAATTTTTGCAAAAAATTTTATCACATTTATTACATTTTACAGGAAATAAAGGAATAAAATAACATTTTTTACATTTCAATTCTTCACAAAAAGGAAGAAATTCTTCTAAAGAATTTTCTGTATTTATTTTTTGATATATATTATAATTTATTTTATCTTCAAAATATTCATTAAATAAAGGTATAAAATGTTCTTTGGCTGATTCAAAAGAAATAATAGACATTAGAATATAAAAATGCAATTAAAAAATTACTTAATTAATTTTTAATATAATTATAAAATAAAAAAGTTTATGTGAAATTTATATCCAAATTTTAATTGAAAAATCTTTTGATGTTGTTAATAAAGAACCATCATTCATTTGAATTATTGATGTGATTTCTTTATCATGAATTTGTTTTTTAATTCCATATTTTTCATACTTTTGTTCTTTGTTTAATTTCCATTGTTCCAAGTCATATCTTTGATTATTATTTATAACAAAAACTAATGAATTATCTTTTAATTTTTTTATCAAAAGTATTTTTATATTTTCTATTAATTCATTTACTTCTTTTATTTCATCATTTTCAGAATTAATTCTAATTAGTTTTTTTCCTCCTATTATTATATCATTATTTAAGATATACATATATGATTCAGATACATTTATTTCTTCAATTGATTTCAAAATTTCAAAAGTATTTATATCTATTATTTTTATTGATTTATCTTCGGAAGAAAGTGCATAAATTTTTGAGTTATATATAATCATTGAATCAATATTACTTTTTTTTTCATTTTTTTTCTCAAATACATTTTCTTTATTTTTCTCATAACTTTCAATACTTTTTTCTTCAGTTAAAACTAAAATTTTTTCATTTAAAACAAACATTCTTTTTATAATTGAATCTGTTTGAAAACTACATTCAATATTATAATTACTGTAATTTTCATTGAATAAAAAAATCTTAATTACTTTATCTTTTCCACATACAAACACTTTTTTATTATCACATTGTATAATATCAGAAATACCTTTCGAAAATTCTTTAATTATTAGCTTTTCTTTTAAAATTTCTTTATCTATAATATAAATTTCTCCATCTTCAAAACCAATAATTATATCTCCATTATTTAAAAGTAAACTAACATTAATTTCTATTTCCTTATTTTCAATTTTTTTCAATAAAGTAGAATTTTTAATATCAAAATCATGATAAATTTCTACAGGTTTATCTCCTTTAGAATAACAACTAATACAACAATCGAAATCACATTTTTCACAATACATTGATATTTGTCTGTGATATACTTTACAACAAAAATCACATCTCCAATATGCTCTTTTTTCCATTTCTAATTTATCTTTGTGAATCTTTGGGTTATAAGCAGGTAAATTTATTAATTTTTCTGAACATGGTAAACAAATATTTATATTACATTGTATACAACTATATCCTTCAGAATTGATTTTTTCAAGACATATATTACATTCTTTCTCTTTTATAATATTTTTTTCAATTGGATGATTATGTGATGAAAAGAATTCTATATTATCCATTTAACTTATTTTTTATATTTTTGATAATTTATTTTAATTATGTTGAAATAATAAATTCTTAAATATAAAAATATTTGATTAAAATATTTGGTACAATTTATTTATTTAATGGACAAGAATAATATCTTCATTTTATTCTTTAATCAATTTTACATAATATTTATCATAATATTCTTATTAATTTTCAAATATATTTCTCTTTTTCAATTATTACTATTTTACCTTCTCCTTTGTACTTATCTTTATCTAACGACAAACACAATAATTTATTATTCTAAAAAAAACCCTATAATATTAAAATGTTTAGAAAAATGTCCATCAATCAAAAATTATAAACCTCCCTTTTTCTTCCCAATAAATCCTCTCCAATTAATAAATTTATCTCGTTCAATAGTAAAACCAAAAGAAAAAATAAAAGTAAATAGAGAATATATAGGAAATGAAGGAATAGTATTAGATTGGATAGAATATGAAGGAATTCCAACAGAAAATAAACCAATATTTATTATATTTCCAGGATTAACTGGGGGAGTAAAAGATGCTTATGTTTTAAATATTGCGGATAATGCAATTAGAAATGGATATAATGTTGCTATTTATCAAATGAGAATATTAACTGAGAAAGTTTCTTTACCTAAAAGTGGGAATAAATTCTTTTTAATCAATGATATTGATTATGCTCTTGATAGTGTAAGAAATAAATTCGGTAATAATATTAAAATTTATGCTGTTGGATTTTCTTATGGTTCTAATCAATTAGTTAAATATTTAGGTGAGAAAAATTATCTAAATAAAAAAATTTTTGCTGCTGTTTCTATTTCTAACCCTTTTGATTTTATTCCATGTGCAAGATATTCACAAAATAAATTTTATGATAGAATGTTATTATCTTTTTTACAAAAAGTATATAAAAAAACAAAAAATAATTTATTGAAATATGATTTTATAAAAGAAAAATCGGACATAATAGAATTTACAACTGCTATTAATGATTTTGATAGATATTATACAGCTCCTATTTTTGGATTTAAATCTCCTTCAGATTATTATAGAAATGTAAGTTGTTACCATGGAATAAAAAATATTAATATTCCTCTTTTATGTATCAATTCTTTAGATGATCAGATTACTTCTAAATATGGAATTGCTTATGATGATATTGAGTTAAATGATAATATTGTTCTTGTTACTCCAGAATTAGGAAGTCATATTTGTTTTTTGGAAAATGATGGTTTTTTTGGAGTAAAACAATGGGTTCCTAAACCGAGCATTGAGTTTATTAATTTTTTTAAAGATTTAGATTGAGAAAAATTAACTAAGTAATTATTCTATTTATTTTATTAAGATTTTTATATAATTTATTAGAATATAGTTTAATAAAAATCATTATTAACAAATAATTTTAATAATTTTAATATATACTAAAATTATTATTCTGTTTATATATATATTAAAACATTCCTTTTTTTTATAATAAGGTAAGAATTTAAATAAAAAAATATAATTATAGAATTTACAGGATCCTATAGTTACTCAACTGTGCTTATTATATAAAAGTAAAAAACAAAAATTTTAAATTAAATATAATAAAAAGAAAAACAATATAAAAAATTAGAAAAAGAGAAAATAAACTCTTTTTTTAATAATAAGACAATGAATTTGTTGTTCCTAAAAATTGTTTAGTAATGAATAAATAATAGAATAATTAATGATATAATAACAACAATAATTCCAAATACTTAAAAATTTTCCCAACCTTTATATATCTTTTAATGATTTAACCAAAAAAAAATTGAAATTGTTTTTTAATTTAATTATTTAAAAAAACATATTTTGATATAAAATATTAGAAATTCATTATTCATTTAAAAAAATATATAATTAAAAGACTTAATTTTAGTTATTATATTTTGACTTAAAAATTAATTTTTACTATTTTTATAATGCAAAGAGCTTCAAGTGGATTAAATAGAAAAACAAATGTAATCAAAAAAAGATCTTTATTCTCTCCTATAAAAAAGGAATATAATACTTTTCATTTAAATATGACATTACAAAAATATATAACTATGAGATTAAATGATTTAAATAAATCTAAAGGAAATGGAAAAGAAAAAAAATATCAAAATGAAAAAAACGATAATATTAAAAGTCATAAAATGGAAATTTTATTATTAAAAGAAGAAAATATAAAATTAAATCAAGAATTAAATGAAGTTAAAAAATTATATTTTGAGAAAAACAAAGAATTTTTGAAATTAAAAGAATTAATTTACAATAATGATAATAATATAAGTAAAAGCATTCAATCAATCAATCAAGAAATATTCAAAAATTATATTTCAAGTAATACAATAAATTCTTTAGATATAAGTGATAGTAAATAAATTTTTTATGTTGTTATATTTATATTTTTAAATATATATATAATTTTTCGAATCAAAAATTGAAAAAAAAGTATAAATTCCCATTTACATATATAGTAAATAAATAAAATAAAATATTTTTATTTCAATATAATTATTAAATAAAACTAGGGAGGAATATAAATTCTATAAAATAATTTTATATTCAATAAAAATTTAAATGAGAAAAATTTCTTTTTTATTATTAATTATTTTAAAGTCAATTTCAAAAGCATATTCAACTTTAAAATTTAAAATAACCACTGAACCATTAAGAGAAAGGAAAAATGAAAAAGAAACTTTTTATGATATATCAAAAGATAATTTAGAATTAATAGAAATTAATATTGGTTCACCACCTCAAAAAATAAATGTTTCTTTATCCTATTCAACATTTTTTTTTTATATAAGTGGCTCAAAAGTTATAAATAGTTCTTATTCAGAAAATAATTCTATTTCATTTAACCAAATTTCATTTATTGATTCTGATTTTTATAATGATATTTTTTATAAAGGGTTTTATTCAACTGAAAATTTTATTTTTGAAAATAAAAAGATATTTCAATTCCCATTTATAATAGCAACTCAAATTTTAGGTAATTATAATATAATTGGATTAAATATAAAAAAAGAAAATGGGAAGCTTTCACCAAATTTAATTTTTGATTTGAATAATAAAAGTATAACAAAAAATAATTTATGGTCTGTTACTTTTAATAATGTATCAAATTATAAAAAAGGAGAATTTATTATTGGAAAAGAATATAATAGTAAAAATTTAAAATGGAGTAAAATAGAATTAAAATATTTAGAATGGGTCATTACATTTGATGATATTTTTTTCAATGAATTTAAAATAATGGATTTTAGAGATTGCCAATTTAAATTAGAATTTGGTTTAATTGGAGTTCCAGAATATTTTATGAAATATTTAATTAAAAAATATGTAGATAATATTAATTGTATAAAAATAGGAAATGAATATGATATTTTTTCTTTTGCTTGTAATAATTCTTTTGATATTAAAAACTTTCCTTCTATGAAATTTTACAGCAGAGATTTTGGAAGAAATTTTACTTTTGAATATAAAGATTTATTTTATAATTATGAAGGTTTAAATTATTGTTTGTTGAGTGGAGGAAAAGAATGGAAAAATAATTGGGTTTTAGGAAAACCTTTTTTACAGAATTATCATTTTGTTTTTGATCCTGATAAAAAGTTAATTGCTTATAATAATGATGATAATTCTTTTAATTTTGATAAAAATATAATTTTGATAATTGTTGTTTTTTTAATGTTTGCTTTAATTATTTGCTTATTATTTTTTATTAAATATATGGTTAAGAAAACAAGAAAAATAAGAGTTAATGAAATTAATGATATTTATGAATATAAAATGAAAGAATAATTATTTAATTTTATTTGTTTATATTTTTAATACCCATTTATTTAAATAAATAAATTAATAAAACAAATTATATAAGAATAATCAGAAAAATAGAAAATAAATTTACAAAAAAAATATTTAAAAAAAAGATCTTCAAAAATTTATACCTAAATTAAAATATGACATCTACACAAAGTAAAAACTCTCATATAAAAAAGTCTCAAATAGAAGAAAAAGAAAATAAAATTGTAAATCCTAGTGAAATAGATTTAGTAGATAAAAAACTAAAAAAAATTACAAATTACAATCGAATAAAAAGAACAGAATCCCATTTCAAAGAAATATTCCATAAAGACGAAGGTGCTTCAGAGGAAAGTGATTTTTAAGAAAAATTAGTAAATTTGACAGCAGAGATTAATTGAAAAGAAGTTAATGAATTAAAAAAGAATTCACCACTCAGACAAAGAAACATTCCAATATTTTGTTTATTAGCCTATTTAAAAACATATATGGATATAATATGTATGATATTTATATTCATAGGTCAATTAGTAATTGTAATGGCATGCCTTTATTAGCTTATTTAGATACTTTAATTAATTCTATGTACATTAAATATAGTTATAAAGATTGCAAGAGGAATTGGCAATGTTTTTCATAATTTGGAGAATACAAATGTAGCAATATTATTTAAAACATTATATTTTAGATACTCCAAGTTTAATTGGATAATCGAATTTATTGTGCTTTTTTTTCTTGTAGGATTCTTCCATAACAAATTAAAGAATTTTCTTTCACAATGAACTGCAAATAACATTATTTCATTATTCAGAAAGTGGTAAAGACACAATAATTCAATCATTGGAAAGATTCTCTTATTTTGAAAAATGGAAAGAAAAAAATCAAGTAGTTGAGTGGGATATATAGATAATCCTTTTTAGGAGAGAAAAACAGAGAGTTTGCTTCTGTAGGGATTTTATAAAAAATCCTGTATTTAAAAATAATATAATTGTTTATTATTTTTTATTCAAAAAATTAAAATTATTTATTTTAAAGTTAAATAAAAATATTTTCAATTTTTGTCTATGAATTATAAATAGAATGAAAGAAGAAAGTAATTCTTCAATAAGTGATTCTGAATATGAGATCGATAAAATAGTTGGGAAAAGAATAATTAAAGGAATTGTTGAATATAAAGTTAAATGGTTAGGTTATGATGAAACTCAGTCAACTTGGGAACCAATTAAACATTTAATTAATGCTAAAGAAGCAATTAATGAATATGAAAATTACCTTAAAATGATAAAATCAATTAAGAAAAATACTCTAATAAAACCTGAAAAATTTTTATCAATTAAATTTGAAAAAAAAGAAAAAAACAATAAAGAAGATAAAAAGATGAATGTTAAAATAGAAAAATTGAATAAATATATGAAAAAAAGAGAAAGAAAAAATTCATCAAGTTCAATCAATTATTCTTCAAATGAATATTCAACTTCTTATAATAGTAAAAACAATATATTTCATGAATATGAAATTAAAAATGAAATTGAAATAATTGAAGTAACTAATATATGTGAATTAAATAAGATTTTATATGGCTCAGTAATAATTAAAGAAGATAATAAAATGCTAAAAGAAGTTGTAATGAAAACCAAAAAAATTGCAGAAATAGCTCCAAAAAAATTAATAAATTATTATGAAAAAAACATAAATTTTTATAATTAAATTTAAAAATTATATTATTTGAAAAATCATAAAAATTATAAAAAAATTAAATTTAGAGGAATATAATACCAACAATATTAAATCTTCAAAAAAAACATAACATAAAATGAAATAAAATCAAAATAAAACTTTTCAAAAAATAAAAAGTTGTTTAAGATAATGAGCACAAGCTTCGCTTCCGCTATTTTCAACAGCAGAAATAATAAGAATATCTAAAGGAGCAAAAACAACCCAATTCCACATAAGTGCCCAAATACCAGAAAACAACCAACTTCTTTGAGTATTAACATATATATAACAAAAAATAGTACAATAATAAAAAAAAAATCCAACTAAACAAATAACTAATAGAATTCCTATTAAATTTCTTATTAAAATAGAATTTCTATATTCTTTGGAAATATGCATTTTTTCTTCTTCTGTTTTATCTCTCATTTTTTGTTCTATATTTGTTTTTTCAAGATAAGAAGTTAAAGTAATTAATCTTATAACAAGTGTTATTCCAATAGTTGTAGCAATTGCACATATAATTCTATCAAATTCATATTTCATAGGATAAGAAAAATTTTCTCTATGTTTTTTAAATATTCTTCTTTCAAACATTTTTTCAGTGAAAAAAAATGCATTCCAACCTAATAAATTTGCTAAATTGTTAAAGAAAATTGCAAGAGTAACAATTCTTGGTTGAACTAATGAAATATGTAAAAGCGAAAAAGCAGGATGTAAATTAAAGAAATTTACACAAAAAATTTTAGAAAGACTTTCTTTTACTGAATTATCTTCTGTTTTATTATTTACAATTTCGGGATTACCTTCTCCTTTACCATGGAATGATTTATCTGGAACTTTAATGAAATCTTCATTAAGTATTTTATCATTTTTCAATGCAGCACTTAAATCATCATAATCATATTCTGAGTTTATTAAAGATAAAATGACAAAACTAATTAATAAAATTGATATAGCTGTAAAAATCCATAAACCTAAATTATTTTTATAATCTGAGAAATTGTCAACACATCTAAATGGAAGTCGTCTATTTTTTTTAATTTCTTTTTCTGTAAAAGGGTCATTATTAAAAAAATATCCTACATCTTCTAAATCAGTGCAAAGCATTTCTATAAAATTTGTTGTTTTATCATATTCTAAATAAATGCAATTTGGATTTGTTCCAGTTATAGTATAATTTTGGTATATACTTCCTCTTCTATATCTTTGAGGATAATCTATTTTTAATTGATCATTCCTGTAACATCTATTTTGAAAAGCTGCATCATTTTTATTATAAATATCTATTCCTTGATTCACAAAATACTTAAATAAATTTAAATTTATTTTTGAATTTGTTTCTAAATTTAATGGAAGACTTACTATAGAATTTGATGAACTGATTTTTTGAACTTTTTCAATTTTTTGATCTAAATCTCTTATTACAGCAAATTTACTTATTTTTACTTTTTGTGAAGAACTTTCATAATCTAATGCTTTAAGAACTTTTGGAAAAACGATTAAATATAGTTCATTATAATATGAATTTTCTATTAAATCTGCATATACAATAGAAATGAAAGGATAGTTGTATTTTTTACAATATTGAATATATTCTAAATAATTGTTTTTTATATTAGGTAAAATTATACTATGAATTATTTGATCAGGACTTTCTTCACAATATTTCTCATTTTCTAAACAATCTTCAAATTCCTTATTATTGATATATTCAATTTTTCTCTTATAGAAGTCTTTAACATCTTCATTTAAATCTCTTAAATTATCTATTTTTGATGAATCATCATCTAGTTTTCTAAAACCTCTTAATTTTAATAATGTGTGAACATGATAAAATATTGATAATCCTGTAAAATGGATTAAATCCTTCTTATATTTGTTATTTCCATACCTTTTTTTAACATAATCACTTACTAATTTTAAACTATCCTTTGATGATTCAAAAAATGAATTTTGAGTTGAATTTTTCTTATCAAGTTTTTTACTATTTTGTAAAAGATTTCCTAATTCTTTAACAGAAAAAACTAATGTTGAATTTTGGAGCAAATCATCATTAGTTTCATCTTGCAGAATTCCATTATTTTTACAAAATTCATCATTACATGATAATCTAGCACTTACACATTTTTTATCAATATCATCATTTTTAAATTTTGAGGAATATTCACTGCAATTATCAACACATAATTTCATATTTTCTAATTGATATGTTTGTTCAGGACATTTATTTACACATATTTTATTTGTTATATTTTTAAAATATAAATAATCTGTTGAACTATCATTTTTTACACATGTAATACATTCCTTATCTTTAAATATTGTATCATTTGGACATATACTACATTTTCCATCTGACAAAATAAATTCAAATATTGTACAATTAATACATAAATTTTCATTTTCAGGAGAAATACCATAATCTGAAGAACATTCACTTATACAATTTTCATTTTCATAAAATGGCTTTGAAGAATTAATTTCACTACATAATTTACATTTATTGTCTGTTATATCTAATACTTTATATGATTCTTTATCACATTTGACTTTTTCTTCAATTCTAATTTTTAATCCTGTTTCAATATCATTTTCATCCTTTGCATTTATTTTTAGATAATAAAATCCAGGTGGTGCATTATTTAAATTAAATGTACAAATAATTTTTTTATAATTTCTTTCATAAATTATACACGAAGAAGAATTGATTGAAAAATCATTATTATATAAAACACTTGAATTAATATCATCTTCATTTAATTCTTTTTCAAATGTAATTTCTAATTTTTCTTCAGTAATAGGTAATAAAGTTTCAGGATAAATATTATCAGAAGAATATTGTTCACTTTTATTTATACAATTTGAATTAACTTCAATTTTTTTATAGTTAGAACATAAAATACATTTATAAGGAGTTAAATCATTTATATCTAAATCAATTCCATATCCTACATCACATTTTTCAACACATTCATTATCATTTATATATTGTTTAGGAAATTCACATTTTTCAACACATTCATTATTATTTATATATTGTTTAGGTAATTCACATTTTTCTACACATTTTCCTTCTGAATTGCTATCATTTGTAAAATGATTTAAACCCAATATAATGCATGATTCATTTGTAGTAATTATATCTATTTTAGGATTATCTTTGTATTCATTTTCATTTATTATGAATATCAAGTCGTTTTGTTTTTTATCTGTCATTATATTTGAAAAATTAAAATAACATATTAAATTATCTGTTTTGATTGTAATATCATTACAAGATGTACTTTCAATTCCATTTATTTTTATTGTAAAATTATTAAATTTTGAAAAATCTAAACTTTGATTAAATGTAAAATGTATTGGTTGAGAATCTATATTTAAAATTTGTGTTGTTCCATCTGATAATTTAACAGAACTTATTTTAACATTAATCATACTTTCTTTTCCTATGATTGATGCATTGAATTTCATTAAATCATTTAATATTCTTGATATTTTTACATTTTGATTAGTATCTTTTTCATTTATATAAATATTATATTCACCCTCTAATTCTGAAGAATTTATTTCAAATGAACATTCAATTTGAAGTTTATGATTTGTTTCATCATATTCACCATCCAAACATTCAATCTTTGAATCTTTATAAATTTGAATTTCAGACAGTTCACAATATAATTCAGTTAAATTAATTTTTGCAGAAGTATTATAATAATAACCAAAATCAGGAATTTTGAAATTTGTTGTTTTAATTTCATTTTTTTCATAAAGAATAAGTCCTTCTTCTTTATCTTTTAAAATCAATGAAAAAGTTTGATTTTCTGTAAAAACACCCTTATTTTTTTTGAATATAAAAGGAAAAGAAGTATTTAAAGTGTTATAAGTAATTTCATTTCCTACATAAAATATATAACTTTTGATATATTCTTGTAAAATATCATCATTTCCTTCTACTTTATTAATTTCAATCGTTTCATCATTTAATTCTTCATAATATAAACATAATTTTTCATTTAAAATTCCTTTAATTGATATAAATTCACTTAATTCATTAAAAACATAAATTGTACTTATTTTTAAATTGAATATTTCATCCAAATATATTGAACATATTTTAGTGGTTTTAGTATTTACTCCACTAATTTTGATAATTCCTGAATTTGATATAAAATTTCCTGTGTTATTTTCATTTGTACATTTAATGGTAAAATTTTCCTTATATGATTCATTTGATTTAAAAGTTATTTCATGAGTGCTCCCACTTTTTAATATTAATACTGGGTGATCAATTGAAAATAAATCAGATGTTGGTTCTTTATTATTAGATATAATGATTTTTTTTCCTGATGAAATATTATAATTCTCATCATCATTAGAAGATTTTAATATACTTATTATTTCATAAATTCCTTCTATTTTATTTTCTAAAATTCTTTCATTTAATGTTAATATTAGATTTGTTGTATTTATTAATTGTATTGGATAGTAATTTTCTTCAGGATTATTTTCAATTTCTATTATCTCATCATCTGAAGATTTGAATAATATTATTTTTTGCAAATTTGTTAATTCCTGCTCATATTCAATATTTATTTCAGTGTTTTCTGAATTTTGAATCCATACTTTATTAATTGATTTAATGTTTACTTCATTTAATAAACTATGACCAAATATAATTTTTTTAAGGTTTAATACTTTTGTGTAAATCAATAAATCATTATCATAGATGAATAAAATAAGTTTATCAAAAATATCAATTTTATTCAATATTAAAGTTTTTAAATTTTGATTTTCATTTAAAAATGTTTTTTCTTTATTATTAACTTTTGCTTTATATTGATAATTATTGATTTTTTCAGGGACATTCAAAATTATTTTAATTGTTTGAGTTTTTATATTTTCAATTCTATAATGAATAATAAATATATTTTCTAGTTTATTGTCAATTTTTATTTGAAAAATCGCGGGATTTTTATTTTCAAAGAAACAAATATTTTTTGTTCTTTTTATGCATTTTAAATCTTGAGGAATTAATACATTTTGTTCTTCTGGAAATGGAAATTCAAGTTTACAAGGAGAATTTTCTTCACATAAATAATAATTTTCAATTTCAACCTCTCTTGATTTTATTATTTTAAAGAATAATGAATAAAAATAAATGAAAAATATGCCCTTAAAATTTTTCAACATTAAATTTAAATTATAAATTGAGAGATCTATTTAAATATTGAGTTAAAAACCTCAATTATTTTTTATGTTAATCAATTAAAAAAATTTTAAAGAAAAAAAAAAATATTATTACAATAATTTATATTTTATATTTTTTAGATTTTTTTTTTTTTGGTTCTTCGTAATCTTCATAATAAATGGATTTATTGGAACTATTATCTTCAAAAGTATTTAAACTATGATCTCTTTTCATCAATCTTTTAACAAATGGCGAATAATTATGTTCAGAATAATTACTATAAAAATTTTTTTCATAATAACTATTATAAATGTTATTACTATAATTTCCATAATACATTTTTTTATTTTTATTTAATAGATAAGATTTTTTTTTATTTTCTTTTTCTAACTCTTTTATCTTTTTATCTTTTTCTTCACTTTTTCTTTTCCAATAATTAACTTGGTTTTGTAAACAAGATTCTTTAGAATGGTTTTTAAATTCTTTTCTTATCATTCTTTCATTACATTCAGAGCAAATAACTTCACTATAATCGCATAAATTATTAAGATGATTTTCCATATCTTTATTTTTAACTAATTCATTACATTTCTCACATTCACTTTTTTCTTCTCCACATCTATTTACATGTATATTATATTTAAAACAATATAATTGATTTTTACAATATGGACAATCTTGGCATTTTAAAGCACATTTAAAACTATGATCAATACATTCTTTTTTATTACCAATAAAACCACAGTCTTTGGTAAGACAAATAAATTTAGTAAATTTGCAATCATCATAAAGGTGATTTTGGTAAGTTTTATAAAATAAAATTTCTTTGCATTCTTCATTATAGCATTTAAATTTTAATTTATTTAACATATTATATAAAATTTTATCTATTTCTTTTCCTTTTGAATTCGTGCAATTATATGGACATTTACCATATTTAGCAAAACATTCTTTACAAAAAATATTATCACAAATTGTACATGAAATTGGATTTAAGGGAACCAAAAGACAAATTGGACAAATTATTTCATCACATAATGATATAAATTCGGGTAACGAGTTTTTTTGGTCTATATGATTTATAAATGTTTCATCGATAAATATTTTAAATAAATCATCAAAAAAATTAATTGCATTTACTTCTAAAAGAATACTCATTTTTTAATATATGTCTTTTTTAATTTTTTAATTTTTAATTTAATTAATAATTTATCATAAGGAAATAACAAAATATATATATTAAATAATTTTTAAAAAAAATGTTTTTTTTATTCCATTTGTGCCATTTATTTTTCTTGTTAATCAATGTTTCATATTCATTAACTCCAAATTGGAATTTTATATCCAGTACAAAAAATCTTTTAACAGATTCCTCTACCAATATTCAAATTCATTATTCTTATTATTGGGAATCCCATTTATTTTTAAATCATACTTATACAAAAAATGAAAGTGGGATTTTTAAAACAAATAAACTTAAGATTGTTTATACCAAAACTCTTTCAACAGAAGTTGAATTTAATGATGTGGAAAGTTATTACCATACAAAGTATGATCATCATTTTTTTTTTATTTGTCCAAAAGGAAGAAATAATATAAAAAATATTAGTGATATATCAAATTTTCAAAAATTAAATAATTTGACTGATATTTCAATTGAAGGAGAATATGAATTACACTGTATATATCATACTTCAAGCTCTGCTAATGTCTTATTCTATGCCCTTCAAAATAATCCATATGCTGAGAATTTATATGGCTTTTCACTAAGGAATGAATCTTTTATTTCTTATAATATTGGAAATTCTATATTAGATTATATAATGACTGAAGATAGTGAGACAAATAATATTTTGATTATATGTTCAAAAAATAATACAATTCAATTAAAAAGTCTTTGTATTAAAGATGATAATAACCTAAATTTAGATAGTTCAAATGAAAAAGATATTGAAAATAATAGTTTTTCTATAAATCAAGGTACTTTTTACAAAAATGGAGCGAATGAGTATATTTTATATTATATATCTTATGATAAAAATTCTTCAAATTATTCTTCTGGGTATTCAAGTGATAGTTTAAATCCTTCATCAAATATTTCGGACTTGAAATTCGTGAAAAATCATACATTACCTTTAGAATTTAAAAATAACACTAAAATTTATTCAATGGATTTAGTTCCCAAAACATATTTCGTAAAATATATTGTAAAAGTAGATGAAAAAGACCCTTTAACAGAAATTATAAAAGAAAATACATATCATGGAATCATTGATATTGAAACAAATAAAGTAATCTTTAATACAGATACAATAATTAAAAATTTTTATGTCTCAAATTCATCATCTAATGAATATATAATAGTAACTGAAAATTCAGTATATTTACTTTGTGGGACAGCAATTAATAATGAAAAATGTGTATATAAATGTAATGATAATGCTAATTTAATTATTGATTATGAAAATAAAAATTATTGTGGATCATGGAATTGTAAAGGCACTGTTTTAATGCCTTATAAAATTTGTATAGGAGAATGTAAAACTAGTTTATTTTATGAGAAAAAAAATGTAGATGGAAACAAAGAATGTGGTTTATGTAGGGATTTAAATCAAACACATAATTATAAAGTTTATGAAGAAGAACAATGTATAAGTAATTCAACTGAAAATATTTATGAATTATATCCTTCATTAAATATTTATAAAAGATGTTATAATACATGCCAAAAATGTAATGGAAAAGGTGATGAAAATAATCATAATTGTATAAAATGTATTGATAATTATTATTTGACTGATAAAAACTGTGATATTGAATGTAGAGAATCTTATTATAAAAATGAAACTGAAAGAAAATGTGAAAAATGTAATGATAATTGTTTAAATTGTTTAAAAGGGAAAGAAGGTGAAAATAATTATTGTACAAGTTGTAAAGATAATTATTATTTGTTAAATGCTACAGGATATGGACAAAATTGTGTTCAAAATTGTCCTGAAAATACTACAATAAAAGAAAAGTTGTGTGTTGACATTGAAATTGAAGAAGAAGAAGAAAGAAAAGAAGAAGAAGTAGAAGAAAAAGAAAGAGAAAAAGATGAAGAAGAACAAAAAAAAGATGAAAATAAAGAAGATTCTAACAAAAACCAAAATTTAAACGATGAAAATATATTTATTTGGTATATTATATTAATTTCTTTAATTATTTTAGTTTTTTTTATTATTTTTTATACATTTTATATGTGTAAACCTGAAATAAGTAAAGATACTGATGAAGAAGTTAATACAGAATTAACTCAATTTATTGAATAAATAATTATGATAAATGTTAATTAATCAATAGAATTATTAAATATTTTTTTAATTATAAAAATAAAATTATTTTATATTAATCGAAATTTACCAAAAATTAGTTTTTTTCATATGAAGCAACATTTATTAAATAATAAAAGAAGAAATATGTAATAAAATATTAACAGATTGAGTTTTATCATTTATTTCATTAATTGTTTTTATTGATTATTTTTTTTTTCTCAAAAAAAAACAAGATTTTATTGTGAATTATTCTTCAATAAAAGATAATTATTCAAAATTTCATATTCAAATTCTCTTCTTTTTCTTTTTAGATTAACTGATAAATTTTTAACTCTATCAATCTAGAAGCAATCTATTATTTTTTCTTTTTTATAAAAAATTCAAATTATAATTTTGATTATAATACAATATTAATTGAAAATTGTGATATAAAAAAATATTTTGGGAATTATATTTTAGAATTTCAAAATATGAATGATTTAAATTCCTTTTTTTATCCATCTTTAAGATTAAATAACCAAAATTTTATCTGGAATTTATGGAAGCAATCATTTTGTTTTTTATAAATTATTTATTTCAAAGTAATAATTCATTTTCAATAAAAACTCCATAAAAAATTATATTACCTTACATAAAAATAATATATTAATTTATAATAGTCTTTTGAACATTTTTTCCATCAATATAATATATTAGAAAAAAAATCTGTTTTAATAGAAAAAGAAGAAACATTTATTCATTATCTATTTTGAAAGTGATATTAAAATAATATTTAATATTTTAACATTGTTTGTGAGGGAATTTAAATTGAAATTTAATTATATTTAATTTATTAAATTATTTCAATTCTTATTTAAAAACAATTAATCAAGAATTATACGATACAAAATAAATAAAAAAAAAATTGAAACAAAAATTTTGGGTATTGGTGATTGTGGATTGGGCCCAATCCCCAATCCCCAATCCCCAATATAGTATATTATTTTTATTTTGAATTTAAATTTTTAAAAAATATTAAATAAAAAATTTATTTTAATTTTAATAAAAATTAATTTTTATCTAACTAAATAATATTAATAATGAAGGATATTAAATTTCTTAAACCCATAATGAATTAATATCAATTTTTCCTTTAATTTTTAAATAATTTATTTTATTAATTTTCATTACATATAAATTAAAACAATAACTAAATATATCAATCATATCATATACATTATTAAAATTAAATGATGATAAATCCAATTCAACTAAATTTTCACAATCATAAAACATATAATTCATTTTTTTAACATTAATTGTATTAAATGAAGATAAATTTAATTCATTTAATTTTTTACAATAACAAAACATATAATTCATATTAGTAACATTATTTGTTTTAAAAGATGTTAAATTTAATTTATATAAATTATTACAATTAAAAAACATTTGACTCATATCAATTACATTGTTAGTATTAAATGATGATAAATCAACTTTACATAAATTTTTACATTCATAAAACAATGATTTCATATTAGTTACATTATTAGTATTAAAAGATGATAAATCTAATTCTAATAATTTATAACAAAAACAAAACATTGCTCTCATATCAGTCACATTTTTAGTATTAAATTTTATAAATTTAATTTTTTTTATATGTATACAATTATAAAACATTGAAGATAAATTAATTAATTTTTCATTTGATTTAATTTTAATTTTATATATTCCATTTTTATTAAATATTAATTTATAATCAAATTTTATTTCTTTATCATTTAAATATAATTTTGTATTTTCTTTATTAAAATAATTAAATATTTTTATTGGATTCATGTTATTTGCTTTATAAAAACTTTCATTTTCTTTATTATTTTTAATTAATGTATCTTTATCACATAAAATATTAATTTCTTTTCCTATTTCTTCATTTGATATTTCTATTTCAATAATAATTTCATTTTCTTCATTTTGAAAGTTTTTATTTTTTTGGCTATTATAAATTATCATTTTATTTTTTATATTTTTTTTATAATTAATAATATTTATAAGTTTCATTTAATTATAATATAAAATAAAAATAAAAAATATTATAAAATAAAATAATCATTAAAAATAATTTTAAAAATAATTATTTATTATCTTCTATTAAATAAATTAAATTTAATCTTTTAATTTAATTTATAAATAAATTTTTTTAATAAATTCAATT
>JAEEGL010647430.1_pt1 | contig 44679 bp, 35 predicted proteins | sample 9134231 | NCBI WGS metagenome assembly JAEEGL01 (sample SAMN16246548, study PRJNA631951) | gut metagenome | biome: gut microbiome; feature: rumen; material: fiber-attached | host: Bos | place: Iran: Karaj | collected 2018-10 | reverse complement strand
ATTTACAGGATTGCCGTTTTTGTCAGTATATACTGAATATGCAGCTTACGCAAGGACAGGATGGCAGTGGAATTTCTATAAGAATTTCTATGGCGTGATAAGCTGCGATGCCGGATATTTCAAAAATTATCTTGACATCATTAATAAAGATATTTCAGATGATGCGACAGTGGAGGAAGTGGAGGAATATTATAAAAGAATCAGTGATTTGTTCTCCGACAGACTTGACACATGGTTCATCCCGGATAACTTTATCATCGGCGGCGGACTCACCTTGGGTATGAAGACCTTGTTCGGCCCTATCGAGCTGCAGCTGTCGAAGTCTAACGTGGCCAAAAATTGGTGTTTCTTCATAAATGTCGGTTTTTGGTTTTAGGATTTACTGGTTAAACATAAAATATTATGGTTGTGCGTTTGAATGTTAATAAAATTGCCATGATGACAATTCTCATCATGACATTATTCATATCAAATGTTCAGGCGAAAATACTTGAAGACAGTCTGTCGCGCCGTCCAAAGGTGGGCGTGGTGCTCTGCGGCGGCGGCGCCAAAGGCTTCGCACAGATAAGAATCCTGAAAGCTATGGATGAGGCAGGTGTCCCAATCGACTATATCGCAGGCACCTCCATCGGCTCCATCATCGGCGCGCTTTATGCCATCGGCTACGACCCCGACACGATCGAGAAACTCGTGCGCGAACAAGACTGGAACCGTATTCTTTATGATGTTTTTCCGGAAAATGTGGAGCCTGTCGAGAAAAAGATATACGACCGGCGTTATCTTGCCACCTTCCCTGTATCAAACGGTAAGATGAAGATAAAGTCGTCGTTTGTGGAAGGTGTGTACGTTAACCTTTTGCTGTCACGACTGATGCTCCCGGCACACAAAATCCACGATTATCACGACCTGCCTGTGCCGTTTTTCTGCATAGGTACTGATGTGGAACATGCTACCCAATATGAGATGAACTCTGGCGACCTTCCACGCTCAGTTCGCGCCAGTATGTCTATACCATTCCTCTTCCAGCCTGTAAGAATCGATGACAGACTGCTCGTCGACGGAGGAATGGTCAACAATTTCCCGGTGAGGAATATGGAGGAACACGGTGCCAACATCATCATCGGCATCGACCTTGAAGATGCTACGATACCTGCTGAGCAGATTGATAACTCTTTAGGACTGCTCTCCAGCTTGATGAACCTGTCATCACTCGAAGAGAGCCTCTACGCCAGAAGTCATTGCGATATTTACATCAAGCCCGACCTTCATGGTCGTAATATGCTGTCGTTCAAAGACTTTGACTCTATAATCCAATATGGACAGGATGCCGCCGACAAGTTCTTCCCACAGTTCAAACGTCTGGCCGATTCACTTCAGCAACTTGGGCATTTTGAGATAGAAAGACCTCATACCCAGCCTATCAACGAGTTGACGATTGTGGATGTGGATGTCAATGGAATACCTGACAAACACAAACATTTTATCGAGAGTATCTATGGTAGCAAATTGCCTGTAACCGTCCCCTTGGACGTCGTCGAAGAGAATCTGGTGAAACTGAAAACATCGGGTTATTATGAAAATATCTGGTATAATGTGACGGAAAGTAAAGGCGGTTATATTCTTACGGTGAATTGTACCGAAGTCGCCAACACATCGCTGTCGGTGGCCATACATTACGACAATAACTATGGCATTGGTGCTTTGGTCAACATCACTGCGAAGAATTTCCTCGAGAGCATCGACCGCACCACCATCAGTTTGGATGTCAACATTGCGGAATGCCCATATATTAAAGGACGCTTCAGCAAACATGTGGGCAAAATGTTTCGCTATGGTGCCGATCTGAGCGTCTATTCGTTCGATATCAACCAGTATACCAACAAGGTTATCACCAATTCGTACAGTATTCAGGACAATAATCTTGATATTTACATGCAGTTGGTGCCTAATAACAAGCAGGAGATACGTATCGGCGCGGCTGCCGATTATGTCCACATGAAAGATTTTGTGGGCAACAACCAGCTTAATAGCGACTATCACTTCTATTCCTATCTGTATCTCAGATATATTTATATCAGTGAAGACTCTCCAAGTTTTGCACGCCGCGGCTGGCGTCTCAACATCAATGGAAAATGGCTGTTCTTTGAAGGTCTCAACAACGGCGGCGACCTCGTCTCAAACGGATGGCAGCAGTCGGTGGTACTTCACGGAAATGTAATAAAATCATTCTCTTTGAGCAGAAAATCGTCGTTGAAGATGGGCTTGGAAGCCGGCTATAAAGTGGGAACCAGCGACATACCGTTGTTCTACAAGTTTATGGTGGGCGGACAGTCGAAGATGAACTATTTCGACAATATCATATCGTTTACCGGACTTGAGTTTACAGAAGAAGTGGTTGACTATGTGGCTATGGGTAAGATGGCATACCAATGGAATTTTTATAAAAGACTATATCTCATAGCCAATATTGATGCCGGTTATATCAACAGCGCCTATGATATGTGGTTCGACGACAACAGCTTCGTGGCAGGCGCAGGCATGACATTCGGTGTCGACACCCTGATAGGTCCTATCGAGGTGAGTCTCATGGGCTCCAACATCAACAACAAGCCTGTAGGGTTTATCAACGTGGGCTTTTGGTACTAATTTGAATCTTAAAAATTTTGAATATATGAAATACAAAAGAGTATTACTTAAACTTAGTGGTGAGGCTTTGATGGGTGAGCAACAGTATGGCATTGACCCACAACGTCTTAATGATTATGCAGAAGAGATAGCGGCAGCACATAATGCTGGTGCGCAGATAGCTATTGTTATCGGAGGAGGCAACATCTTCCGCGGCTTGCAGGGCGCTTCTAAAGGCATGGACCGCATCCAAGGCGACTACATGGGAATGCTCGCAACAGTCATCAACAGCATGGCAATACAGTCGGCATTGCAATCGAAAGGCGTGAAAGCGGCTTTGCTGTCAGGACTTTACATCGACCGCATCGCCGAGTCGATGAGCTCGTCAAAGGCTATCAAACTCCTTGAAGAAGGCTATATCGTCGTCATCGGTGGCGGCACCGGCAACCCGTTCTTCACAACAGATACAGGCTCAACATTGCGCGCAGTGGAAGTCAAAGCCGACATCATCCTCAAAGGCACACGCGTCGACGGCATCTATACCGCTGACCCAGAGAAAGACCCTACGGCAAAGAAGTTCGAGACAATAACCTACGACGAGGCCTACAACCGTAACCTCAAGATCATGGACCTCACAGCATTCACCATGTGTAAAGAAAACAACATGCCGATGCTCGTGTTCGACATGAACAAGAAAGGTAACCTTACACGGGTTCTTAACGGTGAAAATATAGGCACACTTGTGACAAAATGACCTTTAAAGACTCCAAGGATTTATCACGATACGACAAGATTATCTTATTGATAATCATTGTCGTATCAGCTGTTTTGCGTCTCTGGCATCTGCATGACATCCCGTTTATGCACGATGAGTTCAGCGCCTTGGGTCGTACGTGCTACGACAACTTCCACGACCTAATCCGTGAAGGCGTGATGCTCAACGACTCACACCCCGCCGGAACGCAGGTGCTGGTGTATGCTCTCGTCCAACTATTCGGCTGGAGCGAGTTTTGGCTCAAACTGCCTTTCGCTTTGATGGGTATCGCATCGGTGTATCTTGTCTTCGTGATTGCAAATCAATGGTTTAACAAGAACGTGGGACTGGTGTCGGCAGCTTTTGTCAGCGTGAGCGAGCTGTTTCTTTTCTACAGCCAACTGGCACGTCCATACTCACCAGGACTCTTTTTTACGTTGTTGCTCGTCTATTTCTGGAACCGGATACTCTTCGATAAACGCTACATCACCATCTGGATCTGCATCGGATTCGCAATATCGGCGTTTCTCGCCGCTGAGATGCACATGTTCTCGCTCGCACAAGCAGGTCTCATCGCCCTGACTGGCCTGTTTTTCCTTGGGAATGTCGATAAAAAACGCAAAAAAGCATATCTCTGGAGCTGCGTGGCCGCCTTGGCACTGTACCTGCCGACTTTCCCGGTTTTCTATTACCAGCTGTTCGTTTACGGCAGCATCGGCGGATGGCTCGGCAAACCAGCTCCAACGTTTCTCACCGACTTCCTCCAATACTCGGCAAACTACAGTAACCTGTTCATTTTCATAATGTTAATGGTAATTTTGCTGCCGTTAATAGTAGGAAACAGAGTGTCAGACAAAAAAATTGCCATCAGAATTTGCTGTCTGCTGTGGTTTGTGGTGCCTCTAGCCGTAGCATGGGCCTATTCGCTGTTAAAAGAACCTATTTTGCAGTTCAGCACACTCATTTTCAGCTTCCCGTTCCTGATTATTTTGGCGTTTTCATTTTATGACGGACAAGTTTCAAAAAGAATCATGACGATAGTCCTTAGTGTCGTGGTTTTTCTTGGAATCACGTCCTTAATCGTTGACCGTCAATACTTTTACCAGATGTATCATCAGGGATACGACCAAGTGGCTGTCGAGATGAAAAAGGCTCAGGAACGTTATGGCGACAACATTAGCTGCGTTTCATACTCATGCAAAAACTTTGTGGCTGAACATTATCAGAACAAGTTTGGGGTTAACGATGTGAAATGCTTTAATGAAGATGATGAAATCAGTGATTATCAACAGTTTATAATGAATTGTGATAATGATTATATAGCAGCTGGTTTCACCGACCATGCCGATATGTCTTGGGAGCTCTCGGCAGTGGCTGAATATCCGTTCTTGGAACAGGAAAACGCATGGTTTACAACACGTTATCTTGTTTTGTCGAAAAACGACAACGGTCATCCGCTATTGCATCTTATTAAAGAAAATGTCAATGTTAGAGAAGGAGAAGAATGGGCTTCTAACACAAAACTTGCCGATGTTGAACCTTGTGAACGAATGGGCATTATCGCTGATATTCAAGCACTTGATACAATTGAGCATATCGCTCTTGTAGCAAAAATCATCGATAAAAACGCTGGGCAACAACTGTGCTGGTTTGGCTATGAGGACAAAAATCATGTGTTGATGCCGGGTGAAAGGGCTTTTTTGACAAACGGATTCATCATCCCGAAAGACATAGTCGAAGATTATGAGATAAGTGTTTTTATCTGGAATATCAGCAAAAAACCGTTTATTGTCAATAAGTTATCGTATTACCAGATAAAAAAGAATCCATATTTTTACGGATTGTATGAACCATTAGAATAAAATTAGTATTTTTGTAGCGAAAATTATAAGAAATATGACAGAAGAATCTCAATTTATTTTGGACGAAACGACTGAATCGATGGAAGGTGCCATCAAGCATCTCGAGTCGGAATTTCAGAAAATCAGAGCAGGCAAAGCCAGCCCGATGATGCTTCAGGGCGTCAAGGTCGAATATTACGGAACACTGGTCCCGATTGAGCAGACCGCTAACATCGGCACTCCTGACCCTCGTCAGATTATCGTGATGCCGTTCGACAAGAGCGCCATCAGTGCCATCGACAAGGCTATCCAGGCTGCCAACCTCGGCTTCAACCCTAAAAACGAAGGCGATTTCCTGAGAATCCTGGTTCCGCCGTTGACAGAGGAGCGTCGTAAAGACCTCGCTAAACGCGCCAAGACAGCCGCTGAAGAAGCCAAAGTGGGTATCCGTAACATCCGCCGTAACTCCAACGACGATGCCAAAAAACTTGAAAAAGACGGCGTGTCAGAAGACGAAGTGAAACAGCTTCAGGAAGAAATCCAGAAGCTGACAGATAAATTTGTGAAAAAAATCGATGATCTTTACGATCTTAAGCAGAAAGACATCCTGACAGTTTAGTCAAGAATATTCTCTAATGCCAAACCAAACAGTTTGTCGAGCGTGATGCCCATGCAGGCTGCTTGTTTTGGCATTATTGATGCCTCCGACATGCCTGGCACGATGTTCACCTCGATGAAAACCAGCTGTTTGGGTGTCATGATATAGTCGAAACGCGCGAAGCCCCTGCACTCGAACTTGTCGTAAAGCATAGCCGACGTCGCCTTGACCTCGATTTCTGAAACCTCATCCAAGTCAGCGGGCGTGATTTCGTCCGATTTTCCTGCAGTATACTTCGCCTCGTAATCGAAAAAGTCGTTTTTGCTGACGATCTCGGTGACAGGAAACACCATCGTCTTGCCCTTTACCTGCATCACAGTACATGCTAACTCACGGCCTTTCACAAACTTCTCGCACATCACCTGGTCGCCGGCTTTGAAAGCGAATTCAACGGCCTTGTCGAAGTCGTCCTCCACATTGACCTTGCTTACTCCTACCGAAGAACCGTTGCGTGTGGGCTTGACAAACAGAGGCAACCCCAACTCTTTGATGATTTTCTTGCCGTCGTAACTTTCACCTTTATTAATAATGATGGAAGGGGAGACGTTGGCACCTGCCGCAGCAGCTATCTTTTTGCAAAAATCTTTGTGGAACGTCAAAGCAGAGGTGGTGAAACCCGATGAGGTGTAAGGAATGCCAAGCATCTCGAAATACCCGAGAAGCTGCCCGTCCTCGCCAGGCACTCCGTGAATGGCATTGAAAACAGCGTCGAAAACCACCTTTTTGGCCCCGACCTTAATAGAGAAATCGTTTTTGTCGACATCGGTTTCCTTGCCGTCATCGGTCAGATGATACCATCTGTCTTTCAAAACCACAATAATATACGATTCATATTTGCTCGAATCGAGGTGTTTCTTCACAACTTTCGCGCTGCTGATGGAGATTTCATACTCTCCTGAATACCCGCCACAAACTATTGCTATTTTTTTCATGTCAAAATAAACTTAAATTCAATTATTTTCGTTATCTTTGCGAGTTCAAAATTACAAAAAACGACAATATCTGAAACGAAAAAAATAAAAAAATGAAAGCTTTTCGTTTTTTGAAAGATAAATGGTTCTATATCAGCTTGGCAATCATGGTGTTACTGGTTGTCGGAGGGCTTATGTTGACCTTCAAATGGCTCGACAGATTCACCCGTCACGGCCAGGAATTGGTCGTGCCAGATATGGTCGGCATGAATTATGATGATGCAGTGGAGCATTATCAGGATAGTTATACATTCGTCCTTATCGACAGCATTTACGTCAAAGATTTCCCGGATGGCGCTGTGTATCAACAGAATCCGGCTCCTGGCTCAAAGGTGAAACAAGGCCGTAACCTCTATATCCTGCGCACCACAATCGCACCAGAGATAGTCCCTATGCCAAACCTTCGCAATCTGTCGCTGCGTCAGGCTATGGTGACGTTGAACACCGTCGGACTCAAAGTCGACAAACTCGAGTTTATCGAATATTTTGCGCGTAACGCAGTGGTGGAACAGAAACTCAAAGACGAGGTCATCGAACCTAAAACTGATGTGGTGAAAGGCTCTGCGATAACCCTCGTGGTTGGTCTCGGTCGTGGCGATAAGAATACCAATATCCCTGATTTGGTGGGAGTTAATATCGCCGAAGTTAAAAACAGCCTCAACAATGCATCTCTCAATATCGGCACGGAAGTGTTTGTCGACACCGACGACGACGAGTTCCTCTTCGTGAGCAAGATGGATCCCGATTACACTACAGATAAGATGGTACCTCTCGGCTCACTCGTAAACGTGTGGTACAAATCGTCCAAAAACTTCGATTTCGACTGGTATCGTCGTGAAAAACTGCGTCGTGACTCCATTGTCGAAGTCATGCGCCTCAAACGATTCAAACAGGATACTATTGATTATGTCATCGACAGCTTTAACTATATCTTGAAACACAGAAGCTTCTCTTTCGACTCGCTATCACGCATCGAAGACATGCAGATGAGATATCAAAAGTCTGACGATTTCGACATTTTGGAGCTCGACAACTCCGATTATTTTGATTATGATTACAAAATCGACACAACATATTTCTATGATGAATAAGACAATATTGCTCATATTACTTGCCTTTGCGGGATTGTTGAGCTCCAACGCTCAAGAATATCTGACGTCTTTTGGCTATAACGAAAATGCTGATAATCAGAGGGATAGAGACGAAGTGTATGCCACACTGCCTTTCTTCGACGATTTCTCTACCACTTATAGATATACCGATGACTCGAGATGGCTGTGGAACAATGCGTATGTCAGCTCAAACTTCCCTTTGATGCCGGTCAATTACAGCGCAGTGACATTAGACGTCGCCGACCGTTATGGTAAAATTTATTCGAGAGGCAGTTCTAACCCGTTTGTCGCCGATACGCTTAAATCAGTGAAGATCCGTCTTGACAGTCTCGAAAATCAGGCACTCACACCCGCCGATTCGCTCTATTTCAGCTTCTATTACCAACCTGGCGGCTATGGCGACTGCCCTGAACGCTTCGACTCACTGGTGCTTCAGTTTGGATACGGCTACGATGTTGAAGTGTACGACTCTGTAAATCAACATTCTTACACCGAACGCCGCACACATTGGCGCCAGATGTGGGCTACACAAGGCATCGAAATCGACACATTCCTTCAATATTGCGGCGAAAACCAATACTTCAAAAAAGTGATGATACCAATCACCGACACCTGCTTCTTTGTAGATGATTTCCAAGTGCTATTCTTTAACTATGGGACACTGCCAACCCAAATGTATCCTAACGATCGCAGCAATATGGATATGTGGAACATCGATTTCGTGTACCTCGACAGAAACCGCAGCATAGCAAACGACACCTATCCGCTCGTAAGCCTGACAGGAATCATGCCTTCGTTCTTAAGACGCTATCAATCAATGCCTTACAAGCATTATAAAGAGAACCCGATAGCATCTATCGACATCGATGGCTATGATATCAATATGTCAAACCTTGATGTCAACACACATCAGGTGAAGTATTCGTGCAAGGTGAACGACAATAACTCGTCATGGAACTATACTTACGAACATAACCCATTGGTTGTCAATCAATATTCTAATGTGGGCCCGGTTAACGAACATGTCGTTATGGGCGATTTTATCTATCCTTACACTGACTCGTTCGACACCACTTCATACACAATCCGCCATTATATTGAGGTGGTCGACGAACATAGCGGAGAGGTGCGTGGCGACTCGATTGTCTGTCATCAGGGGTTTTACAACTATTTTGCATACGACGACGGCACCCCTGAGATGGGCTACGGTCTCGTGCCAAGCGACACATATTTTGCCACACAGTTTACCGTAAATCGCCTTGATACTTTGAGCGGTGTCCAGATGTTGTTCAACCGCACATACAACGACGCAAACTTCAATTTCTTTGATATCATTGTGTGGTACGACAACAACGGAAAACCTGGTGATATTATCTATAAACTTGAAAACCAACGGCCACAGTGGAACGACAGCCTTATATACAAGTTCTCGTTTTATAAATTCAATAAGGTGGTGAAAGTCAATAGCACTTTCTACGTCGGAATACGTCAACGTTATTCCAAAACGATAAATATCGGCTTCGACTCATCAGTCGACAACAGCCAATATAACTTTTATGATGTCGGCTCAGGATGGCATAACAGCGCATTCCCGGGTTCCATCATGATTCGCCCTGTTGTCGGTAAAAAAGGCTATTACATCGGCGTTGATGAAAATGACGATGTTACGCTGAATATTTACCCGAATCCGGCACAAAATGTGATTCATATCGAAGGCCTTGAAGAAGAATTGTGCGACGAAATCCGGATTTATGACATCACCGGTCGTGTCGTGAAGTGTTATCCATATTGTAATGAGTTGAATGTCAGCGAGTTGTGTAATGGGGCTTATATGATTCGCATAATAAATAAAGATGGCTCTAATAAAACATCTAAGTTGTTGATATCCAAATAGTTAAAGCCATGTCAGAAGATTTTGTAGGCGTTATCGGTGACAACACGGAGGAGAATACCGAACTGTTCGAGCATTTTCGTATCGTGGCTGACAAAGGTCAGACTCTTACCCGTGTCGACAAATTCCTACAAAACCGTCTTGAAAACGTCTCTCGCAACCGTGTGCAGAACGCGGCGAAAGCAGGCAGCATCCTCGTCAACGACAAGCCGGTGAAGTCGAACTACAAGGTGAAGCCGTTCGACGTGGTGACAGTGGTGCTTGCATATCCGCCTCGCGAAATCGTCATTACACCCGAAAATATCCCGCTCGACGTGGTTTACGAAGACGACGATGTCATCGTGGTCAACAAACAAGCTGGACTGGTCGTTCATCCCGGTCACGGCAACTTCGACGGCACACTGCTCAACGCCTTGGCATATCATTTCAAAGAAAATGGCTCGAAAGTCGACAACGGCTTCGGTTACCTCGTACATCGTATTGACAAAGACACTACCGGTCTGATGATTGTGGCGAAAAACGAGACGGCGCAGACTGTTTTGGCAGCTCAATTCTTTGAACATTCTATCACACGCCGTTACCAAGCTCTTGTCTGGGGCGACTTCGGTGAGGACGATGGCACCATAGAAGGCAACATCGGACGCTCGGTGCGCGACCGCGTCGCTATGGCGGTGTATCCCGACGGCAGCCAGGGCAAAGACGCCGTCACACATTACAGGGTGCTGGAACGTTTCAACTACGTCACCTTGGTGGAATGCCGCCTGGAAACGGGACGCACCCACCAGATACGCGTCCACATGCAGTATATCGGACATCCGTTGTTCAATGACGCTCTGTACGGCGGCGACAGAATCCTCAAAGGCACCACATTCTCAAAATACCGCCAGTTTATCGACAACTGTTTCAACGAGATACCGCGTCACTGCCTCCATGCCAAAGTGCTCGGCTTCGTGCACCCGACCACAGGTAAGGAGCTCTACTTCGACTCGGAACTGCCTCAGGATATGCAGACAGTGCTTGCAAAATGGCGTAATTATCTTAAAACACGAACAGAAGAAAATTAAAATATCATGATAGTAATAACAGGAGCAGCAGGTTTCATCGCAAGCGTGGTGGCAGGATGCCTAAACCAACAAGGCAGGACCGACCTCGTACTCGTCGATGACTTCTCAAAGAAACAAAAAGAAAAAAACTTCATCAACAAAGCATATCAGCTTCTTTTAGACAGAAAAGAGTTTCATAACTGGCTTAAAATCAATCACGACAAGGTCGATTTCATAGTACATCTCGGCGCTCGTACCGACACCACCGAGTTCGACTGGAACGTGTTCTTGGAACTCAACGTGAACTATACCGAACAGCTCTGGACTCTCTGCACCGAATATCAGATCCCGCTCGTGTATGCCTCATCAGCAGCGACTTACGGTGGGGGAGAGCTGGGCTACAACGACAGCCACGACATTGTCGAGAAGCTCGTGCCACTTAACCCTTACGGACGCTCGAAAAACGAAATCGACAAATGGATTCTCAAACAGACCAAGTGTCCTCCGTTCTGGGCTGGACTGAAGTTCTTCAACGTCTATGGCCCTAACGAGTATCACAAAGGCCGCATGGCATCAGTGATCCTGCACTCGTTCCACCAGATTCAGGACTGTGGCGAGGTAAAACTGTTCCGCTCACATCGTCCCGACTTCAAAGACGGTCAGCAGCTACGTGACTTCATATATGTGAAAGACATCGCCTCGGTTATCCTTTTCTTGATAGAGAAACGTCCCGAGAGCGGCTTGTACAACCTTGGAACAGGCCACGCCCGCTCCTTCTACGACCTCGCAGCCAACACCTTCAAGGCAATGGGAAAAGAAGTGAATATCAAGTTCATCGACACTCCGCTTGACATCCGCGACAAATATCAGTATTTCACTGAAGCTAACATGGAAAAACTCCGTAAAGCCGGCTACGACAAGCCATTCACCAGCCTCGAAGACGGTGTTTTCGATTATGTGACGAATTATTTATTAAAAGATAAAACATTCTAACAATCCCGTCATTTCGAGCGAAACGAAGTGTAGTCGAGAAATCACCGCCATTCGAATAGTTCCGTAATATTCAAATGGCGGTGATTTATTCACCAAAGGTGAATGCTTTCGCAAAACTCAGGTCTTCATTTCAATCCGTTTCGCTCGAAATGACGTGAATATTATAATGCTTTCTGTTTCTCAGCTAATTGCTTGTCCAAATCCAACAAAAACTCCCTCGCATCGGTGAGTGTCCTAATCATCATGGCATTCTCCTCAAGCTTGTCGAACTTGGTCTTCATGGCCTCCTTCGCGCCTTGGATGGTGTAGCCTTTCACCTTAACGAGCTGATATATTATCTGCAAATACCGCATATCACGCTCAGTGAAGAGCCTGTTGCCTTTTGAACTCTTGCGAGGACGCAGCACGTCAAACTCGCTCTCCCAATAGCGTATGGTGGATGTCGGAACATTGAACATCGCAGCGACTTCACCAATTCGATAATATAACTTCTTGATTTCCATATCAATCCATTGTCATTGAAGGCTTTTCCGATAACTTGAGAATCTGTTCGTACTCCTCAGGAGTGAGGTCGTTGTAGAAGAAATCAACGGGATTTATCGGCTTGTCATTCTTAATCACTTCATAATGTAGGTGCGGCGCCGTCGATTTTCCTGTGTTTCCCATCAGTGCAATGTTCTCGCCACGACTCACCTTTTGGCCTTTCTTCACAAGGGATTTCTTGAGGTGGGCATAACGTGTCTTGTAGCCATATCCATGATTTACAATGATATAGTTGCCGTAACCTCTGTTGCTGGTCACCACTTTCTCCACCACACCATTACCAGTGCAATAAATCTTGGTGCCGATAGGAGCCGAGAAATCAATGCCGCTGTGGAACTTCTTAATCTTGTAAAATGGGTCGGTACGATGCCCGAAATGTGACGAAATACGGTTGATATCAACATTTCTCACCGGCATGATGGCAGGTATGCACTTGAGCATCTCCGCTTTGTTGGTGGCCATTTCATAAACCTCGTCAAACGATTTGGCTTGAATGTTCAACTGGCTCTCCAATATGTCAATTCTTTTCGCCGTTGCCTTGACAATACTGGAATTATCATATCCATCAAGCGTCATATAACGGTCTGTACCACCGTATCCAGCCTCTCTTACCGAGTAAGATATGGGATCAGCCTCAAATATCATACGATAAATATTCTCGTCACGATCCTGCATCTCGTCAACGAGATTGTCAATTTTGCCTATCTTCTTGTTCAAAATCTCATATTGGAACTGCAAAAACTCTATTTCACGCGCCTGCATACGCTCTTTTGGCGATCCAATCTTGTTTTCTACAATCGTTACAGTAAAAAATCCTATAACTCCGGCAGCAACAATAAATAGGCAAAAATTACGCAAACGCTTTCCAAATGAAATCTTATACTCCTCATAATCAAGGGTTTGCGGGTTGTATATGAATTTTTTTCTTGCCATTATTTTTTCAAATTCTAACTTAAAATGAAAAAAATCGTATTCAAACGTGCAAAATAAATAATTTTTTCTTAAATTTGCAAACTTTTTTTAAAGAAAAATTAAATTCTATGATGAAAGCAAACGAAATTCGTAAGAGTTTTTTGGAGTTTTTTCAGTCGAAACAGCACCTTGTAGTGCCTTCCGCACCTATAGTAGTCAAAAACGACCCTACCTTGATGTTCACTAACGCCGGCATGAACCAGTTTAAAGATGTGTTCCTGGGCAATAACCCCCGTAAAGCGCCACGCGTGACAGATATTCAGAAATGCCTCCGCGTTTCCGGTAAACACAACGACCTCGAAGAAGTGGGCCGTGACACTTATCATCACACCATGTTCGAGATGATGGGCAACTGGTCGTTTGGCGATTATTTCAAGAAAGAAGCCATCGCCTGGGGCTGGGAGTTCCTTACCGATGTGATGAAAATCGACAAGGATAAACTCTATGTCACAGTGTTTGGAGGCGATGAGAAAGACGGTATGGCTCCTGACAATGAGGCTTACGAGTTTTGGAAAGAACATGTCGACGAGTCAAGGATAATCTACGGCTCGAAGAAAGATAACTTCTGGGAGATGGGCGAGACAGGACCGTGCGGACCTTGCTCCGAAATTCATATCGACATCCGTGACGAAGAAGCACGCAAGAAAATCAACGGCCGTGACCTCGTCAATAAAGACGACCCGGAAGTCATAGAGATCTGGAACCTCGTGTTTATGCAGTACAACCGCCTCGCCAACGGCACCCTCGTCGACCTTCCGGCAAAGCATGTCGATACCGGCATGGGCTTCGAACGCCTCGTCCGCGTGATGCAAGGCAAGAAGTCTAACTACGACACCGACGTGTTTACACCTATTATTAATGAGATATCTAAGCTTTCAGGAATAGAATACGGTAAAAACGAGAAACAGGATATAGCCATGCGCGTCGTCGCTGACCACCTCCGTGCGGTCAGCTTCGCCATTACCGACGGCCAGCTGCCATCCAATAACGGTGCTGGTTATGTAATTCGCCGAATCTTGCGTCGTGCAGTCAGATACGGTTACACTTTCTTGAAATTCACCGAACCGTTTGTGTACAAACTGCTGCCAGTCCTCGTACGCGAGATGGGTGAACAATATCCTGAAATAAAAGCCCAAGAGACCCTCGTATCAAAGGTGATATACGAAGAAGAGGCTTCATTCCTGCGTACCTTGGCATTGGGTATCAAACGTTTCGAGAATTATGTCGAGCAAAATAAAGGTGCTAAACTCATCGACGGCGCATTCGCCTTCGAACTGTTCGACACCTATGGCTTCCCAGTCGACCTCACCAACCTCATGGCAGAGGAGAAAGGCCTCGAAGTCGATATGGAAGGCTTCAACAATAACCTTAAGGAACAGAAAGACCGCTCACGCAAGGCAGCCGAGAAGATGTCGGGCGACTGGGTCGAGCTGATTCATGAAGACAAACCAACCACTTTCGTCGGCTACACCGAGATGGAGTGCCAGGCTAAGATATTGAAATTCAGAGAGGTCGTCGCAAAAGGTAAGAAACATTTTGAGATTGTCCTCGACAAGACCCCGTTCTACGCCGAGATGGGCGGCCAGGTGGGCGACCGCGGCGTGTTGGTGTCTGAAAATGAGACACTTAACGTGGTTAACACCGTCAAGGAGAACGACCTGAGCATTCACATCACCGATAACCTCCCACAGCAACCGGAGGCAGTGTTTACTGCCAAAGTCGATGTGGCACGCCGTCTGAAGATCGAGGCAAACCACACTGCGACTCACTTGATGCACGCCGCGCTTCGCCAAGTGCTCGGAACTCATGTCGAACAGAAAGGCTCAATGGTCGACGATGAACGTCTGCGTTTCGACTTCAGTCACTTTGCGAAGATGACTGACGAGGAGATTCATAAAGTTGAAACTATTGTAAATCAGAAGATAAGAGAAGACCTTCCGAACCAAACCGCTGTTGATGTCCCTATCGACGAGGCACGCAAACTCGGTGCCATGGCGTTGTTTGGCGAGAAATACGGCGATAAGGTACGCGTCGTGACATTCGGAAAAGACTACTCATGCGAGCTCTGCGGCGGCACACATATCGCATCTACAGGCCGCATCGGAGCGTTCAAGATTTTGACCGAAAGCGCTATCGCAGCCGGCGTGCGCCGTATCGAGGCAATAACAGGTGAGGCAGTCATCGATTATCTTGACAATCAGATAGATACACTCAATAAGATCAAAGCTCTTGTGAAGTCGTCTGGCGACGTGGTGAAAGCAGTTGAGAACCTCTCGACACAGAACACCATGCTCCAGAAGAAGATTGAGGCTATGATGATGGCACAGGCTGTAAGCGATGCAAAGAACGCTTACAACAACGCCACCGAATGGAACGGACACAAACTTGTCGTTGCACGCATCGATGCCGACATGAACCAGATGCGTAACATCGCCTCAGCTATCAAAGATATTGATAATGAAGCTGTTGTCGTCATGGGCGGCGTGTACGAAGACAAGCCTGCCCTCTGCGTGATGTTGCCACAAAGTGTTGTCGATAACAATAAATTGGATGCTGGAGCGTTAGTACGTGAAGCCGCCAAGGAAATCCAAGGCGGTGGCGGCGGACAAAAGACACTTGCCACAGCAGGCGGAAAGAACGCGGCAGGCATCGATAAGGCTATTGAGATTATTAAAAACAACTTGAAATAATAGTGAAACGTAACATCGTCATATTCAGTATCGTCATCGGAATAGTCTTGTTATTCCTTGTCGGATGCAAGAAAAGCACAAGCGATACCATAGCCTTCGTCGGTGACGAAAAGGACATGATGTCATGTTACGACATCTATCCCAAAGATTATTTCCCTTATAACGATTGTAATTATGACACTCTACTATTCCCGCCAGATGTTGCCGGTGAATATGAGATGAACGGTACCTTTGTCGATGGTACGTATGAGTATTATAATCAGATGACACATCAGTATGTGCCTCTGCCGTCACAGGCCTATACACCTAAGTCGATGTATATAATTATTGAGGAACAGGTTAACAGCATGGCAAAAATCAGATTTTCTTATAAAAGAAACAATGATTATAAGGAATGGTATTCAGCCCAAGCTTATATCTATGGTGACGTGTACTCGGATAATCCTAACGACTTCATGATTTGCTATGAAAATACACAAGGAACAGAGACCTGCAGATATTTCAGAGGTAATATCATCAAAGGAACAATAGGGGAGAATGGTATAATAAATATTAGTACCTGGAGTATTATTAAAGACAGGGAATACGCCTCACTGATACAAGGTATATATAATGTCTACGGCTATGAGAATTATAGTGCTACTATTGCAGAAAGGAAAAAATAATTGTCTGATATGAAGAAGCTGTTAACTTTGATGTTTTTTGTCGCCTTGAGCTTGTGCGTTACAGCCCAAGTCGATTACAGTTTTGGCAATATCAAGCATAAACGCGAGAAAAGCACTATCCCTACAATCGGTATCAAAGGTGGCTTGACAAGCTATCACATGCATTTCGCATACGAAAAATACAACAAGCTTTCAGATGATCTTATATTGAAACCTGGCTTCGGACTGTATGTCGAATTCCCAATCAAGAGATTGAAAGGATTTGCAGTAGGCGGCGAAGTTATGATGATAGATAGAGGTTATAGAAAATCATTCAAATTCAGAGGTGATATGCCAGAAGTCGACCAGATACAAGCACATTATCTCGATGTCAGAATCCCGGTAACATATTATTTCAGACATACCGAAGTGCTCAATCCATATATCTTTATAGCTCCCGACTTTGGAATGTGCTATGGCGGTGAGATGACTAAGACTTTTGCAGGAAATCCTAAATATAACACCTCCGTAGATATCTCAAAATCTGATGCGATGAGCTCTTTCGACCTGTCGCTGGCTTTCGGCGTCGGTATCAGATATAACATTCATTTCCAAGTGTTTACACTTGTTTTGAAACTCGACGGAAGCTATAATCTGGGTCTGCTGAACACTAACGGCGCTAAAGAGCCTGTCTATGTCGACAATCTTGCATATCATGTGAAAGATGCAAGCCGTTATAACAGAGGCCTGGAAGTGATGTTCAGCATCGGAATCCCGTTGAAATTCAACTTCTTACACGATTCCTGCTGGGGTTGGTAAACCGAACTCCTTATCTGTTGAGCACCAGTTTCTTGGTTACCACGAAATCATTTCCCATAATCTTAACGAGATACAATCCGTTGGTCAGACCTTTCATGGAATAATACGTCACATTATTGCTTGTGTCGCTTTTTATCTGGTCAATAAGCATTCCATTATAGCTGTAGATGCTGATGGTTATCGGTGCTGACATCAGACGCTCGTTGTATCCTATGTAAAGATCTCCATTTGAAGGATTAGGGAACAATTGTATCATGTTCTCGTAATCAATCTCATCAACAGAAGCTCCGTCGCTGTATCCGTCGGTATATATGAACTTCTGGGAAACGGTTGTGCCACAATCAGTGGTGATTGTGCATGTGAGAAGTGCGTTGCCCTCCTCGTCAATAGAAACGTATGCCTTGTTTTTGTCAACATCATCTTTGTAAACCTGCCATGTTGAAGTGCTTTCAGTACCTGCTATATGGTTAGGCGTGTTGTAATAGCTGTTGATTTCCCATGAATATTCAGCAGTTTCAATGCCAGAACCATGCAAACTCGACACCTGAATGTTGTATTCGTATATGTATGGCATGTAATCAATACCTGGTAATACCAGACCCTGACCTATCAACTCGCTGTTGACTGTCGGCTTTTCAAGGATACTGATGTTGATGGTCTTATCAATCCTGTTGTTCGCATGGTCGTCTATGCCTTCATCGGTAATCGTACATGTGTATGTGTGATAATCCGCGTTCGGGTAGACTTTGGTTGTCTGCGAATATGGATCTGAATAGTAGCTTTCAGGTGTCCAATGGAATGAGAAACGACCTGTTCCACCAGCTGGATTTGCCGTTAATTCGACCTCAAAATTCTCGCATATTTCTATGCTCGACGATGAGATGTAACTTTCATCCAAAGCCTGATAAACGTTCAAAACCAATGCGTCTTGGTTGACACATCCACTTGACGATGTTACAGTGCCTATAAACTCTATGTTCTGGCCTTCTGGCATGTTTATAGTCTTCGCAATCCTGTGATTGTCGCCGATAAAATTGCTAATCTTGTCTTGAGGCTCCCATGAATACATCGCACCAGGGACTTCGGCCATAGACAATAAGACCTGATTTCCTGCCAGTATATTGTACGTCTTGTATGTTGTGCCATTACCTTCGATATAAGCGTCCGCCTCAGGTATCTGGTTGACCGTTATCATCGGCGATGTGGCTGTAAACGTATGACTGTCAGTGTCAGTGATGGTGCAAGTATATGTTGTCGACTCGGTCAATGCCGTTGTCGTAATCTCCTGTGTGGTGTTAGACCCTGCAATCTTGCCTGCTGGCTGCCAGTCGTAAAAGTATTGCTCTGTTCCTCCTGATGGTATTGCCTTCAACGATGTCGTCTCTCCTGCGCAGAGTTCCGGTTGGCCGGTTATCGCCACTGATGCCATCAGGGCGTCGCCTACTGCGATAGTGAAGCTGTTCGAGTCAGAACAGTCGTTTTTGCTCACTGTCACATGGAATGTCACAGGTACTGTCACCGTAAGACCAACAGTCTGAATCTGGTTTGTGCCTTGTCCTGATGCAATCAAATTGGCTGGCTCAGAGCTCCACTCGTATGTGGCTCCCAGCATCTGCGGTACCGACAATGTGGCTGTGGCACCATAGTTTACGTGTGCCGGATTAGGTCCTGTGATAGTGACATCAGGAATAGGGTTGACGGTCACACTGACAGATTTTGTCAGCGTTGAATGCCCATCGGATATCACACATGAGAATGTGGTTGTTCCAACCTGCGGATGGGCTGTGGTATTTGCCGAATGTGGATAGTCAATCTGGCAGGCAGGGGAGGCTGTCCATGAATAGGTGTAGTTGCCGTAACCGCCTGATGCTGTGGCAGTTAAGTTTGGGTTTGCGTCGTCTTCGCAGAAACTTGTCCCGTCGCTGCTCACATTAGCGCTAAATTCATTCCTTATCTGTACTGTTTTTGTCTTGGTGTCACCGCATTCGCCATCGTTTCCGCCTGCTATCGCAACATAATATGATACCTGATAGTCGCCCGGTGTCGAATATGTATGTGTAGGGTTGACAGCTGTGCTTGTCGTGCCGTCACCGAAGTTCCATTGTCTCACATTGATTTCGCTGGTGTGCCCCGATGGGCTCGTGGTCTCAGTGCCCGTAAACTGCACTGCCTGTCCGGCAATAGCTTCGGTATTGGTGAAGTCGGCGGTCACATTAGGCAGCACAAACACATTGATGCTCTCGTCACCACTCTGTGTGCCAGCCACCACATGGCATGTGTATGAACCTGCCATTGCAAGTGTGGCATTCTGACGTGTCCATGTCCTTCCGACATGTGTCTGGTTATCCGGACTAGTCCAGGTGTATTGGGCACCCTCAATGACATTTGCCTCAAGCACCAAACTATTTCCAACACAAGGCGTGTTAGCGGTCAAAAATGGCTCAAGAATAGAGCAGTCAGTGGTACCCGAACCTGCTGTCTTGCTGAAAGTAATGTTGCACGAATGATTTGAAAAATTGGTTATGACAAGGATATAATATTGTCCTGATTGGGCGTTGTTGGGAATGATACAGTTTTCAGTATGAGCTGGCGCATAACTGCAACTTACAACTTTAGCTCCGGTTAAACCATTAGGACATGGAGATGTGGGGTCATCGAATGGTCCCCAGCAGCAGAAGTCAATGTCTTCGCTTGGCGTGCTGTACATGTAAATAGTCATACCGCCGGAATTAGCCATTCTCATATAGTACCATGCTGGATTTGGTCTGGTACTCAAACAGTCGTAATTTGGACCAGACTCTCCATTTCCAGCATTTACGCCAGCTGGAAACTCATATATACCATTGTCTGTGCAGAAAGGGTCAGCATTGGCACATAGGTTGTTCTGACGGTCTTTAACATATAAATCCATCATCATCGAAGCAACTAATTGATTGGGCAATGACGATTTCCATTCACCGAAAAGCTCACCGACCTCATCTTTCGACATCTTGCAGAATGCATGGTTTTCCTCATTAAGAAATTCGGTGAAAGTATTCTCAAGGTTGAAATTATAGCTGTTATCATTGCATTTTATAACGAAAATGCCATCTCTGTCGCTCGTCGTGACAACAAAACGATCGTCATTGTTCAGTAAATACAGTAAATGCGCTCTTTGCTCGAAAAGACTGATTTTCGAGATGTCAAACTCGACTGTGTTATTTATCTTGTCGAATGTATAATCATTTCTAATATCCTGCGCTTTCGCTGAAAACACCAGCAAAAACAATGCTACAATCAATAATGCCTTTTTCATTTTTGAAAATTTTATGTCAATACAATCTGCAAAGATACGAAAAATATTTTATATATGCAAAAAATCAGCGAGTTTTTGCACAGCTCTTCCTCTATGCGATATCTTGTTTTTTACCTCCATGCCCATTTCCGCAAACGTCTCCTCATAGCCGTCGGGCCTGAAAATAGGGTCGTAGCCGAAACCGCCATCACCATGCTCCTCTTCAGTGATGATGCCATTGACGATACCTTCGAAGAAATACTGTTTCCCGTTGAGATTCAATGCGATAACGGTTCTGAAACGTGCCTTTCTGTTCTTGATTCCCTTCATCGCGGCAAGCAGTTTCACCACATTGTCATGATAAGAGCATCCTTCGCCGGCATATCTTGCTGAATACACTCCTGGAGCGCCATCCAACGCCTCGACCTCCAGCCCTGTGTCATCGGCAAAACAGTTCAGATGATAATTGTTCGTCACATAATCCGCCTTGATTTTGGCGTTGTCTTGAAGATTGTCGCCATCTTCCACGATGTCGGTCTCACATCCGATGTCGCGTAAGCCAACAACCTCATAGTTCTTTAAAATATTTCTAATTTCCGCTAATTTGTTCTTATTATGCGTCGCAAAAACTAATTTTTCCATTGTTACATTTTTAAACGTCATTTCGACCGACCGTAGGGAGTGGAGAAATCACCGCTATTCAATTTGATTTCTAAACAATTCGATTGCCGGTGATTTCTCGACTTCACTTCGTTTCGCTCGAAATGACAGAGTCCCACCGTATCGGTGCTATATTATTATTAATAAGGTACTGATTCGCCTGCGAGAAATGCCGGCATCCGAAGAATCCGCGGCTCGCTGAGAGTGGGGAAGGGTGCACCGTTTTCAATATCAGATGCTTGCTGTGGTCAATCAGTCCCTCCTTGGCTATGGCGTAATTGCCCCACAACATGAACACCAGATGTTCCTTCTTCTCTGAAAGCGCGCGTATCGCTGCGTCGGTGAACTGTTGCCATCCTATCTTGGCGTGTGATGCCGCCATGTTAGCCCTCACCGTGAGCGAAGCGTTGAGCAGCAAAACGCCCTCGTCGGCCCATCTCTCAAGGTTTCCGTTCCGTGGTATGGGCATCCCGATATCAGTGTGCAGCTCCTTGAAGATGTTCTGCAAGCTCGGCGGCGGCTGTATGCCGTCAGGCACCGAGAACGCCAAGCCGTGCGCCTGACCGACACCATGATATGGATCCTGACCCAAGATAACGACCTTCACCTTATCGAAAGGCGTGCGGTTGAACGCATTGAAAATCAACGGAGAAGGTGGATAAACGACATACTGGCGCTTCTCGTCGATGAGAAAACTCTTGATGCCGGCGAAGTACGATGAGGCGAACTCGTCTTTGAGTACCTCGTACCACCCTTGCTCTATTGCCGGCTTCTTGATTTCAACCATGATAATTTTTTTTACAAATAATGTACAAAATTAGAAAAAAATTCGTTTCTTTGTTGTGTGAAATTAATAAATCCAATCAATATGAAAAAAATTGTTTTAGTGTTGTTGGTCGCATTTGCCCTTGGCATAGTTATGTCATCATGCAGTAGCAGCAAATCGACATGTCCGGCTTACGGTGAATATCAGCAGTACCAACGAGAAAACATTTATTAAAAAATCTTCAAACAAAAAAAGGCTCCCAATTGGGAGCCTTTTCTATTTGATTTTTATCGTTTTTAGTACACTAAGAATTTTCCAGTGTTCATCTTGTTGCCTGCAATGACGCGGATGACGTATGAACCGCTTGTGAGGCTTTCTGTGTTGATTGTGGCTGTATGCTCACCTTCACCATAGAAACCGAGTTCGCTGTTCACTATCATACGGCCAGCGAGGTCGAAGATCTGGTAGCTCACATTGCCGTTCTCTGACATTGTGAAGTTGAACTGTGCGTTGCCTCTTACTGGGTTAGGATATACGCTGACTTGTGCGTTGTGGCTGTCAGATTCAACCTCGTCAACACCGAAGTCTGAACCTTCTTCGTATGTGCCGCACATGAGGATACCATTGCCGTATGTGGCTGCGTAAATCATACCTTCATTGTGGATGCCTTGATAGATAACTTCGGTAGGTGTGTCCATTTCATCGTATAGAACGTCGATGACATCGTCATGATTCGGCATGATGGCTTGTGTAAGACCCATAACTGGGCTTGAGTAGTTGCCCGACTTGCTCCAAGCTGCACCATCTGATGATGTGTAGATGCCGTGCTCTGTACCAATAATCAAGAGGCCTGTGCTCTTCTCGATGATACCTGAATAGACTGGGAATCTGCCGAGGTTGCCTTGGATCGAGGTGAAGCTTGCGCCACCGTTTGTTGATCTGTAAACGTAGTTGTTATTGCCGTAGTTGCCTAATGTCAAAAGAATGTCGTTGTTGTTATTAGGATTTACGTAGATGCTTGTGATAGCGCGGCCTGCAAAGACTGAATCAGTATCCAGCTGTACAATCTGTACGCATGGGTTGAGTGTGTCGGTCACATCGGCTTGTTCTTCTGTGAAAGCATCGTCAATGCCGGTGATTTTATAGAGGTTGCCATCAGTTGTTCCGACAAAGGCCTCTGTGCCGTTGGCGTTCATTACAACTGTAGATGGGATACCTGAAATCTCGCTGATGAGGAACCAATCTGAGTCTTTGTCAAAGATGAGAGCGTCTCTTGTCATGTACACCTTGCCTTCAATACCGACAATCATATTTGTCTTGAGTGGGTCGTGTAAGCCAGGGATAGTGTCACCTTGGATCCATTTGTAACCGCCAGCTGGGTCCACGTGCTCAGGATCATGTGGTGGCTCAGGCATTGTGTAATTGATTGGATAACCACCCTGTTTGCTGTAATAATGGAGGACGTCACCAGCCTTTGCATCACGTCTGACAACCAAATTCAGTGTGTCTAACTCAATGGTTGTTGTGACGACATAGTCGTGGAGGATGTTGTAAATGTACAATATGGTGTCGTTCAAATCATATAATGTATCGTTGATAGTGATGCTGGTGCTTGGATACAAGGTGTCACATACATAGATATCGCCATGTGTGAAGAATATTGAATCATAATGGACGTAAATGGTATCCAAGTTGGCATTCAAAGTGTCTAATGGATTGTTGTAATTCTCATAGATATCTGTTACCGATACAATATGATGATCATCGTTGTAGTTTTCATGTATTGCGTAAGGGGTCTTGAATGCATTAGTGTTTGTGATAACTCCTTCAGCCATGAACTTGGTGAGGTCGTAGTCTTCACCACTGGTCTGTGATCTGTGGATTGGTATTTCGAGAGCGCCTGTTCCGGACACGAAGATGATGTTTGGATCAATTGTTGAAATGAAGCAAGGACCACCGGCATAGTCTTTCATGAAGTAACCAAAAGCATTGTTTGTTGCTGTTGGGTTAGGGAAGATGGCTTTACCTGTTGTGAGGTCGTCAATGGTATCGCAAGCAAGAATCTGCATGGTGCCATAGTCAATTGAACCGCCAATAACTTTGTCGCCACCACCAACTGCAACACTCATCATACGCATTGTTGACACGTGCTCCTCAGCTGTGAGGAAGTAACGGTTGCCACCGCTATATGAATATATGTCAGCATAAAACTCTCCTTTGTAAATACCGCCTTCTGTTCCGATAAAGAATTCATTTGAATTGTTAGGGTTGAACACGATGTTCTGGATACCTTGGTGGAGGTAGTAGTAACGGTTCCAAGCTATTGCTGTGTACTCTGCGCAGTTATACTCAGAGATCTGAACAGGTCTGTAGCTGTTGGCACCCGATGAAGTGGAGTCCTCAAAAGACCACAAGTAGGTCGAGCCAATGAGAAGCTTTCTTGGATTGTTTGGATACACAACCATGAATGAGCTGATATCGGCATCAGGTCCCAAGATGAGGTATGATGGGGAGGACTGCTGGGTTGGCTTGGCAAATGCGATCTCCCATGTTGCTGCTGCATCCTGTGTGAAATAGATGTTGTCTGTTTTGTAATCGCCGGCTTCACCACTGATATAAGCGATGTACATGAAGTTGGCGTTTGTTGGTGACATGGCAATAATCTTAGGATTTGTATTGTTTCCTGGTAAATTGCCTTCTCCAGTGAGTTGTCTGACGTTACCGTTTGTCACAAGGTAGACATCAGCTTCATCAGCTGCGAGAACAACACCGCTGTTGTTTGATTTCACACTTCTGAAAAAGCCAGCTTGAATAACAGACCAGTTCTTCATCAAACCTTCGCTTGTGGCTGCATAGATGTCGTTGCCGACCACTGTCATTTCATTGACAAATGCGATGTTTTCAGTGCCGGCCACGAGAACTGTGTTGTTGCCTTCCATCTTGTATACACCACTGCCAACGAAACTGCAGTCATAGCCAAGGTCACTAAGGCCGTTTTGTCTCTGAGCCGTGTTGCCATCACCTGTTCCAATGTAAAGCACGTTGTCTTTAATAACGAAGCAGCTGATAGGGGCATTGACATGGGCGATGAGCTGGAATGTTATACCATTGTTGGTGGTTCTGAAAATGTCACCACCTGCCGTTCCGATAAGAACATTTCCATCTCTGTCATAAATAACAGCTCTTGTAGAACCACCGAAATTGTCAGGACCGGCACTTACCCAATCCAAATTCGCGTCTCTCGATGACTGAGCCTCTCTCTGACCCGCTATTAATAATGCCGGATCGATCAAACCTGTCTCCTGATTTGCGCGAATGCTCTTCATAAATGAAGAAATTGTAGCGCCTGAACCTGTCCTCGGAGTGTATTTTCCAAGGGTCTCTGCAGCGTTAGCTACAAAACTTGCTTGAGCTAACACAATGGTTATCAAAAGCATACTTAACGGTAAAAATCTTTTTTTCATATCACGTAATTTAGTTATTAACTTCAATTTGAACTAACAATCTTTTAGGGTTCAAAAATACAACATTTTTTTGAACCGTGCAAAATATTTTAGGAAAAAAATTAAATTTTTTATCTCCTAAAGCCCTAAATGATTGTTTTTCAATAAACAAGTGATGAAAAATTAATACTTGACTATACAGGAAGAAGGTAACCAACCGACACTGCCATCGGCGATTTTAATCTTGTTCCAATTGTCGGTATCGTCCAAAACCTTTACTTTCGTGCCTTCATGAAGTACGAACAAGTCAGTTCCCGACGACGTGGGCGAACTTTTCACTGTGATGGTTGGCATCATGACAATGGCCTCGCTGTGCTCATATATGTATCTGTATTTCTGCGAAGCGAAGACGATGCTGCATAATGCCAAGAGAATCAACAATATACCTGCAAAAAACATGCCTTTCTTCATGCCTCGCGTATGGGCAGTGAGATATAAAAACAACACTGTCAACACTAAAGCTATAAGCAATAACGACAATATTGCCCATTCGTTGGCCGTGAATATGTTGCCGATATTTCTCCATAATTTTCTTAAGAAAAACTCAGGCATTGGCTCAATCTTGTCAGTAATCATGGCGTTCGCTATGGCGAGGTTTTGCCTGATATCCTCGTTGTTAGGCTCAATCTTTAATGCCTTCTCGTAATATAGTATGGCCAAAGGATATTCACGCATCTTGAAATATGCATTTCCTATATTATATAATAAAGGTGCAGAAACATATCCGTCGTCCAAAATGCCTTTATAAATGATTACAGCAGTGTCGTAACGGGCTTCGTTATAATAGAAATTTGCCCTCTCAAATTGCTGATTCTGAATGGTTTGCGCCTTCAAACAAAACGCCGTGACCATTAAAATTATTATAAAAAATATCTTTTTCATGTTAATTCAGATTTTTTTCCGCTTTTGTTATTACCTCAACACCTTTTTCATATAGTTCCTCCATTTTCTTCTCTGGATCACCAGGCGCAAATCGTGCGTATTCACAGCTGTTAAGCAACTCAATGAATTGATTGGTGATGTCTTCCGGCACATTCTTGCTCTCCATCATCTCTTTCACGGTTTCCATCGATAACTGTGAGCGTGTAATGTTAAGTTTGTCGGAGATATAACCCCATAAAGCCTGTGAGAACTCTTCGTAGAAATGTAAAGAATCTTTGATTTTCAAATAGTTATGTGCATTTTGAAGTCGTTTCTTCGCTACCTTTGTCGCTTTCTTGTTTCTCACCAAAACCTGGTTCTGGTTGAATTTGTTGACTCTCTTGTATAAGACCAGACCGACCACGAAGACAAATACCATCAATACAACCAGTATGAAATATAATGGAGAGCCGAACAGCAATGCACTGTCTTCCCTAAGTTTTCCAACCGTCATGATATGGTTGATGTCGCTGCCCACCACCTTGATTGCCTCTTGTCCGCCGGCATAGATGATGCCGCTGCTGCCCTCGTTGGCGCTTCTTTCCACATGGAGCTTATAATGGTCGGAACTTAATGTGACATATCTGTTTTTCGAAGGGTCGTAGTATGAGAAGTCTGTCGGATTGATGGTGAAATCTCCTGAAACCCTTGGTATCACAACGTATTCTGCTTTCTTTGTGCCGCTTATGCCATAACTGTTGCTCTTCGTGTTTGTAGTGATTTTCGGGTCGTAAACCTCGAAATCAGGCGGGAAAACAGGCTTTGGCAGCTCCAAAAGCTCGATGTTGCCGTTACCCGACACAGAATAAGTGACAGTGAAGGCGTCGTTCGACTTCATCTCGGTCTTGTCAATGCTTGAGGTGAATGTGAATTGTCCCACTGCTCCTTTGAAACTGCTCGGCTTGTCTTTTGTCGGCAATGCTTTAACCTCTATGTCAATAGGTTGCGACTTGATCTCTTTTTTGACATTGGTGTATGACGACCCCATGATGTCACCGAAAAAGTTGTCAAACGGGTCGTAGCCCCTCGACTGGCGGTTTTCGTTTTTTATCTGTGCAATGCAGCTGATGTCGAGCGGGTCGATGGTCAAAGTGCCTGCCTTTTGTGGTATCAGCACTATCTCCTGTATGGTGGCGACATGGTATTCGGTGCCGTTGCGCACTATCGATGACTGCTGCAAGGTGCCGTTGTTGTCGGTCACGTCTTTCATCCAAAAGCCTGAATATGAAGGGGCTTTCGAGATCGAGAGCTGCGATATCGGGATGGTGTAGTATATCTTGTATCTCAACAATATCTGCTCGCCTATATATGCCGTCTTTTTGCTTGGCGAGGCCTCCAAAAATACTTCTTTGGCACCGCTGCCGGCACTTCCTTGGTTGCTGCCGCCCGTCACGACGCTGCTGTCTTTCACCACAGTGACCTCCTCAGTGGTACTCTTGACTTTCTTTCTGTCGACAGTTATGGTCGCCGCCGGGATGGTGTAAGTGCCTTCCTTGATGGCTCTAAGATAAAACGAATATGTGTGTGTGGTCGACTTCGTCACCGAGCCGTTGATTATCTGAACGCTTGAGCTCTGTGATGAGAACGGACCTCCTACAATCTCAAAATTGGTGAAATTCGGAGCCTCGAAATTGGAGCCGTCACCTGTGAGTTCGTAAGAAACCTGAAACTGTTCGCCAACAACCACCTGTTTCTTGCATATCGTCTTGAAACTGACTTCGTCCTGTGCGCTCACCGAGAACGCCGTCACTAAAAACAATAATATTAATCCAATCTTCTTCATTTAACTCAAAACTCTAAACTATATAACTGACTTTAAACTTTAATATTAATCCAATCTTCTTCATTTAACTCAAAACTCTAAACTCTAAACTCTATAACTGACTTTAAACTCTAAACTTTAAACTTTAAACTAAAACTACCAATCTTTCTGTATTTTCCTTTTCTGCATCTGTGCAGCTTTTGCCTCGTTCATTTTGTCCATTGTCTGTTTCTCTTGATTCTCAAGGGCTTGCAGCATTCTCTCGGCATCTTCTTTCGACATCTGCTGTTCTTGTTGCTGCTGTTGCTGCTGTTGCTGCTGATCATCCTGATTTTGCTCTTGCTGCTCTTGATTTTGCTGCTGCTGTTGCTGATCCTGCTGATCCTTTTTGTCATCTTGCTTGTCCTGATTCTGTTGGTCTTGCTGCTGCTCCTGCTGCTGTTGCTGTTGCAGGATGAGTTTCTGACGAGCATATTCAAGGTTGTATCTGGCATCTTCATCGTCAGGGTTGAGCTTCAGCGATTTCTTGTAGGCGTCGAATGCCTCCTGGTATTTCTGCTGCTCCATCATGCTGTTGCCGAGGTTGTAATAAGCCTTAGCTTCAACATCTTTCGACACGTTACGGTCAGTGACGCTGCCATAGCTGTTGGCGGCTTCTTCGTAATTTTTCTGCTGATAATACGCGTTGCCGAGGTTGAACTGCGCTTTGTCGTTGTATTTCTTGTTGAGCGACTCCTTGTATTCGCTTTCTGCCTCAGTATAATTGCCGTGATGGTAGTCTCTGTTGCCTTTGCGGATATCCCTTGCTTGGGCGTTCGCGCCTACAGTGACTGCCAAAAACAGTAGTAATATGCCAATTTTATCAATTGTTTTCATTTTTCAGCTCAAAGAATTTAAAGTTAGACTCCCATTTTCTCTTTCCGGAAGAGATGAGTATCTCTATGATTAACAATATGATAGCCGCACCAATGAACCATTGGAACTGATCGTCGTAGTCGGTGAAAACCTTCGCCTCTATCTCTGATTTCTTCGCCTTGCTGATGTCATCGTAGATCTTGTCAAGGCCGACATTGGAGTTGCTTGCCCTGACATATATGCCATCGCCAATCTCAGCCAGCTGGCGTAAAATATGGTCGTCGAGCTTGGTGATGACCACGTTGCCTTCCTTGTCTTTCTTGTAACCTGTGCGTTTGCCGTACTGGTTGTAGAGTGGGATAGGGGCTCCCTCGTCGAGACCCATGCCTATGGTGTAAATCTTGATGCCGTATTTTGCCGCGTCTTGCGCTGCTTTCACCGCGTCGCCGTTCTCATGGTCCTCACCGTCGGAGATTATGATGATGGCTTTGTTATGCTCGTTCTCGCCAAACGACTTTATTGCCAGGTCAATGGCGCGTCCTATCTCGGTGCCTTGTGCCGGTATGAGGTCGGTGTCGACGGTCGATAGGAACATCTTGGCAGCGGAATAGTCAGTGGTTATTGGCAGTTGCACGTATGCGTTACCTGCAAATACTATTACACCTATCCTGTCGCCTCCGAGCTTCGAGATGAGCTTGTTGATGGCCTGCTTCGAGCGTTCCAGACGGTTGGGCGCGATATCCTCGGCGTGCATGGAGTTTGAGATATCCACACAAAGGAAGATGTCGATGCCTTCGCGTTTCACCTTCTCCATCTTCGAACCTGACTGCAGGTTTGCCGCACCCACTATCACTAATGCGATGATAAGCAAAAACAAAACGAACTTCGTGTTCGCTCTCTTCTGAGAGTACTGTGGAATCAGGTATCCGCGCAGTTTGATGTTGGCAAAACGCTTGAATTGTCTCTTGTTCCACAAACGAATCAGGATGTACACCGCTATCAGTACCGGCAACACGAGCAGCCAGTACAGATACTGTGGGTTTTCAAATCTTAAAATGCTTGTCTCCATAACTCCTTAATCCGTTAATGTCTTAAAAACAGTGTTTCTCAATAAAAACACCAACAATAATAATGCCAAACTCAACAAAACGAAGGGTAAAAATTCTTCGTGTACGCGAGTGAACTCGTTTATCTCTATTTTTGAGCGTTCCAGCTGGTCGATTTCGTCGTATATCTGCTGCAGGCTTTCTTTCGAGGTGGCTCGGTAGTACTTGCCGCCTGTCTGGTCGGCTATGTTTTGCAGCAGCGGCTCATTGATATTGACAGGAATCTGCACGATCTGTACGCCGCCAAACGGTGTGTGTGCCGGATAAGGTGCTGTGCCTCTGGAACCTACGCCAATGGTGTACACTCTGATGCCGAATATCTTAGCCATCTCGGCAGCTGTGGCAGGGTCGATGGAGCCCGCATTGTTGTCACCGTCGGTGAGCAGAATCACCACCTTAGAGATGGCTTCACTGTCTTTCAGTCGGCTTACCGAGGACGCCAGACCGTCGCCAATGGCAGTCCCGTCTTCCAACATGCCGCATTTCATGCCCCTGATCATGTTGAGAAGCATGTTGTGGTCAGTGGTTAAAGGCACTTGCGTGAATGTCTCGCTAGCAAAAACCACCAGTCCCATACGGTCTTCCGGACGGCCTTTCACGAAGTCTGACGCCACCTCTTTGGCGGCCTCCAGACGGTCGGGCTTAAGGTCCATGGCGAGCATACTGCTTGAGATATCCATCGTCATGATGATGTCAATGCCTTCCACGTTGATTTTTCTGTTTGTCGAGCTGCTCTGTGGACGTGCTAACGCAATGATTAACAACGCTAAAGCACACATCTCAAGGGCGAAAAGCAGATGACGCGCATATATTCTCCAGCCTTTGCGCATGTTCGCGAAGAATGAGGTGTCCGAAAACTTGACGTAAGCCTCGTTTTTTCTGCCTCTAAAGATATACCATACTATCAGTAATGGAATGATTATCAATCCATAAAGGTAGTTAGCCGATGCAAATTCTATCGAACTCATTTTGCCTCCTCCTCTTTCTTCTTTTTCTCAACTTCCTGACAATAGGCGTAGCTGTCTTCGACAAAATAGTTGGTTTCCTTAAATGATTCCTCGTTTTGTTCTGCCGTAGGGTTGGCTTTCGCAAACTTGACGAAATCTGCCAATATGAGTGTCTCTTGCAGTTTGTCTTTTGCTGTCTCGTTGATTTCCAATGCACGAACGGCCTGGAGAATCTCGTCGGTGGTCATCTCGACAGCTTCGATGCCAAATTGTCCTTCAAGATATTCTCGCGTGATATCGGTCAAATCGGTGTAATAGTCCTTAGTGTTCAAGGATTTCCACGCTTCGTTGTCTTTTATCTCGGCGAGTTTTGCACGGGCTGTCACAATGGCAGGTATTGTCGGTTTTTTCTTCTCAACAACGACAACTTCTTTATCTTTCTTATGTTTGGAAACATAGATGACCAGATACACTATGCCTGCTAAAATGACGATTATTCCCAGCAAAGAAAACGTCTCTTTTGCTGTTATGCCCTGGCGGATGACGTCTTTTATCGGGCGGAACGCCTCTGTCGTGTCAACAGCTATCGTGGTCACGTAAAGCTCATATTCTCCCGTGTATAGTGTACGTCGCACACTGTCGGTGAGGCTTTTGCTGTATGTGATGCCAATCGATGGCACATAGACATATCCTGTGTCAAATGACGTGAGTTTCAGGTTTTGTGTCATCTTCACATTGTCGCTGTTGCTGATAGGTGTGGTGACCACATCACCGACCTCGACCACATCAATCGACTTGCTCAAGGTGTCGTCAAACTGTTTCCATTCGACATAATAGTCCTTGGGAATGGTCAAAAACAACTGATAATCAAAATGTTGTCCCACGATGATGGTGTCGGCGGTAACGTTTTTGCTAAGAAAGACGTTTTGTGCGACACAATGTTTGCCGAGCAGCGACATCATGCAGAACAATACTATGAAACAAAGTTTCCTCATTTTCTCGATTCTCTCCTTTTAAAAAGTTGCATCAATGGCTTGACATAGTCTTCGTCGGTGTAAATCAATGTGTTGTCGATTCCGTTGTTGGCGAAGGTCTTGTTTAGCGATACGGTGGCGTTTTGCACATATTTCTGATATGCCTCGTTCCATGCGCTCGTTGAGGTGTCAACCCAAACATCTTTATCAGTCTCGTTGTCACGGAACTTCACCAAGCCTATCTTTGGCACGATGAGTTCACGTTTGTCGGTGATTCTCAATGAGATAAGGTCGTGTTTGCGCGCTGCTATCCGCATTTCCTGCTCAAAAGGCTTGCTCGTCACAAAGTCGGAGATGAGAAATGCCGTGGTGCGTTTTTTTATCGCGCTTGTCAGGAATTTCAGGCCTTCGCCGATGTCGGTGCCTTTATGTTGTGGTGAGAACGTCACGATCTCGCGTATGATACGCAGGATATGGCTTGAGCCTTTTTTCGGCGGGATGAATTTCTCGATCTGGTCGCTGAAGAAAATCACGCCGACCTTGTCGTTGTTCTGAATTGCCGAAAATGCCAGCACTGCTGCCAGTTCCGCCGTGATGTCACGCTTGGTGGCGTCGATGGAGCCGAAGTCGTTGGAGCCCGACACGTCGACGAGCAGCATCACCGTCATCTCGCGTTCCTCCTCGAAAATCTTGACAAAAGGCTTGTGGAATCGCGCTGTGACATTCCAGTCGATGTTGCGGATATCGTCGCCATACTGATATTCCCGCACCTCGCTGAATGTCATGCCTCGACCCTTGAACGCGCTGTGGTACTGACCTGAAAAGATGTGGTTGGTCAACCCGCGCGTCTTGATCTCGATTTTCCTGACTTTTTTAAATAAATCGTTAGCTTCCATTACGGCACCTCAACAATGTTCAAAATCTCATTGATGATATCTTCTGTTGTGATATTCTCTGCTTCTGCCTCGTATGTCAGGCCGATACGGTGACGCATGACATCTGGGGCGACGGCACGCACATCTTCAGGGATGACGTAGCCACGACGTTTGATGAATGCGTATGCCTTAGCTGCCAGAGCGAGGTTGATAGAGGCACGCGGAGAGCCGCCGTAGCTTATCATTCCGGCGAATTTCTTAAGCTTGAACTCCTCCGGATAACGTGAGGCGAACACGATGTCGGTGATGTAGTTCTCAATCTTCTCGTCGAGATAGACCTCACGGCACACCTTGCGGGCGTTCAAAATGTCTTTTGTCGACGTGACCTTATGAACCTCAGGATATTCCTTGTTGATATTTTGGCGCAAAATCACCTTTTCCTCTTCTTTTTTCGGGTAGTCGATGACCACTTTCAACATGAAACGGTCGACCTGTGCTTCCGGAAGCGGGTAGGTGCCTTCCTGCTCAATAGGGTTTTGTGTTGCCATCACCAGGAACGGGTCAGGCAATGCGAACGTGCTCTCGCCGATAGTCACCTGATGCTCCTGCATGGCCTCGAGCAATGCGCTCTGCACCTTGGCAGGGGAACGGTTGATCTCATCCGCCAACACGAAGTTCGCGAACACAGGGCCTTTCTTAACCAAAAACTCCTCGGTTTTCTGACTGTAAATCATAGTACCCACAAGGTCGGCCGGCAAAAGGTCAGGTGTGAACTGTATACGGCTGAAGTCGGCGTCGACGATGCTTGCCAATGTCTTGATAGCCAACGTTTTAGCCAATCCGGGAACGCCTTCCAATAGGATATGGCCGTTCGACAACAAACCTATGAGCAAACGCTCTGTCATGTGCTTCTGCCCAACGATGACCTTGCTCATTTCCATATTGATCAAGTCGATAAACTGACTCTCTCTCTGAATTTTTTCGTTCAATTCACGAATGTCTGTCTCAATCATTTTATTGCGATTTTTATGCTTTTTTTCAATTAACAATATAAACGCAAAAATATTGCAAAAATTTCAATCTGCAAAGAAAAATTTAGCCTATTTTTCAAATATCTCTAAAAATTTTGTAATTTCGTAGCTTGAAATAATTGTATGCAGCAATTTGGGAAAATAGCGATTGTTGGAGCCGGCAATATGGCTTATACTCTTTGTAAGGTGCTGAAAAACAAAGAGATAGACCTTTATTGCGTATATGTCAGAAATGCTGCTAAAGCCGAAAAAATGCGTCAGGATTTGGGCGTTGAGACCGTTTCTGACTACGAAAAAGTTTTAAAATCGGATTTTTTGATAATTGCGGTGCGTGATGACGAGATTTCCGAGGTTGCATCGCATCTTGTTGATTATAAAGGACTTGCGGTGCATACATCGGGGGCTAAGCCTTCGGAGGTGCTGAACCGCATCGAGCGTTATGGAGTGTTTTATACACCTTTCACAATGAGTAAGGAGCGCGAGGTTTCGTTCGACAACGTACCTTTATTAATATATGCCAACTCGCCTGAAGATCTGATTCGTCTGAACGGTTTTGCCGAACAATTGTCATCGAAAGTCGAGTATTGCGACGATGAGCAGCGTAAGGCGATACATTTGGCTGCTGTTTTTGTCTCGAATTTCACGAATGTGATGCTGGGTGTTGGTGAAAATATATTGAAAGACAAAGGTTTAACTTTGGATTTGATGCATCCATTGGTGACGGAGATGATACAGAAATCGTTTGAGATTTCCCCGGATAAGGCTTTGACAGGTCCTGCTCGTCGCGGTGATATACAGACGATTCGCGAGCATGAGGAAATGCTGGTAAATTCACCAAAAGAGCTTGAGATTTATAAAGTCTTGACAAATTATATTTTGGAAAAATATCATAATAATGAAAAATTATAAGGAACTTTTAAAAGATGTGACGACCTTTATCTTTGATTATGACGGAGTTATGACTCAAGGCGATGTCATAATGATGCCAAACGGAGAGGGTCTGCGCGCAACTAACGTGAAAGACGGTTTCGCCTTGCAACTCGCGGTGCGTCTGGGCTATAACGTGGCTGTCATCTCTGGCGGTTATGCCGACTCGATGACACAACGTATGCGAATGCTTGGCGTAAAAGATGTTTTTACTCATATCCCTAACAAAATCATTAAGTTAGAGGAATATATGAAAGATAAAAACCTCAAGAAAGAACAGATCGTCTACATGGGCGACGACATGCCCGACTACCCGGTGATGCAGATGGTGGGAGTGCCAGTGTGCCCAGCCGACGCCTCCGAGGAAATCAAACAGATAAGCGTGTATATCAGCAATAAAGACGGCGGAAAAGGCGCGGTGCGCGACATCATTGAACAGGTGCTGAAAGTGCAGGACAACTGGATGAAGGATTTTGAAAATCATCTGTGGTAATGAAGAAAATTGGAGCTTTTTTCAAACTTGTGCGTTGGCCGAATCTGCTCATCACAGCGCTGACGATGTGCCTCGTGTGGCATTGCATAATGGGCATTTTGAGCACGTTGGCGTTCACACTTCTGGTCATCGCTATGGTGCTGATACAAGCTGGAGGTTACGTCATCAACGACATCTTCGACATGGATATCGATGCAATCAACAAGCCGGAGAAGCGTATCGTGGGAAAGATTTTTACCGAGCGACAAGCCAATTTGTATTATATTGCATTGACAATCATTGGATTAGGATGCGGATTGGCGGCGAGTGTCATGGCTAACGGTAAAAATTTCTACACAATTTTCGCCGCTTTGATACTTTTGGCATGTTTTTTGTATAGTTATTCAAGCAGATATAAGAAAGAGTTGGTAATCGGGAACCTAATCGTCTCATTATCAGTGGCCTTCGCAGTGTTTCTGCCCTGGCTGTTTCAGGTTTTGTCGATGTTGGGCGACCAAGAGAAGCTGCTTGAGAATCAGGAGTGGATGCATGTGACACTTCATATCGTGCTGATTTATACTGTTTTCGCCTTCATGATGACGCTGATTCGCGAGATTGTGAAAGATATGGAGGACATGAAAGGTGACGGTCGCTCGCATTGTCGCACGATTCCTGTGGTTTGGGGCATGAACGCCGCTCAAATCATAGTGATTGCATTGAGTTTCCTGACATGTTTGGGCGTCTCGATTACCAGCGATTATTTGTACAAGGAGTTTGGATTTTCTATCACGAGTTATATGCTCAAGGCTTCATATCTGTTGCTGTTGGGTTTCGGTATAGCTGGCAACACTTACAGCCTTTTGAATGATAAGTCAAAAAAGACTGGAAAAAATTTCCATATTCAGTCTATTGCGATGAAAATCATAATGTTAATTGGAGTTTTATCAATGTTTTTTATAAAATAAAATGTTAGACAATTTAAAGAAATACAATATTGTTTTGGCATCTAAATCGCCTCGCAGACAAGAGCTTTTGAAGGGCATCGGCGTGGATTTTACCATTTTGACAAAGGAAGTCGACGAGAGCTATCCTTCACGATTGCCTTCGATTGACGTGGCACCGTTTTTGAGTTTGAAGAAAGCAAAAGCTTTTGACGATGCGGAACTGCCTGATAATTATATGGTTATCACTGCCGACACTGTCGTTATTATTGAAAACGAGATTTTGGGCAAGCCGAAAGACAGGGAAGATGCGATACGTATGATAAACCAGCTCTCTGGTAAGGTTCACAAGGTGGTGACAGGCGTGACGGTGCATACCAAAGATAAGACAAAGACTTTCTCTGTTACTTCAAAAGTGACATTTGAAAAGCTTGATAATCAAGAAGTTGAATATTATGTGGAGAATTACAGACCTTACGACAAGGCGGGTGCATACGGTGTACAGGAATGGATAGGCTACTGTGGCGTGAGCAATGTCGAGGGCTCGTATTTTAATGTGATGGGACTGCCTACACAGAAATTGTATAAAGTATTAAAAGAATTTTAGATGGAAAAAAGACCGACTATTTTAGTCACAAACGATGACGGGTATATGGCGAAAGGCTTGCAGACACTGGCAAGTCTGATGCGCCAGATAGGCAAGGTGGTGGTGGTTTCGACAGAAGAGGTGAAATCGGCACAGGGACACTCGATGACGATTAACGAGCCGTTGAGAGTGAGAACTTTGGAGAAACACGACGACTTCGAGATGTACGTCCTTAACGGCTGTCCCGTGGATTGCGCAAAGGTGGGCTTTCAGATGCTGATGAAAGAATATCCTGATATATTGGTGTCGGGCATCAACCATGGGTCCAATGCCTCGACGAATGTGATATATTCAGGAACGATGGCAGCTGTCGTAGAGGCATGCATGGACAACATACCGGCTGTCGGCTTCAGCGTTGAGGATTATTCGCATGACGCAAATTTTGAACACATCGAAAAATATATCCTCGACATCACGCGAAAAGTCTTGAGGGAAGGACTTCCGAAAGGCGTTTGTCTGAACGTGAATTTCCCAAAATATTCTGAAGGAAACCCGATAAAAGGAGTGAAGATATGTCGTCAGGCGAAGGCGCGCTGGAAAGAGGTCTTTGACAAGCGGAAAGACCCACACGGACGCGAATATTTCTGGATTGGAGGCGACTTCATAGTGGAGGACGAAGGCACCGACACCGACATCTATGCGTTGAAAAACAACTATGCGTCAATAGTACCTACACAATACGATTGGACGGCGTATGATGTCATGAACGAATTAAAAAAGTTTGAGAAATGAAGTATTATATCATAGCAGGTGAGGCTTCAGGCGACTTGCACGGTTCCAATCTTGTAGCATCGTTGCGAACTCAAGATCCTGAAGCGAAAATAAGGGCGTGGGGAGGCGAGAAAATGCGACGCAATGGCGCTAACGTGGTGAAAAATTACCACGAATTGGCGTTCATGGGCTTCGTCGAAGTGTTAATGAATCTGCGAACAATCTTAAAAAATTTTAGTTTTTGCAAAAAAGACATAACAGAATTTAACCCTGATGCCATCATATTAATCGACTACCCGGGTTTTAACCTGAAAGTGGCGAAATGGGCACATCAGAAAGGCTACAAGGTGTTTTATTACATCTCACCACAGGTGTGGGCATGGAAACGCCGCCGTGTGTACAAAATCAAAAAAGTCGTCGACAAGATGCTGTGTATATTGCCGTTCGAGAAGAAGTTTTATGATAGCTATAATGTCGATTGTCAATTTGTTGGGCATCCATTACTCGACGAAATAGCAAAAGTTAACCCTGTCGACAAAAACAAATTTTACAAGTCGAACCGCCTGAATCCTAAGAAGGAAATCATTGCGATGTTGCCAGGCAGCCGCAAACAGGAGGTGAGCCGTATGCTCACGGTGATGCTCGACGTGGTGAAGCAATTCCCTAATTATCAATTTGTTATAGCATGTGCACCATCACTGCCGGTGAGCTATTATAAAGTAATAATAGGCGACAAAGCAAATGTGCGACTGGTGGTGAACCGCACCTACCAGCTGCTGCAACTCTCGAGTGCCGCCATGGTGACATCAGGAACCGCAACGCTTGAGACAGCATTGTTCGATGTGCCCGAGGTGGTGTGCTACAAAGCAAACAGGATCTCGTATATCATCGCACGGCAGCTCGCCAAAGTGCGTTTCATCTGTCTGGTGAATCTCATCATGGATAGGGAAGTGGTTAAAGAGCTGATACAGAACGACTTAACTGCCAACAACGTGGCCAATGAGCTGAAGTCGCTTCTCGCAAGCTCGAAGCGACAGAAAAAACTGCTCGAGGATTACGAAGAGCTGAAGTCAGTGCTCGGAAATGCGGGCGCATCCGACAAAGCAGCCGAGATAATAATCGCAAATGTTAAAAAATATTAACAATTGTGTTAAAAATTTTTAGGATTCCTAAAAGATTTTAAGGAAAAATTGTTGAAAATTAGTCGGGGAAAATGTTTTTTCTCCGACTAATTGTTTTTAACTTGCATGTCGGAAAAACATGTGAGTATGATCAACTGGTTCAAATATCCGTTCATAAGGATGCTGATGCCTTTCGCCTTGGGTATCTGGCTGTCGTTTTCATGTTTGAACCTGTCGGAAAACATGGTTTTTTATCTCTTGGTTGCTGTGGTTTTACTGGGTGTTACGCTTTTTGTGGTGGCATCGGCTGTTAAGGACTACAGATACCGCTGGATTTTCGGACTGATACTCAACCTTCAGCTTATATTAATAGGAGTTGTGGTCGTACATATCCGTGACGACGATCTGGATGCCGGCCAGGAAGTTTTTGTGGCACGTCTGGTGGAATGCCCGACAGAGAAAGAACGCTCGGTGAAGGTGATACTGAAAATGCAGTCCGACCAAGGTGCTGTAATGGCTTATCTCGAGAAAAACGAGCGTTCACTGGGCTTGAGATATGGCGACGTGATTGCGTTTTATGAGCCTCCTGACATGGTGGAGCCACCGAAGAACCCCGAACAGTTCGATTATCAGAAATATCTGTATCGTAAGGGTATTCTGCGACAGGTGTATCTGAAAAACGACGCCTGGGAAGAGCTCGGCATGAATCATGCAAACCCGATTTATGCGTTCTCGTATCGACTGCGTGACTTTTTGCTAAACACTATGCGCGATTTGGGCATCGAAGGCGACGAATACGCTGTGGCAGCCGCCATTTTGCTGGGTTACGACGATACCCTGCCCACCGAGCTGCGACAAAAATACGTTGCGGCAGGCTCGATGCACATATTATGTGTGTCGGGCATGCATGTAGGAGTGGTGTTTATGGTTTTCTCATATCTGTTTGGCTTCTTGAACAGACGCACGCCATGGCAGAATGTGCTCAAACAGTCGCTATTGCTGCTGCTGATATGGTTTTATGCCTTGCTGGCGGGTTTGGCACCTTCGATTTTGCGCTCCACCATAATGCTCTCTTTCGTGATTATCGGTGACATGCTCAAGAGGGAAGGGGTGCTGCTTAACAGCCTCGCCGCCTCTGCGTTTCTGCTGCTGTGTATCGACCCGGCAAACCTGTTTAATGTAGGATTTCTGCTTTCGTATTGCGCGGTGATAGGCATAGTGGTGCTTCAAAGGCCTATTTACAACTTGTTTTACACAAAATTCAAGTTTTTGGACAAGATTTGGGAGCTGACGGCGGTCACTTTGGCGGCTCAGATAGCCACAGCACCGTTTTCTATATACTATTTCCATCAGTTTCCGAGCTATTTCTGGCTTAGCAACCTGTTTATGGGCCCGATTTCGACCGCCGTCATCATTGGTGGCATGGTGATGCTGCTCGTGTGCTTCATACCTTATATTAATATAGGTGTGGCTTTTTGCGTGAAATGGATGATATATGCGATGAATTTTATCGTGACAAGAGTTGAGGATATGCCTTATTCGATAATAAAAGGATTGTATGTCAATACTTTGGAGTTTTGCTGTCTTATAGTCGCACTTTTGTTGCTTATGATGCTTATTGAGCACAAAAAGAAGTTTGTGGTCTTTGGTGTGCTCTTTATGTTGTCGGTTTTCAGCGTGTCGCAATTGACTCGTAGTGTGTATCAGAGAACTCAGATGTCGCTGACGGTTTATTTGATGAGCAAAAACACAGCCATCGACTTCGTTTGCGGCACTGAGCATGTGCTTTTGTGCGACACTATGGTGATGAACGACCCCTCACAAGTGAGTTTCAGCGTAGAAAACCATCTGATTAGTGAAGGTGTTTACAAAAATGGCACAATGTTGCCACTATGTTGCCCCAATTTTGAGAATCATTACATGAAGAAATCCAAAAACATGGTGTCGTTTGGTGGAAAAACCATTGCGTTTTTTGATAAAAATTCCACTTTTGGCGTAAAATTGCCGTTTCAGCCTCATGTCGATTATTTCGTGGTTCATGGTCGCGGCAAAGTCGACCTGGAGAAGCTTTTGAATTGCTATGTTGTTGATTTACTGATAATTGACGGCAGTATTCCTGATTATTTAAGGAACAGAATTATTGAAAAGGCTGAAGAGGTTGGGCAGGAGTATTACGATGTGAAAACATCAGGAGCTTTTGTTTTGCGATTGTAATATAATGATTATCAAATGTTTGTGATCGAAGAATAAATTTTTTAAAAATTTTTTAAAAAAAATGTTGTGGGTAATAAAAAACGTTGTATCTTTGCACCGTTCAAACAGAATAGGATTGGTGCCGTAGTTCAGTTTGGTTAGAATGCCTGCCTGTCACGCAGGAGGTCGACGGTTCGAGCCCGTTCGGCACCGCAAAGTAGAGACGTTTTCTGAAACGTCTCTTTTTTTTTGTTTACATTATCTTCCTGTTGATTTCACTCCTGCATTTGTTTACTGTATGGATGCTGAGCTCAAGGATGGCGGCTATCTCCTTGTTGCTAAGGTCGGAGCAGGAGAGAAGCATGACCTTCGTTTCTGTCTCGTTGAGATTTGGGTATTTATGTTGAATCGTGGCATACATGTCGGGATATACGCGTTCGATGGCGGCCAAAGCGGCCTCAAACTTGTTGCTTCTCTCGTTGTTGATTTTGTAAACCAGCGTGCTCCATTCTTTCTTGAAGTCATCGGCTGTTTCCGAGATATGGTTGGCAGTGATGATGAGATGCAGCTGCCGTGACAGCTCTTTTTCCACGACCTCCGCTTTTACCGACTTTTGCAGCTCTTCCTTTGTCTTGTCGAGTTCCTTCCTGATGCGCTCGTCTTCTTTAAGAAGCTTTTTCTGCCGTGCCAGGAGCCCGATTACAATTATTGATGCCAACAGCAACAAGAAGCTGATTGTCAATATAATACGTTGTTTTTCGATGATTTTTTGGTGCATCTGGTTCTGCAAGACCTCGTAATCATATTGCTTTTGTATTCTGTATATATTCTTTTTATTGCGTTCTTCTTTGATGTTATATTGTGTCGTGGTGTATTTCTTATGATATGCTAATGCTTGTGAATAATTCCCCAGTTTTTCGGAGATGTATGACATCAGATAGTAGGCGGTAACAACAGTTTCTGGTTTTGTTTTTACCGAAGTGGACAATTTCAATGCCTTTTGCATGTATAGTGCTGCTGAATCATACTCGCTGCAATAAACGTAAACTGTTCCTGTATTTATATAAAACATTAGCAGGTCGGTGCTGTCTGCTTCATTTTTGTTTTGTAAGAGAAATTCTATGGCTTTATCATACATTTTTTGTTCACGATAGTATACCGAATAATTATTAATTATCTTCCTTAATGCAGGTTTTGATTGCCCTTTTTCAGCTGAAGTCATGGCTTTTTTTAGATAATGCTCAGCATTTGTATAATCTTTTTGCATGATATATGATGAAGCCATTAAGTTAAAAAGATAGGCTAATTCGTCGTAGTGATGTCCATAATTATTGACAGCAAATCTGGAAATACTGAGTGATTCGTCATAATTATTCTCGCTAAATAACAATCTTGCAATATTAAATTGCGCTCGTGCAGTTGTAAGCGAATCTCTGGATAAAGTGCCATAGTATTCTGCATCTTTGAAAGCCTTCATGGCTGTAGCCTTGTCGTTAGCCTCTTTTTGGGCATATCCGTATAAAAGAAATGCTTTTGCTGCCTTCTCGTTGTCATGTCTTGAAAGGAAAAAAGAGGACGCATTCTTCAGCTCTGACGCTAAATCCAATGTGTCGGCATCTGTTTTATTATACCTTTCGCCGTTAGGGTGCTGATATAATGCGTTAGCCTCCTCGATAATGGCATCCATCGCCTCGTATTTGTCTGTTGAAGTATTGCAAGAAAACAAAACAAGCGGTAAAACGATTCCGAAAAACTTAAAAACTCTCATAATTTATCATAATATTTCCGCAAATTTACAAAATATTCGCAAATAAACAAGGGCAAAGATTGTAAAACGCCTCAAAAATGTTTGTAATTGCAAAATTATAAGATATTGAAAATCAGCAACATGCGACAGACAACATATAAAAATATTTGTAATTGCCAAAAATTTGATTTGTAAAACCGATTTCAGATGGAATTGTTGGGATAATTTTGTATAGTCGATTTAGGCCTGAAAAACGACACAAACTGGTTTAAAAAAATTAAAAGCAGGCAGGTACACACTTATTTTGAACAACGCCAACGGCTGTGCAGAGGGAGAATTTGAAAAATAGCATTAAAATTAACAATTAAAATTGAAAAATATGAAGATAACAAAAAAATTGTTTTTACAGAAAACTAATTTAAAACATAACGCCATGAAAAAAACAATTACACTTTTGCTCGTTCTTTTAACGACAGTATCAGCACTCTCTCAGAGTTTCTTCGAGACAACAGTCCCACCAATTGATAATGTGTTTCGAGAGGCTCAATTTATTGCCGAAACAGAAGATCACGGCTTCATAGTGACCTGTCTTGCACATCATCTGGATGAAACAGACATGATACTCAGCATCGGTCCTGATGGACAGGTTAGGAATAGATTCATTGAACAGATACAAAACAAACACCCCAAATACTGTGGGGTGTTCCGTCATCCTGACAAAGACGACACTTACGTGGTTGTAGCGGTGCTGTCGCTTGGTCATGAATGCTCTGATTACAGACAGAATGCCATCGCCTTTATTCGGGTCGATGCAAACCTCAACATAATCAGCCAGAACATCCTTGAGCTAGGAGACGACTGCTTGAAGTTGGGACTTTGTTTCGGGCTGCATCCGACTGGATTGCCCAAGTTTATCATGGAAGACGACGGCATTATAACAATGGCTGCACAATGCCAGAAGACTGACGGATGGAGGTATGTTTTCGCAAAAATGACACCGGAAGGTGACATCGTACAGATGCATGAAGACCTGACCTTGAACACCGAGAGTGGCTTTGTACATGATTTTTTTAAAAATAAAAAAACGGACGACACGTACGGAATGATAAAACAATATCAGACAGGAGATACTGGCGGACAATTTTATTACGATGTTGAAGCCGATTTTTCAAACAGAAGAGTTAAAAAGGTGTCAGGCATGGAGCTTAAAAGGATCCCTGAAGATGTCCAGATCCCAGACAGCACATACTATATCCGCTCTTTCGAAGATCCAAAGACGTCGCCGACAATATGCCGTTATAATGACAGCATCATGCTTATGTCACATACGGGAATAATGTATGACAAACTTTCACATAAATGGAAGTGTCAAATTCTTGCTGTCGTTGATGACAGTATTAATGTCGAAAATTTGATTGTGTGGCAGAAAAATCCGACGATGTTGGAGATGTCACCTATGACGCATTCGATGAGCATTTCTGACGATGCCTTATATTGTGGTGCAATTCTTGGCATGGATAAACATTTTCGTAAAACGACTGCTACTATCTATAGCACAACTATTATGCTCACCAAGTTTGACAAGGATTTGCACCAGATTTGGAGCAGATATTATGAGGGCAATGATATGTTTTATGATTTAAACAGCGTTATGGCGACAGATGACGGCGGCTGTATAATGACAGGTGTGT
>JAEEGL010634288.1_pt1 | contig 44684 bp, 34 predicted proteins | sample 9134231 | NCBI WGS metagenome assembly JAEEGL01 (sample SAMN16246548, study PRJNA631951) | gut metagenome | biome: gut microbiome; feature: rumen; material: fiber-attached | host: Bos | place: Iran: Karaj | collected 2018-10 | reverse complement strand
TTCTTGAAGACGTCAAAATACCTCTCACGCATATCCGCAGAAGCCTCCATCGCCCAATAGGTGAGAGCGGCGCCCTTAAAGTTTTCCAATGCCTTCAGAAAACCTTCATAATCCCAGTCTTCCGGACCGCTTTTAGGCACCAGAAGCGTTTCGATCCGAAAATCCTTTACGATTCCATAAGTCACTCCATTAATCTTTCCAAACTCGAGCGCTTCTGGATACAACTCTTCCGTCAAACCGCTTTGTTCCAGAAATCCGTCCAAAGGCTGCCATAGATTTTGCAAATTATCGAACCCCGTAAGTTCCGTATCAATCAGCACCGGCCCATTCCCTGCGCCTAACTGAGTCATCAAACTCAGCTCGTCATAGTCATCCTTTATTTCTATGACGTATTTGGGATAATACTTATGAAAAAGCGCAGCCATGTTAAGATAGGTTTGTACGTAATGCGGAGATACGGCCATCGTGATGGAAGCCAGTTCTTCCTTTTCCTCCGTAGGCTGAAGCAACACGTAATTTCTGCCGTTTTCATCTTGAAAGCAAAGCCCTACGTCTCCGTTTTCCAATACCGTAAAGTCGTCAATCCACAGGGGCTTGATTCCGTGGTTTGTCCATCTGTATGCGATCCACGTCTCGTTTTTTTGAACGTCACGGTAATAAATTCCCATCTGATCACACCATGCAATCACGGTCTCACTTACCGGCGCCGCGCTGAAAACGTAATCCCCCATCTTCTTCCGAATGGCTTCATCCTTCGAGCAGGCTAACTCCGTCAGCACTCCGTCATTGAGATTAGCCCTGTAAAACCTCCGCTCCTTTGCAGACGAATCGCTTGATTGTTCATCACACAGTGCCACTTCACCTTTTCCATATGCGCACAATCTCGGAGTGTGTTCCACGTCAGTGCTAAAAATCTCCTCCCCTTCCCGGGAAAGAACGGCGTAGACATATTTCCCGCTACTTTTTTGATACGTTAAGTGAAAATTTCCCTCCGCGTCCCCCATTAGGGAATACAAAATGACATTGTTTTTTAGCTTAACCTTTAACTGACGCATGCTTTGGAAGTTCCCGTCCAATTCATAAAAAACATACTCCCGATCCGCTCCGTCCATCAGAAACGCGTAGTAACATGCCACGTATCGGTTTTTCCCTGAAACAGGTCCCAACTCATGAATTTGAGTTCCCTTTCTTTCCTGTTCCACGACGATCTTTCGGGAGAACTCCGTACCCTGAGCGGAAACGCCGTTCACGCCAGACCAACTGTCCTGATCCTTGTTAAAGATGTGATTCTTATAGTTTACGTAACCGCCTTCCCCAACAAAGATACAGGAGGAGCCTCCCTCCAGTTCCCCCTCTGCCGTTACGGTCTTTGTGGGCAGGTTTATGACGGCATACAGGTCATCGGTCTTATTGTCCTCCCAGACCATCTCGCCGGACTCCAAAAACTCAAACTTCGTTGTTTCAGACGTTTCACTGTTGGTCTCCGCTTTCCTTCCGGAACATCCGGCAAACGTTATCGCCATCCACAATATGAGCATTATCCATCGTTTCCCGCGCACTTTTTGCATGCCGCCATACCCTTTCCCTAAGTAAACACTAATTAAATTAATGATTTACCGTGTGTCGAATACCCAGGTCATTTTCCCAATGTGGGTTGCTGTAATCTATGTTGCCACAGTTCACGCATCTGGGATATAATCCATAGTAATCATGATAGATATAGCAGGTTCCATAAACAGGTCCATTTATTCCATTTTCTTTCAGATACGGATGTGATGACAAAAAAACATGTCTGTAACCTTCATGCGTGGCACTATATGCATGCGGAGGGCAACTGTTCTCCGCTGCGAAACTGTATTTCACCGGTGCCAAAACAAATACCATCGTCAAACATGCAACTATCATGAGCTTCATCATTTTCTTCATTGTACTTGTACCTCCATTCCAAGTCAATCAAAATCAATAAGCTACGTAATAATCAACTCCATCTGAATCACCTCTTCCCTTGCTAAACATTGTACTTTTATTTTACCGTTGTTTATTATTACTGTCAATTTATATTTTTTATTCCGTAGTATTGATATGCCAAATATTATGTGATATTATTTATTTGCATTGAACAAACATTACATTATGGAGGCCGTTCTTATGGCAGGAAAAAACTATTTTATCAGTGGCATAACGGATATGCTGGTTTTATACTTTCTGAATCAAAAGGATTGCTACGTATATGAGATTACAAAAGCAGTCTCTGAGCTTTCGGAAGGGAGCCTTAACCTCAATCAAAACACCATTTATACCGCAACATACAAGCTGGAAAATGAGGGAATGATCAGCGAGTACTCCAAGCTGGTCGGCAGGAAGCGGACGCGCGTCTATTACCATCTGGAAGCACCGGGCAAAGAGTATCTGGAAGAATTACTCACTTCCTATCGCCTGACTTCCGCAAGCATTGACAAGATTCTGGGAAAGGAGATTCGGAATGATGAGCTTGAATCCGCAAGTCCTGTTGAAGAAGAAATATTTAACTCAGTTGCGTGTCCTGCTCCCAGTCATGCGTAAGGAAGAGCGAACATACCTACGCCGCATGGAAACGACAATTGATGAGTTTTTGGACGCAAGCGACTCCGCCACGCTCTCCTGCAAGGAGGATTTCTACAAGGTATTTGGCGAGCCCCGTGAAGTGATCCAAAATTATTATTCAGGGATGAACATAGAATCCTTTTGTTCCGTCATTAGCATTCGTCGTTTTCTAAAGCGCATAGGTATTTTCCTTGGTTCGCTAATGCTAGCGGCCGCCATCTTTTGGGGATACGTGTTTTGGCAGGAGCATCTTATTTTTCTTCAATCAAAACCGGCAAATATTTATACGATAAGAACTCAAAAATAGAAGGAGGTGTTTTCATTGAAAAAACTTATATCTCTTCTTTTGTCCGTGGTCATCATAGTATTTCTTCCAAACAACACGGTTTACGCATCAGAAAACAGACAAAAAATCATCATTGGAAATGAAGAATTCTATCTAATCACCTCAACGGAAACCATCTCTCAGGATGGTCTCCAAAACATAACAGACCTACATACCAAAACAGAAACAAAAACTACAACAATAGTTGATGCGTCAGATAATCCTTTATGGTCTCTTTCCATTACCGCAACCTTTATCTATGACGGCACAATGTCCCAATGTGTTGCCTGCTCCCATCAGACAACTTCCTACAATGCTCTCTGGACCACAAAAAGCTCTTCCTGTGGTCGAAGCGGCAATTACGCCACGGCGTCTGCAATCGTAACTTGGACAAGTCCTACCGGCTCATACGACTATAACTATTCCGTAACCATTTCCTGTACCCCGGCCGGCGTAATTTATTAATACACATACAAAAGCAACCCTGCAGGCTTTGCGCGTGCCTGGCAAGGTTGCTTTTTTACTGCCATATTTTCATCTACTCATCATTCGATTCCCTTCAGCGTCTCCACCATGTCCAGCCTTCGGATCTTCTTCTGGAACAGGAACCCCACCAGCACGGAAATGATTAGGACAAACGCTCCGGAAACCAGATATTCAAAGGTCCCGGCTGTTACCTGATAATCCATGCTGTCTCCGTTGGAATCGAACATAAACTGCAAAAGCTTGGTTCCAAAGGGCGCACCAAGAATGACGCCGATTACGGAAAGCCATAGGTTCTGAATGGACAAGAGCTTTCTGATCGCGCCTGTCTGAAACCCGAGAACCTTCAGCGTTGCAAATTCCTTCAGCCGCTCATGGAAGGAAAGGTTTCCGCTGTTGTACAGTACGACAACGGGCAGCACCATGGCAAAGATCAAGAACACGCCAAGCACCAGATAAATCATCTGCATCATCACGTCAAAGCTTTCGCGCAGGTCTGCGTCGTCATGAACGGCAAGCACGCCTTTGGCATTCCTTACGTCCGCCCCGGGTTCTGCCTTCCCTGAATACAAAACCGTCGGCAGATAATTTGCTCCCGTCTTTTCATAGTCCTCGCGAAGCATGGTAAGACCCTGCATGCTGGGGTTGCGGTTGATCAGACCGATCTTCGCCTCATACCATTCATTTTTCTCATATAAGTGCCAGTATACCGTATCGCCCACCTTTAAGTCAAAGGTCTCCGCAAGCTTTCTGGTGATTGCGATCGTTCCCGGCGAAAGCTCCGTCAGGTTCTGCTTTTCATCCGTCAGGCGGAACAGATTCCTGCCCTCCGTGACAATGAGGACCGTCGATTTTCTTTCGGTGGATTTGGCATTTTTCTTCACCGCAAATTCCACGGCGGCCATCTGCACAAGCTCTCCGCCCAACTGATCCCGAAGCTCCTGCGCGCGCTCCACCGTCACGTCGCCGTCAAAATCGATCTGCGTCTTGAAATTCTGGAGCTTATCAAACGTCCAGTCTGATGCATTTCGGATGGTTGTCAGGGAGGAGAAGGCGGAAACCATCAGCATCATTCCGGCAGCCGTTCCAAGCACTCCCATCACGGCACGAAGCTTCCCGCGTGATATGTCGCGCAAATTATACTGAACGTTAAAACCAAAACTGTTCCAAAAAGGGAGCCTCTCAAACAAAATCCGCTTCCCCGCTTTCGGCGGTGCGGGGCGAAGGCTCTCCGCAGGCCGTACGTCCATCACCTTCCGGCAGCTCAGATAGGTCGCACCCGTGCAAGCTGCAACGATCAAAAGGATTACCAGGATAAAGCTTCCGTCCATCTCCACCGTCCAGCCCGGGATGAAATACCACGCGCGGAATACCTGCGCAATAAATTCTCCGAGCAGGTAGGTTCCAATCCAAAGCCCAACGAGGGCTCCAAGGAGGGAAACAAGAAAGCTGTAGCTCAGGTAATGAACAATGATTTTCCTGCGCCTCATGCCTAGGGCGCGAAGCGTTCCAATCTGCGTGCGTTGCTGCGAAATCATGCGATTCATGCTTGTCATGATCACAAGAAGCGCGATGGCGATAAACACAACCGGAAACGTCACTGCAAACTGATCATGCTGTGCCAGTTCATCCGCCATCACCTTAATCCCTGCCACATCATTGCGATCACAGAGCACTGCGTAATCACCGCCGAGCGCATCGGAAATTTCCTGTTCCAGGGATTTGACGTTTTCCACGTCCGTCGTGAAAGGAATCTCCACGTAGGGCAGTGCCTGGCGGAGCTTATCCTCAGGAATCTCATCCACCAGCGAAAGCAATTGTTCTTTCGTCAAGCTCTCCCTGGAGATGCCTAGCTTTTCCATGGTCTCCAGCTTTTCCTGGATGAACTGGGAATGCTCCGCAGCCGTCTCCAGCGTCAGATCCCCTTTCTCTATCAGACTTTTCACGTAAGCCTTCGCAGGGAATTCCCGATACGCCATATAGATCACGCCAATGTTTTTCAGCACCACGTCGAGATCCTTGTCTGCCTTCATGTATTGATACTCCGGCGCCACAATGAGTCCGGCGATCTCCTTCGTGATTTCCATGCCATTGTAGGTGAAGGTAAAGGAATCTCCAATCTCCAGTTCCCATGCGTTTGCAAAGCTCTCCGAAATCCAGATTGCATTTTCCTTGGAAAGATCAAACTGCGCACCGGATACGTAAAAAGGGGTCGATACGATCGCCTCGTCCATCAGATACACTTCGAGCTGCGCCTGATCATGTTCCTTGGCATTCGCCGTTATATGCATGCGGCGCTGCGCATCCTTTACGTCCTTTAGGTTTCGGATCTTCTCCAGCTCTTCCTCGCTGAAGCCTTCCCCGTAGATCCAGCCGTCTGCCACATTGGTGAGCCGGTACATTTCCGCCTGTTTACGATACGCGCTGACGTTGCTTGCCTTCATCGCCGCAAAAAGCATCACGGCAAGCATGGCCAGAATAAAAATGGAGATGAACTGACCCAGGTTGTCACGCATCTCTCTTAGCATTTTCCGAAACAGCATTACCACTCAACCTCCCTTACGGATGCAGGATTCTCATTCAGCCGGATCTCCCGCACCTTCCCATTTTTCATGCGGATCACTTTATCCGCACACTTTGCAATGTCCGCATTGTGCGTCACGAGAATAACGGTCTTGTGTTGCTCCCAACAAAGCTTTTGCAATAACTCCAGTACAATTATGCCAGTCTCGGAGTCCAACGCGCCCGTGGGTTCATCTCCCAGAATAATCTTGGGATCCTTCGCCAGGGCTCTCGCGATGGAGACGCGCTGCTGTTCTCCGCCGGACATCTGGGCGGGAAACTTATTTTTATGCTGCTCAAGACCAACCGCCTTTAACATTTCCACCGGGTCCTTTGCATTCTTTACAATGTTTTTTACCAATGCCACGTTCTCACAGGCCGTAAGGGACGGCAACAGATTGTAAAACTGGAAGATAAACCCCACCATGTCAGCACGATACTTGGAAAGCTGCCTGTCATTCATGGAAGAAACCATCTCTCCCGCAACCTCCACCGTTCCCGACGTCGGCACGTCCATTCCTCCCAGCATGTTCAGCACCGTCGATTTTCCCGCGCCGGATTGCCCCAGTATCACCACAAACTCTCCCTCATTGATGGTAAAGCTCACGTGATCATTCGCCAGCTGCTCACCCTCTCCCTGCCCGTATTTCTTGATCACGTCCTTGAATTCCACGATTGTATTCTTTTTTCCTTGATCTCTCATTTCGGAACTTCCTTTCTTCTAACTCTTTGTGAAACCTTATTCCATATAGCATGTCAGATTCGCAAGTTAGTTGTCTCTTACTTGCCCTCATTGTAAGTCCTCCACGTCGTAAAGTCAATTAAAATATTGAGCTTTTCCTCAACTTTGTGAAAATCGAACAATTTCTCAACTTTTTCGATGGTGAAAATTTGAACTTTTTCTCAATTTTTAGTGAAAGGCATTGCCAAATCCTCAGTTTCTATGGTTTAATAAACTTAATTCTACCCAATATTACCCTGCCAGGGCTTAGATTACCGCCCAGCCGGCGATATTGGCTTCTAGGCGGTAGTATTCACCCCAAGCTGTACCGCCCAGGCGGCGAAATTGGCTTCTAGGCGGTAGTATTTACCCCAAGCTGTACCGCCCAGCTGGCGAAACCAGCTCCCAGGCGGTAGTATTCACCCCAAGCTGTACCGCCCAACTGGTGAAATTGGCTTCCTGGCGGTAGTATTCACCTGAAACTGTACCGCCCAGCCGGCGATATTGGCTTCCTGGCGGTAGTATTCACCTGAAACTGTACCGCCCAACTGGTGAAATTGGCTTCCAGGCGGTAGTATTCACCTGAAACTGTACCGCCCAGCCGGCGATATTGGCTTCCTGGCGGTAGTATTCACCTGAAACTGTACCGCCCAACTGGTGAAATTGGCTTCCTGGCGGTAATCTCCCATGAAATCGATTCTAGAGTTATGAATCCAGTAGAAGAAAGCGAGAAAAATCGATTAGAAGAAACAAGTCTGAGGAAAATAAGCCAGAAGAAGCAAGCCAGAAGAAACTAGCCAGAAGAAACTAGCCAGAGAAAACAAATAACAGGAGTTTGAAGAAATCATGGCACAGAGCACAAAACACGAAGAAAAGCAAAAAGACGAAATCAAAATGCAAAAAGAAATAAAAACAAAAAAGGAAAAGAAGGTCAACGAGCCGAAGCAAAAGCGTTCGATCGAGACCAGAAACAAGATCCTGGAAGTGGGATCCATGCTGATGTTGCAGAAGGGCTATCACAATGTGACGACGGACGACGTGGCCAAGGCCGCCGGACTTTCCACAGGCATTGTCTATCACTACTTCAAGGACAAGAAGGACATTCTCCTTGTCGCGTTAGAGCTTCGCGCAAATGCCATGTTTGAGGGCTTCGCGGGAAAATATGCCCAGGCCCCGACCGTGGATTTTGAAGTTTTCCTGAATTCCCTCTTCGACTTTCTGATGGACTATCACAAAAAGTTCTGGATCATTCACGAGGAGTTGGAATCGCTTTATCACAGCGATACTGAAATTGCGGCCACGATCGATGATTACTGGCAGAAAACTTACCGCGCCATCACGGAAATCTACGTACAAAAAAGCGGCAAGCCGGAGCATGCCGCTGAGAAGGTAAGAATCGCATTAGACCTCATCGAGGATTATTGTCACGCCTGCATGCATCCGATCGTTGAAACCTTGGATCAGGATTACCTGCGACAGTCCGTGATTTCTCTCGTCAAAAACCTGTTAACCTAAAGCGAAAGCCCCGCACCTGGCGGGGCGTCATTAAGTTTACGCTGCGCACCTGGCGAGGCGTCATTAAGTTTACGTTGCGCACCTGGCGGGGCGCCATTAAGTTTACGCTGCGCATCCGTCGGGGCTTTTTTCGTATTCACGTCAAAGCTTACTGCACGAATCTGGCATTCTTGAGGGTACAATACATGTACTCTCCTTCCATGTAGGTGTCGAAGACGCCCGCCACTGTAATTTCCGAGTTCATTTCAGGATAATCATCCGGGTACTTGGGATCCCCCGCAAGCACAAATTCAATTCCCTGCGCGCAGCATGCCGTAGCGTCCTGAATAATGCAGGCATAATACTCGTTACCCGTATTGGGATCCTGATAATAACTGAAAGCGCCTTTCATCTTAACGTTCTTGCCAATATAGTCACTGGGCGCCGTCATCATGTTATACACTTCCGAATACACCATGGTGCTCGACAGCGCGGTAAGGTCAACGTCAGGAACAAATTCTTCCGAAGCACCGTCCCCGGACGAGACAGATGCCTGACCGTTACCGGAAGCTTGCCCGTCGCCAGAAGCCTGGTTGTCACCGAGTGAAACATTCGTCTCCGCTGAGCTTTCCGTCGACGCGTCCTTTGCCATGCCGGAATCTGCAGTTACGCCCGAGTTCTCTGCCGCTTTGCTTTCTGCGCCATCTGCTGCTTTGCTTTCTGCGCCATCCGCTGCTTTGTCTCCTGAGCCATCCACAGTTTTGTCGTTATTACTTTCCGAAGTCATCTGAGCATCCAAAATATCCTTGACGCTCTTTGTGTTATTGCCCGTTCTTTTCGCCGCTCCTGCATCCTGTCCGCAACCCGTACTTGCGATAATCATCGCTGCGACCGTCACGTATGCCAAGAACCTGCCAAGCCTCTTTTTCATTTTCTGCTTCCTCCTCTAATCATTCCTATCGCGTAAGCTACCACAAACGCTCCCACGTCAACTGCCACGATCGTCGATCCCACCGGAGTCCCCTCCATGATGGAAATGACAAGGCCCAAAAAGGCACAGCATACTGAGATCACGGCGCTGCTGATTGTCACGGACTTAAAGTCGCCAAACATTCTCATCGCTGAAAGTGCCGGAAAGATCACAAGCGCCGAGATCAAAAGGGAGCCCACCAGATTCATGGCGAGCACGATGATGACTGCGATGACCGTCGCAATCAAAAGCTGGTACGCTTCCACCTTCATGCCGGTCGCCTTTGCAAAGTTTTCGTCAAAGGTCACTGCAAAAATTTTATGATAAAACAGGATAAAGATCAAAACTACCACAACGGACAATCCGATGCAGAGCCATACCTCCTCATTCGTCAACGTCAAAATGGAGGTCGACCCAAACAGGGTGCTGCACACGTCACCCGACAGATTGGAGGACGTGGAATACAGATTCATGATCAAATAGCCAAAGGCAAGCGCGCCCACGGAAATCATGGCGATGGCCGCGTCTCCCTTGATCTTCGTGTTCTGCCCGGTGTGAAGAAGCAAAATGGCGCTCAATACCGTGATCGGTAAAATGAGCAGCATGTCGTTGGAAAGGTTCAAAACGGCAGCAATGGTCATTGCCCCGAAGGCCACGTGAGAAAGACCGTCCCCAATGAAGGAGAAGCGTTTTAGCACCAACGTCACGCCGAGGAGTGAGGAGCACAGTGCAATAAGAATACCTACGATCAAAGCTCTTTGCACAAGAGGCATCTGGAAATAAGTAATCAGCTTGTCAATCATGGTTTCCTCCTTTCCCCGCGTCCGCGGTCATCTCTTTTGACCTTTGAAGTAAAAACAACTTTCCCAAGTCGCTGCTTAGATAGGATTCCTTGGTTCCATAGAAGGAAGGAGTTCCCACGTGAAGCACGTGGCTACTGTATTGCACGGCAACGTTTACGTCATGCGTGATCATAATGATGGCAACGCCTTCCTGATTGAGCTGCTTAATCAGCTCATACATTTCCATCGTTGCCTTGGGATCCAGTCCCGTCACGGGTTCATCCAAAACCAGAAGCTTTTGCGTGGCGCATAGCGCCCTGGCAAGGAGGACTCTCTGCTGCTGCCCTCCTGACAATTCCCGATAGCTGCGCCGTGCAAGCTCCTTGATCCCCATGCGCTCCATGTTCTGCTCTGCCAACGCCTTCTCTTCCTTGCCATAAAAGGGATGAAGCCCTGCGCGCCCAAGGCAGCCGGAACGCACGATCTCACGGACGGAAGCCGGAAAATCCTTTTGGATCACGGTCTGCTGCGGCAGATAGCCAATCTCATCGCTTCGAAGGCCATCCTGAAGCAGGATTTCTCCCGCAATCGGCTTTTGAAGATGCAAAAGCGTCTTCATCAGCGTTGTCTTTCCTGACCCATTTTCTCCCAAGATACAAAGATAATCTCCCTTACTTACCGAAAAACTGATATCCTTTTCGACTGCCTGTCCCTCATACCCGACGGCCAGATTCTTCACCGTGATAAGGCTCATCCCGTTGTCCTTTCCGCACGCAGTCCTGAAAGTCTCTTTTGCCGCGTGCCTTATAACGTCATTCATGGCTTGACTGTTCACCGCGCTTTTCTATTTGAGCGCCTGCTTCAGCGTCTCCAGGTTTTCCTCCATGCTCTTCAAATAACTTGCGCCCCCTGCCACGTCCTTAGAGGTTGTTGACTGCAGGGAATCCAGCGTCAGAATCTGCTGATCCTTTGCATTCGAAGCAGAGCGAATGGATTCCGCAATTTTGTGATTCTTGCCTTCGATGGTCATGATCGCGGGAAGCCCCAGTTCGTTCAGTTTTCCTGAAAGGAACGTGATGGTCTCAAAGCTCGCCTCCGATTCCGCCGAGCATCCTGTAAACGCCGCATAATAGCATAAACCGTAATCATCCGTCAGATACCGGAAGGGAAATCTGTCACCAAACAAAAGCGTCTTGTACGTTGCACTCTTGACGGCTTCCTTGTATTTCTCATCTAAGGCTGTAAGCTTTGCCTGATAGCTTTCGAGATTTGTGCGGTACGCGTCCTTGTGCGCCTCATCCAATTCGCACAATGCATCAGTGATTACGCCGCAAAGCACGGATGCATTTCTGAGAGAAAGCCACACGTGCTCGTCAAGCTCCTCCTCATGGCTGTGCGCGTGATCATGATCGTCACCATCCTCATGATCATGGTCACCCTCATGATCATCATCCTCATCGTGGCCGCCGTCGTGATCATGGTCCTCATCCTCGTCGTGGCCGCCGTCGTGATCATGGTCCTCATCCTCGTCATGATCATGTTCATGCTCCATGCCCTCCACAATCTCCTCCGCCTTCACGGCGTCGCCGAGCGCCTCTAAGAGATCGATCACCTTCCTGTTGGAATTCTTCGACTGCTTTAATACGTCGTCCACCCACTTGTCAGACTCACCGCCCACGTAAATAAACAGATCACAGTCCGTGATCTTTACTATGTCATTTACGGTCGGCTGGTAACTGTGAAGGTCCACGCCGTTATCCAAAAGCATTGTGATTTCTGCATTTGCAACGTCCCCCACCAGATTTTTTACCCAGTCATATTCCGGAAAGATTGTTGTGACGATCTTCAATTTCTTTGCGTCGGAAGAATCATTACCTGCTGCCTTTCCTACCGATCCCTTCACTTCGCACGCGCAAAGACTGCCTGTCATAAAAATGACAACGAAAAAAAGAGCTAAAAAGCGTTTCATCCGTAAAAACCTCCGTTAGTTCAATATTCAATTTTATTCATGGGAAATACTTTGAGAATGTCTAAAATTTGGGAAGAAATCCCGAATCAAATATTGAGCCGAACCTTGCGTGAAACGGGCGTGGCGATGCCGTGGAAGTCGTCCGCGTCAGCCCTCTTGCTGCCATAAAGAGCGGCAAGAATGCACAAGAACCCTGCCAGCAGGACAGCATCCTTGACATTGTTTACAATCTGAGCACACAAGTCCAGGCAAAAACAGATCTCACAATCCTCGCCTGCGCAGTCATGTCCTGATTCGACCGCCATAAAGGAAAACATGAAAAGAACGCAGCAAACTACCGCCGCTGCCGTGATCATGGCAAATGTTCTTCTCTTCCTTTCCAAAAAACGAATCATTGTCTCAGCCTCTGCAAGTAAAAAGTTCTAAATGCAATTCATTTGCATTTAGAACTATATCACTTTCTCAGAATTTGTCAAGCGCTTTCCGTTTCCTTTTTGCCATAAAAGCGGTCTATTTTCTTCGTTACGGAATGCTCTCAGACGCACAGACGCTGCCAAAGCCCACCTTTTCATTTGGATAGACCGTCTCCCCGCGGATGGGCTGTGCGCCGCCCCGCAGATAGGCCTTGATCTTCTCGCCGTATAAATAGGGATCCTTTCCCCGAATGATTCCCCATTCCATCAAAAGCGCCGCGCTGCCGCTGACGATGGGCGTGCTGAAGGACGTACCCGTCTGATAGGAATAACCGCCAAGGACGTCCGGCGCCAGGATTCCCACGCCGGGCGCTACCAGGTCGGGCTTGGCAATCCCATATCCCACGCGCTCTCCAAGGACGTTTGTCATGCCATAGCCCCTGCCTGAAAAATCAGCGTAAGCTTCAAAGGCAGGATCATATGCCCCAACCGTGATCACCTTCGAAGCCGATCCCGGAATGGTCAGCGTCCTTTCCGGAGTTGGTTCCAAAAAGCCGGTCCCCCGGTTTCTGGTCACGGCTGAAGGCAGATAAAAGGAGTAGGCACCCGTGACAAGCTTTACGGGTTCCAGGATAAAACGCCAGATCCCCTCTTGCAAAAAGTTTCCAGACTCCTGCGGCAACAGTTCCAGATAGATCTCCTGAGATGCTGAATAAGGCGTAGGTTCTCCGAAATAAACCAAAATCCTCGTATTCTCCACGCGCAGTACGTATCCTCCGTCGCCGGCACCCTGGCGCTCCGGCATAAGGCTGGCGGTCGTGCCTCCCGGGGCGCGGAGCAAGATGCGAAACTGATCGCCGTAATACTTCCAAAGTTGCACGCTCAAGCTGCGCTCATATCCCGCGATCGCCAGATCGATCCCTTTTCTCTCGGTAAGCTTTCCCGAGACGTGGCCCGAGGAATTCCCTTCATTGCCGCTGCCCACGCAGATCACGCATCTTCCGATCTCCGCCGCGTTGTCGAGGAACCGTTCCAGGAGCGTACTGCCGTCATGGGCACCGTAGGTGTTTCCAAAGCTTAGGTTAATGACCAGCGGGCGCTCAAGCTCCTGAGCCTTCTTTACGCAATAGGTCACGGCCCTTAATATCTCCGTCGTCTTCGAGTATCCCGTCAGATCGCCGTTATCTCCTCCTAGCTTTACGATCAAAAGATCTGCTTCCGGTGCCACGCCCTGATAGGAAGTCGTCCGCGATGCCGCCGCGATCCCGGCAACGGCCGTCCCGTGTCCGGATACGTCGATGGTTGGCATACGCTCAAAACGCTCCGCCTCCGTCGGCAGCGCGAGCGTCTCATTGATCCAATCCGCGTCAAATTCCGCGCCCTCAAAAAAGCCCTGCGGCGGGCCTGGAAGCCGTGTCCCGTCCGGCGTGATGGTCTGGTCCCAGAAATAGCGGATTCTCGTGGATCCATCCTCCTTCCGGAACTCGCTTCTTTGATATGCAATGCCGCTGTCGATCACGGCGACGAGTACGCCCGCCCCACTCAAAAAAGGGTCCCTGGCGGTCACGCTTGCAATGCAGGCGCGCGCCGAGGGTCCTTCCTGAACAAAATAGAAATTCTTGGGCTTTTCCACGTATTCAATTTGCGGGTTTGCGCCGACCTCGTCCACCAGCGCTTCCGGCACGGTCAGGATGGCATACCCCGCAATAAGCGGCTCCACAAGGATCCGCGCGCCTTCCAGCGTCAGAGACTCCCCACGCTCTCCCGGCGCCGAGGCTTCCCCAGAATCCACCCTTCTGCCAAGGGTTGCCGGATCTCCGTTATACTTCACGATCAGCTCCCAGGTTTTCGCCCCGGGATCATATCCCACGTTCAGGTTCAGCGTCTCCTCCCTGACTTCCTCCGGCGTTTCCAGCGCAAGATTCAACTGATTTTCAAGCTTTTGGGACATTTGTTTCCCCTGCCAATACGTGAATTCCTTATATTCTATGCTTCCTTATTCTCCTGTGCCTCAACAAAGTATAGTCTCGCCCCAAAATCAGGATAATACCTCACCTGATCATTATAACCCGTTCCGCCGAAGGGCTGTTTCAGGTTCACGCCGCCGCGCATGAGCACGTCGCCCCGAAGGAGATAATTCTCCGTCTCCCCGTCCAGCTTCACGAACTTCGCCACCATATTGTGCAGCAGGGAATCCTGCTTGACGTGAATGGGCGCGACCGTGTTGACAAGGTCTCCAAAGCCTTTGACGTTGTATTTCAGTTCCCGGTTCGTAAACTGATAGATTCTCTCAGGATCCAGCGCTCTCGCGCGAAGCCGTATCGAATGTGAGTTGGGAATGGCAAAGCGCTGAAGCAACGCAATGAACTCTCTTGTACGATCTTCAGACACGCAGTACCACTCCTGCAGATTTCCTGCGCCATCCCATAAGTTGCTGACGCCATGCCCGTCCTGACTTCCCGTGAAGCTCTTCCCGCGAATCCAACGACCAAACTGCAAAACGCTGCGCCATTCTTTATAAAGCGCGATTTGTACCTTGATTGCCTCCAAATCCTCTTTTTTTGCGTCAATCAAATTAAGTTCATATCCCAGCACGCCAAAGCATGCCACTGCAAAACGCGTCTCAAGCGGCGTCACTCGAAGCGTCTGATGGTTTGGACAGGAAGATACGTGCGCGCCGATCACGGACTGAGGATATCCATAGCCGTACCCGTTTTGGATCTCCGCGCGGCACAGCGCATCCGTGTCATCACTCGCCCAGATCTGCGGGAAGTAACACAAAATACCTAGGTCAAAACGGTTTCCGCCGGATGCGCAGCCCTCAAACAAAATCTCGGGGAAGGCCTCCGTGAGTTCCTTCATGCAGCGGTATAATCCCATTTGATATCGGTGAACCACCTCGCCCTGCCGCTCCTTTGGAAGCGCCTGCGAGTATGCGTCACTGAAAACGCGGTTCATGTCCCATTTTACGTAAGAAATATTGGCGGAGGAAAAGACTCTGCTCATCTCGTCAATCATATATTGTTGTACGTCCGGATTACTCAAATCCAGGATTCTCTGGTTCCGTCCTTCACTGTGTGCCTTTCCCGGCACCTCCAGAACCCATTCCGGATGGGCGCGGTAGAGATCGCTGTCAACATTGACCATCTCCGGCTCCACCCAGATTCCAAAGTCCAGTCCCATGGCATTGATCTTTTTTGCCAGACCCTTCAGGCCGCCCGGAAGCTTCTTTTTATTCTCCGTCCAATCGCCCAGCGATGACGTATCGTCATCCCTCTTCCCAAACCAGCCGTCATCTAAGACAAAGAGCTCGATCCCGACGCTCTTTGCCGTCTCCGCCAGCTTTAATAATTTCGACTCGTTAAAGTCAAAGTAAAAGGCTTCCCAGCTGTTTAACAGGACAGGCCTCTCCTTCTTTTTCCACTTACCCCGGACAATATGTTCCCGCACAAAGGCGTGCAGGTTCTTGCTCATGCCATTTCGTCCCGCTGCGGAAAAGGTCATGACCGCTTCCGGCGTCTCGAGGCGCTCCCCCGGCTCCAAGTGCCATGAGAAGCCCTGAGGATTGATGCCGGAAACCACCCTGGTCTTGCCGTAAGGGTTCACCTCCATGGCCTCATAGTGGTTTCCACTGTAGATCAAGTGAAACCCAACACAGGTGCCGTGATCCTCGGAAGTATCCCTCTTTTCCAGGAAGAAAAAGGGATTGGCGCGATTGGAGGAGGTGCCCGTCGAAGAGGAAAGCACGTACTTTCCGCCAGTCAGGGGAATGCGGTTCTCATGCATCTCCCTCGTCCACGCGCCGGTAAAGCTCCTTGCGATCCAATCATCCTCGTCCAGGTCCGTCAAGAAGCTCAAAAGCCGCTCCACCGTCACGGGCGATCCGCCTTCATTTACCAGCACGGCACTTCTGCTGATGACGTTACAGTCCTCATAAACCCAATAATACAGTTCCAGTTTTAACTGCTGCCATGAGTCCCTTAGGATGACCTTCAGCTGCTGTACCTTCCCTGCTTCATCATAAGACCCCGGGAGTGTTTGAAAGGGCTGTTTTCCCGTGCTGATCTCGTGGCTCTCATAGACAAAATCCAGCGTCCTTACGCCATCCTTCCCAATGACCTCCGCCATGGGTTCCCGCACGTCACCCTTGCCCGCCGCGGAGCATTCCAGGGCGCAGTATTCCGGCGAAAAGCTCTTGTCCTCCTGGTCATAACACAGCGAATTACCAGGGGCAAACGCCTGCTTCTCCGTAAGCGCCTCCACCTGACTTTCCGCCAGTTTCACCGCAAACTCTTCTGCCTGACCATCCGCCAACTTCTCCGAAGCTCCTTCCGTCAGCCCTTCGGGTGATCCCGCCTTCCCGAACAAGTCGATTTTTTCGCCATAATAAACATGTTCGAGCAGCCCGTTGGGGCGTGCCCGAAACACGTAAGTCGTATCTTTGGTTGACAGTTCAAAACATCTCTTCCATTCCCTGATCATGCTTTTCTCGCTTTCCAAAACCCTGAAAACTATTTCTTCAGTTGCTCAGATATTTCCTGTACCTTTTCTTCCGTCAGGATGAACTTCTTTGCGAAAACAACGATCGCAATGAATAGTCCAATCACGGGAAGAATGGTCATGGTCATGCGAAGGCCCAGCTTTGCGGATGCAGAAACGTCCTTTGCAAAATCGATTACCTGCTCAGCCTCCGTCGTCTCCTTGTTGGACAAATGATTCAGCGAGAGGCAGATGGATGCGGCAAATACCGCAATGCCGGAGGCCAGCTTCACGACAAAGGTTTGCATGGAGAAGATCACGGATTCATCCCTTCTGCCGTTCTTTAGCTCGCCGTAATCCACCGTGTTGGCCAGAAATACCGTCGTCAGCACCTGCAATACGCCGTTCGCCGCAAAGATAAAGAATCCGGGAAGGAACAGGACGTAAACGTTGGACATGTTGATAAAGGCAATGGCAAACAATACCACGTAGCCCGTGATGGCACTGGCAAGGGTAATATAGAAAATCTTCACGTTGGAAAATTTCTTGCGCAGCAAGGGATATGCCACCATCATGGACAAAATCTGGATCGCGCCGCCAAACATGTTAAACAAGGTGTAGCTGTTGTACCATTCCGTTCCCCCAAAGTCATACTTAAAGAAATAGATGACCAGATTGGACGTCAGATAGATGGAAGTGTTGATCAGTACGATGGCGATCACGATCACCATGGCCTGGTCATTTGCAATAAGCGCCTTAAACATTTGTCCCACTGACGGAGAATCTACGTTAACGGTGGACTTTTCCTTAATGGCAAGGCAAGTGATGATGATAAAAACCACGAAGAGCGCGGCAACGATTATGGCAAACCACTGAAATCCCATGCGCTCGTTATTTCCGCCAATGGCGTAAACGATCTTCATCGTAAAGATGGTGACAAGGGCGGATCCAACGCCGGCACAGGATCTGGCGAGGGTCGTCAGGCCTTCCCTTTCCTTTCCGGACTTTGTGAACGCCGGGATCATGGACCAATAAGGGATGTCCATCATCGTATAGGTCACGCCCCAAAGAATATAGGTGATGGCTGCATATGCCACGAGTCCTTCGCCGTTTAGCTTTGGCGGCGCCGAAAACATCAGGATCAAAACCACGGCATTCGTTAACGTGCCGATCATCAGCCAAGGGCGAAATTTTCCCCACTTGGTATTCGTCTTTGCCACGATCACTCCCATGATGGGATCATTAAAGGCATCAAAGATTCTGGCGGCAAGCAAGATCACGCCCATGGCAAATGCGCTCACTCCAAGGACGTCCTGGAAATAATACAGCACGTAGCTCGCGGAAAGCATATAGACCATGTCCTTTCCAACGGCGCCCAGACCGTAGGATACCTTTTCCTTCATCGATAATCTCATGTGATCTCCTCCTTGATTCTGAGCTTCTCACTCGAATTTTTCGATTCGAAACGTCTCAAAACGTTCATTTTGCGGAAGTCACTACGCCTCCACGGTAAAATCAAATTCCAGCGGCTTAGCCCCCTGGGATTTTACAATCAGCTTTCCGCTGCCGCTCCTTCCAAGGGTTCTTACGTAAGTTCCCGTCATGCCGCCCTGAAAAGCAACAGTGCTTGGACCTACAAGTTCAATTTCGCCCTGCACCTCAAAAACTACGGGATCATTGCAAAAGCTTAACAGATTTCCAAATTCATCCTGCATTTGGATGCGAATGGCTGCTACGTCATAGGTATGATCTTCCTTCAGCGCCACGTGATCCGCGATGCCAAAGAGCTTCAAGCCATGCATGGGCTGCTTTTCCACCGTCTTTACCACCTTGCCGTCCTTGATGGCCTCAAACCGGTATGCCGTGGAGGTTCCTCCCCAGTCCCCCACGTACTTGTTGTAAAGCTCCGTCGCGCGTTCCATGGTGATTTGCCTCATGGCGACAAGCCGCGCAGCCGAAAGCTTCGTTTCCAACGATAAGTTATTGAGTCCCACCCTGGCCACTTCATTCATGATCTTCTTTACTTCTTTGGCCAGTCTGGGCTTCATGCCCTCCTTCGTCACCAGCACGTCGCCCACGAAATCATCCACCACCAACGGGCCGTGCGGCAAATAGGGATACGGGGAATCCTCCTTTCGGTACTCCTGCATGAATTCGCCATTCTTATACATTTTCACGGAATCCGCATTTGTGAAGAGATAGATCATGCCACGATTGCACCCGGGGTGTTCCCCAATGTCCATGGACGAACTCGGCATGAGCATCGGTACGTCATCCTGCTGACTCTGATAAACTGCTGCCGCAAGCTTTGGATTCCGAAACGCATCCATCACGCCGTGATAGCAGATCCGGTCGCCACTTCCAAAGTCCTTATGCGTGTTATAGTCAAACATGCACCAGCCAAAGGATCCGGAGATATCTTCCTCCTGCAAGGCCGCTTCCAAGACGTTTGCATGCCGCAGGGCATGCTCCACGCGCCTGTCTTCGCAGTCAAAAGCCTTCGCGGGAAACATGTGACCATTGTACTCCGTGATGAGATAAGGCTTCGTCACGTCCGGAGTCACGTTCTTTTTTGGCTCACAGCCCTTATTATTTCCTTCATGTACAAATTCGTTATAGGTATAAACGTCTTCCAAAAGATGACTCTTTTTGATGGCGCGGACGCCGCCCGTCTGTCTCGTGGGATCCAGGCGCTTCGCTTCGGCATTCGTCCTCTCGTAAAATGCGTCGTCATCCATGGATTCGTTAATACGCACGCCCCAAATGATGATGGAGGGGTGATTCCGGTATTGCAGGATCATGTCCCTGACGTTCCTGACCGCCTGATCCTTCCATTCCTCATCACCGATATGCTGCCAGCCCGGCATCTCCGTAAATACAAGCAATCCCAGCTCATCACATCTGTCCAGGAAATAATGGCTCTGCGGATAATGTGAGGTTCTCACGGCATTGACGCCAAGTTCATGTTTCAATATCTCCGCATCATTTACCTGCAAAGATTTAGGTGCGGCATACCCAATATACGGATAGCTCTGGTGACGATTCAGGCCACGGATCTTGAGCTTTCTTCCATTCAGATAAAAGCCGTCCCTGCGGAACCTTGCGGTTCGGAACCCAAATACGTCAACCCTTTCGTCCAACATCACGTCACCTTGAAATAACTGCGTTTTCAGCTGATACAGGGCAGGATTCTCCACGTCCCAGAGAACGATCTCTCCCAGCGCTTCCAAGCCGTCTGCCGCATAGTCCGTCGCTCCGTAAATGCCTTCCTCACCGCCAAACCTGCTGGCGCGCTTTGCCGTTTTCTCAGGCTCTGCGTCAGAAGAGAGCTTCTTTTCTCCAAGAAACACGTATTCTCCCAGATCCTTTCTCCGAAGGAACTGTTTCACCTGGTACGCAACCGGCTCGGTAAGTCCGCTTTGCCTTGCCGCCGCAAAGCTCGCGGAATTCACCTTGATGCGGCTTCTGACACGCCTTCCCGTCATTTGAACCGTAGAGATAAACACGTCCTCCAAAAAGGCTTCCTCATGCAAATCCAGATACACGTCGCGGTAGATTCCGCCAAAAGTCATGTAATCAATTACAAAACCGAAGGGCGGCTCGTTTAGCGTCTCCCTGCTGTCCACTTCCACGGCAAGGACGTTATCCTCTCCAAACCTTAGCTTTCCCGTTAAATCCACGCTAAACGCAGTGTATCCACAGTGATGCTCCCCAATCTGCTTACCATTTAGGAACACCCTACAGGCATGTCCGACGCCGTCAAAGGTCAGCCGGATGCGCTTTCCCTTCCACTCGGCAGGAGCAAAAAGGATCCGTCTGTAGCCGCTGACCATCTGATAAATGCTCTCATCAAAATAGTGCAGAGGCGTCTCCTTACAGGTGTGCGGAAGGCGCACCTCCTTAAGGCTGCCCGCATATTCTTTTTTTGTCAGCTCTTCCGAGAACTGCTCCGTAAATCCCCACCTGTCATCCAGGTAAATCCTTTGTCCCATGCCTTCCTCCGAAATCCTATCTTACTGCAATGCCGTTGACTAAGACGTCAACCACGTGATCCAGTGCCTCGCCATAGCTCAAATTGTTTACGATCAGAATGTCTCTCTGGAAAAACTGCTCCAGGCTTGCCTCCAACATCATCTTCACAAGGCAAAGCGGCACGGGCCTGATCACGCCTTCCTTGATGCCCTTCTCCAAGAGCGTCAGCGTATTCTCCCAACCGGTCTCAAGTCTTTCCTCCACGCGCTTATACGTGCTGGGATATTTCTCCTTCAATTCATACAGCTTGCGAAGGTCGATGTCACGATAGCTCTCCGGCATTACGCCAAGGATCTTTCTGATCTTTTCAAGAGTGGTCAGGGACTTGTCCTTCATTACCTCTTCCTCGCTGACCTTGATCTGGTCAAAGAGATAATCCACCATCTCCAGGAACATCTTTTCCTTGTCGTCAAAGACCTTATATATCGTCTTTTTGCTGATGCTCAGCTGCTTTGCAATGTCATCCATGGTGAATTTAAGGCCTTTTTGGTTAAATACCTCCATGGTTCCGTTCAGTATCGTTTTTCTCAGTTCCGTATTCATTTCTTTCCTCCTTTGCGATAACGCAGCATTGGTTAACAGTTCCTTAGCATCATTATATCAAAGCAGTTTCCATTCTGCAAGAAACTCATTTTACAATATTCGTTTCCTTGCTTTGTCTAATTTGCACAAAATAAATAGAGCATGGGTTCTCCATACTCTATTTTGCACTAAATATTTCCATTTTTTCAAATTATTCCGAAAAATATTCTTTCATTACCTTTATAGCCATCAGCGTGTCCTTTGCGCCTCCAGTTTCCACTGCGGAATGCATGGCCAGCTGAGGCAATCCCACGTCAACGCTGGGAATGGATACGTGGGAAGTTGAAATGTTGCCAAGCGTGCTTCCGCCCGGAACGTCAGAATGATTGACGTAAGTCTGGCATGGCACGCCGGCGCGCTTACACAAGCTTCGGAACTTTGCTGCCGTAACCCCGTCCGTCACGTATTTCTGCGCACAGTTAAACTTCAACACCGGACCGCCGTTTAGGCAAGGCCTGTTGGTGGGATCCGCCTTCTCAGGATGATTGGGATGAACCGCATGTGCATTATCTGCAGAGATCAAATAGCCAGCCGCGATCCACTCCCTTTGCTTCGCCGCAGAAACTCCGAGGCTTTCTCCCACGCGAAGAAACACGTCTTCCAGAAACGTGGAATCCGCGCCCTGATTGGAACCGCTTCCCACTTCTTCGTTGTCAAAGATGGCACAGACGGTAGCATATGCGGCCGGCCGTGTCTCGGCATGGCTCTCCGTCAGCGCGTAAACGCACTGGAGATCATCCAGCTTTGGTGAGAGGATAAATTCTCCGTCAGCGCCAAGGATCCTTCCCTCATCGCGCACGTACAGGAACAGGTCATTTCCAAGGATTTGATCCGGCTTAACGCCTGCTGCCTTTGCCACGATCTCCATAAACGCAGAAGCTCCATTACCGTCACTCTTCTTCCCATCGGCCGTCTTTAACGTAAACAGGGGTTGCAGGTCCGTCTGAGGCTTGTACTCCATCCCCTTGTTGACGTCACGGTTCATGTGAATGGCCAGATTGGGAATGACCAAAAGATCCCGGTCCACGTTCACCAGCTTCGTATTGATTTCCCCTGTCTTTTCGTTTTCGATCGCGACCCTGCCCGCCACGGACAGCGGTCTGTCCAGCCAAGTGGAATGGATCATGCCGCCGTATTTCTCCACGTTCAGCGTCACGTAAGGATCAGCGCCTCTTTCAGGATTTTCCTTCACCTTAAACGTCGGCGAATCGCAGTGCGCGGCCGCCACGTGCCAGCCCTTCATTTTCTCCTTTGCGTCAGGCAGGCGGAAAGCGATCAGGGCAGAATCATTCCGGATGACGTAATAACTCTTTCCCCAAGCAAGCTTCCAAGTCTTTCTTTCATCCAGCTCCGTAAATCCATGGGCGCGGTAGTTCTCCGCCACCTTTGCGATCACGTGATAACAGCTGGGACAATCCTTGATAAAGCGGAGCAACCCCTCCGCAGTCTTCCTGCTTTCTTTCATGGCCATCTCCATCCTTATTGCTTATATACGATCTTGGCAGCCATCTCGTCAGCAGCTGTCTTCCCGCAAAAGATTCCCGAGATCGCAAGGGCGAAATCAATGGACGTGCCCATGCCCCTGGAAGTGATCACGTTACCGTCGATCTCCACGGGTCCTGCCGTCACCTGTGCTCCCTCCAGATGGCTCTCAAAGGCGGGATAACTGCATGCCCTGCGTCCCTTTAAGAATCCCCTGTGGCCAAAAATGCTGGGAGCCGCGCAAATTGCCGCAACATACTTTCCCGCATTGTAAAAGGCATCGATCTGCTCCATCAAGGGCGCGCACGCTTCAAGGCCCTGGGTTCCCTTGCCTCCTCCCGGAAGAACCAGCATGTCATACGAAGAAAAATCTGCTTCCCCCATCGTCTTATCCATGGTCACCAGAATTCCGTGAGAGCCAAGCACCTGCCGTTCTCCATATGCGGAAACCATTTCCACCTCGATCTCGCATCTGCGGCATACGTCCACGACGGTCAGTGCCTCAATCTCTTCAAAACCTTCTGCAAAGAAAATACCAATTTTACTCATGCGTCATCCCACTCCTATTCTTTATTATATTTCCATTATGCCTCAAGAAGTCCTTCCTCAGTTCCTCCATGGGGTTCAAGCCACAATGCCGTCAGGACAAAGAACAAAAAGCTCAGACACTGGTTTACTACGAAGGCGGCAATAATGCCAATCCATACGTGCCCCAGAACAACGGCAAAAACCAAGACGAAAATGTCCGGAAGCAAGCCAAAATAAATAAACGTGATCTGAATAAACTGTTTGATCGTCAGCGCGGCATTGGCCGGCAGGGATATGTTGATAAACGCACCCACAAGCGTTGAATATACGTCAACGGAAAGAATCGGCAGAATCATGATCAGTGCCACCAAAGGATTTCCGCCCATAACCAGCGCGCCCACCACCAAAGGAAGGATCAGGTCCGCCATCGTGGAGACAATGCTCGCTACAAGAGAATAAAAGAGCTTCGCCCACGTACTCTCAGGAATCATGATAAAATACGACATCTTGACGTCCGTCTCCAAGGGATTTCCCAGGGAACGGAAAAACACCATGCCCGCCAGAATCGCCACCAGAAGCAGTACGTTATTGGTCTCAATGGAAAACCTACAGGTCAAGCCAACGGCTACGGCCGTTACTAGGTATAGTTCCATGGTCTTGGTAAGGAAACCAAAATGGGAGAAACGTACGCGATTATACCAGCTCTTCCAGAAGAAAACGTTGGCTCCGGCGCCATGCTTCATGCCATCCCTGAGAAGCTTTTCGCTCCGGTCTTTTTTCCTTCTGATCATGCCATTCTGGGCTCTTGCCGCCTCCATGATCGCAGCAACCTCTTCGGACTTTGCCATGGCATCCTCGTAGAAATCCACCTTTAGGCTCCAGATGACCCAGATCATAATCGCCGCGCCTGCAGCCATCAATGCGAAGAAAATGAGCGCGCCCACAAAATCTGCGTCATACGCCGCCCTGCAAAAACCCTTCATCCATCCCCAGATGGGAATCCACTGCGTTCCTTTAGCGTTAAAGTAGTTTGACGCTGCTACCGGGATCTCAAGTCCGCTGGTCCTCTGATATACGAAAAACGGGCCGGCGATCAAAGCCAGACACACTACAAGGCCGGGACGCAGCATTCTCTTGAAGGTCGGAAAAACGTTACCGATCAAGTAAAACAGCAGCTGGAATAACGTTGAGAAAAAGTTGGCCAGGCAAAATGCCACAACCAATGCGATTGCCGCCCAAATGCTCATTCCCGCATTCATGATCAAATTCGGCAGCTGGAACAGCATGTAAAACCCGATCAGAAGCATCTGACCAAGCTGGTTTGCGATACGGAACATCATGACGGACTGCGGTTTCAGCGGTGCTGAGAACAAAAGCGTAACGTCCGCCGGCAAAAAAATCTTGCCCGCATTTTTGTCCGCTCCCAGTATGGCCATCACAAGAATAATGGTAAAGACCGAAGCAACGATCAATTCCATAAAATTGCCATATCCTAATTCATCGCGGAGCATGATCTGAAACTCGGAGTCTGGTTTTTGCGCTTCCTCAGTTCCTTCCGTTTCCACCTGCTGCTCCACTTGTTGCTCTGCCTGTTTCTGTTCAGCCACCTTGGATACCGACGCCGCAAACAGTCCAATGATCACGCCAAAAACGACGCATACCAGGATAAACACGACGGCCCAGGACTTAAATATTTTCTTTAATTGGTTGAGAAACGAATGAACCGCATAATACAAAAACAATCTCATAACGGTCACTCCTTCCCGGCATCTTCAGCTTCCGAATGCTTCATCTCTTCCTGGTCGACGCCTTCCGTCACGTCAAAGAAGAGCTGCTCCAGCGTTCTGCCGTCCTTATCCAATTCTTCCTTGGTAACGTTTGCCTTGATCTGACCAGACTGCATGATCAACGCTCTGTCCCAAAGCATGTCCACGCTGTCGATGATGTGAGTGCTGACAAGGAGCGTCCTGCCCTCTGCGCGCATCTCCTCAAACATCTCCTTTAGCTGCTTAATGGCATGAGGATCAAGGCCGATCATGGGCTCATCCAGAAGGATCATCTGCGGCTGCGTCATAAGTCCCATGCAGAGATTCAATTTCTGCTGCATGCCCTTGGACAGCTCGTCACCAAACTTTTTCTTTTTATCAGAGAGTTCAAAACGCTCCAAGAGCGCGTCTGCCTTCTCCTTGTAATTAGTCATGCGGTATGCCCTGGCCAAAAACTCCATGTGCTCGGAAACCGTAAGGTTCGGATACAGGGCAGGCATCTCAGGAATGTATCCTAAGATCTTTCTCGCGTCAACCGTCTTGTTGGGAAAGCCGCCAACGGTGATCTTTCCGTCATATTTCAAAAATCCAATGATGGATTTCATCAGCGTACTCTTTCCGGCACCATTCGGTCCAAGCAATACCGTAACGCTGCCGGGATCCAAATGAAAATCCACGTCGTTACATGCCAACAATTTTCCATACTTTTTTGTTACGTGTGATACGTCTAACATATTTTTTGTCCTTTCGTTTTTTCTTCTTGCATCCTCCGATGGCCAAGTCATTTCCGGCCTCGCGTAAGTTCCGTATTAATCATTATATCTTAGGTCATTTTCCGCGAAAAGCGCAGAAACCGCACGTTATGACTTCTTTTATGTTCGAATTACGCACGATGCCCATTCCATCACATAGATACTACATGTATCATACGCACAAATGCCCTTTGAATGGAAACTTTGTTGTAAACCGCTTCGTTTTTGTTGTGAATCGCAATTCAAAACAGTTGGAAATAATTTGCTTTTTACTATTCAACCACAAAATTTTATGCTATACTTTAAATGGCGGAATGAGAAAATATATCATTAGTTCATTCTCATTTGTTTAGCAGAAAGGTATTACAAAAATGGAAATAGAACGCAAATTTTTACTGAGAAGACTTCCCGACAATTTGGAATCCTATCCCTGTCTTCAGATAGAGCAGGCATATCTGTGTGTCGACCCGGTAGTGCGCGTACGCAAGGAAGATGATCATTACTACATGACCTATAAGGGCAAGGGCATGATGACCAGGGAAGAGTTCAATCTCGAACTCACGGAGGATGCGTATTATCACCTTCGCGCGAAGGCGGATGGCAACGTCATCTCCAAGAAACGCTACCTGATTCCCCTAAAGAACCCTGGATTTAAGGAAGGCTTTCCGACGCCTCCCGCTGATTACACGCTGACCATTGAAATTGACGTCTTTGACGGATATTTCCAGGACCTCATCCTCGCGGAAGTGGAATTCGGCAGCAAGGATGCTGCGGAAGCCTTTGTTCCGCCCGACTGGTTCTTCGAGGACGTCACCTATTGTAAGGAATATCACAATTCCTACATGGCCATGATGCAATTTAATTAGCTCATAGTATGGGTCACGGGAAAATGTGTCAGTAGACACGTCCCCGTGACCCAATTTTTTATTGCTCTCTTAATCTTCCGTATGTTCTCGCCAGCTTATGGATCTTCTTCGAAAGCTCTTCCGTGCAGGCTCCCTGGCTCATTCTCCATTTCCAGTTATCCCCAAGCGTTGAGGGCATGTTGATCCTGGCTTCATTGCCGAGCTCCAAATAATCCTGCATGGGGATGATGGCCGTGTCGGCAACGCTGGAGACGGCTGCGCGGATCATCGCCCACAGAAGTTCATGGTCATCCGAGCAATTTAGGTAATCCATCAGGAAAGCATTCTGCTCCTTGCTCCTGCCGCGGATCCACCCCAGCGTCGTCTCATTGTCATGCGTTCCGGTATAAACCACGCAATTCTTTTCATAGTTGTGCGGCAAGTACATTCCTTCGCCGTCAGGACCTTCGTCAAACGCAAACTGAAGTACCTTCATGCCGGGATATCCCGTCTCCTCCAGGAGTCTGAATACGCCCTCCGTAAGAAGGCCCAGATCCTCGGCGATGACCTTTCGGTCAGCCAGTTTTCCCCTTCTTCCGGTTCCCTTGTTGCTCTTGTCAGCCATCTTGCGGGTCAGCACCTCAAAGAGCTCCGCTCCAGGTCCCTTCTCCCAGTGGCCGCCCGCCGCCGTATCGTCGCCGTAGGGCACAAACCAATATTCGTCAAATCCCCGGAAGTGATCCAGTCTCACAATATCATACCAATTATAGCAATAATTGATGCGCTGATACCACCACGCATAGTTCGTCACCTTGTGAAATTCCCAGCGATACAAAGGATTTCCCCAGAGCTGTCCTGTCGCTGAAAAAGCGTCCGGCGGGCACCCTGCCACGCCAATGGGCTTTCCGTCCTCATCCACCTGGAAAAGTTCCGGATGAGCCCACACGTCAGCGCTGTCCGGCGACACGTAGATCGGAATGTCTCCAACGATCTCAATGCCAGCCCTGTTTGCATACAGCTTCAACGCCTTCCACTGTTTGCTAAACTCAAACTGTTGGAATTTATAGCAGCGGACCTCGTCCGCAAGCTGTCTTTGATACTTTGCCATGACAATGGGCTTGCGAAGACGGATCCCTTCCTCCCAGTCCATAAGTCCCGTGCCGGGGAAAGCATCCTTCAGCGCCATGAACATACAGTAATCATCCAGCCAGAAAGCATTTTCCTTGAGGAACGCCACGTATTCCTTGTTTGTCTCCAAACCCTTTTTCACGGCTCTCTCCCATGCTTTCCGGAGCAGCGGGAATCTGCCGTTATAAAGTTTTCCGTAATCCACGTAATTCGGATGATCCCCAAAATCAACCTCGTCACATTCCTTTTTGGTCAAAAGACCGTCCTGGATCAATGTCTCCAAGTCGATAAAATAAGGATTTCCCGCAAACGTGGAAAACGACTGATACGGTGATGCTCCGTAACCAGTCGGTCCAAGTGGCAGGATCTGCCAAAGCTTCTGTCCCGCCTTCTTTAAGAAATCGACAAACTCGTAGCTCTCCTTTCCAAACGTTCCAATGCCGTACTTGGACGGCAGGCTTGAGATCGGCATTAGTATTCCCTGTCTTCTCATAAATGAATTGCCTCCTAAACCCGATGATTTTTCATTTTCTCTTTATTCTGATACATCAATTGATCCGCACGTTTCGCGGTTGCATTTAGGTCGTAATCAATGCGATTGTCATACCTTGCATAACCGCACGCGATACCGATCTGGATATCCTTGCTGACTTTGTTATATTCCTCGATCGTGGCTTCCATCATCTTCTGCCGCTCAGCACAGGCAGCCATTCCACCCTCAGGGATCAGGCAGTAAAACTCGTCACCGCCCATGCGGTAACAGTCGCCAATGACGCCAAAGGTGTTCTTGATGATCTCCGCGCTGTCTTTGATATACTTATCTCCCATCTCGTGACCCAGATGGTCATTGCAATATTTCAAATTGTTCAGGTCCAAAACCACCACGGAATAATTATCCGGACGCACTGCATAGGGATCCGTGTCAACGATAAATGCCGCGCGGTTATAAAGCCCCGTGAGCTTGTCATGGTACGCACGGTTTTCCATGTTCTGCGCGCCCCTGCCTGCATCGATCAGCTTTCCCGATTCACGGAATACGGAAATGCCAAGCGCAATGGAATAGAGCAGGAAACCTACGATAACAAAAGGCGTGATCTTTTTGCCATCCGTCAGATAATAAGAAGCCAAGTCGATCAACACGCCGAGCGTGACCAACGTCATTCCCAGGAGATTGCTCCGAAGCTTTGCGTTCCATCCGCTCCGCTTCAGTTCGCGCGCCGCCATGTACAAGATCACGACGATGGCGATCAAAATGGACGCCTGGATCAGAATCAGGATCTGCCTAAAATCCGCCAGACTGAAAAACTGCAGGAACAATCCAAGTCCCGTCACGCCCAGGCTGATCCAGCAAGGAACGTACCAGATTTTAAACTCACGCGTTGTGTACAGATTCATCATAAACAACACAAACGGCACGACGCACAGCATCATGGCAATAAACGGGATGAGACTAAACACGGGCAGGCCGTTAAAGGGCATTTTCATCAGTGCCGTGTCAGACGCACGCCACATGCCCACAAGCACTGCAAGCCATCCCAAAAGTGCAAGATCCTTATCTACTTCCGAATTCTTACGGTTGTAGAAAACGTAAATCATCATCGTGCAACCCACTATGATAAGCATCAGACTGACTATGACGGTCCCAAGCTCTTTGCGAAGATATTGCTTTACGATCTCTCCCTTTTCTCCCAGATAAAAATCCGGGACGCCAAAGGACAGATCCGGATAAACCGGCGTCAGCTTAACGCGGATGTCTTCCCCGTTCAAATCCTCCGTGAGCAAAACGTCATTCCAAACGCACCCTGGCGTCTTCGAGATTGCCTTCCTGGAAGAAGGTCCCATGGAATAAATGCATTCCGCGCCATGATACACTTCCACGTTCAAATGAATGGTATAAAAGATTAAGTGACAATACTTGCCGGTAATGCCGTCCAAGTGAAGCATTCCCGACCAGCTGTCATTTCGTATGGTGGTTCCCTTTTGATTGTCCGTACCCTTGACCTGCAGCAGCTCCTGTCCCGTTTCCGGCAACGCAGGTTCCATGATGACCCTGTATCGGACACAATAATAGATCAAAAGCGCCGTCAAAGCCAAACAAACTGCAATGTAGGTTCTAAGAACGCCCTTCGTCATAGCCCTTTCTCCCAGTTTACGTTCCTAATCATTTGACTGTTGCTGTTTCATGCGGAATTTCTCTTCATACATCATTTTATCTGCCCTGCGAATGGTTCCGTGCACGTCCGCATCCTCTACAGGATCATAAATGGCGTAACCACATGCGATTCCCATGTGAATGTCTCTGCTGTTGCGGTTAAACTCGTCCACGCGGGCCCGCATTCTCTTAGCACGCTTTGCGCAGCCCTCCATCGTGTCATCCATCAAAATGGCGCCAAATTCATCGCCTCCCAACCGGAAGCAACGTCCCCTGTCCCCGAAGCAATCCATGATGATTTTGGCACTCTCTTTGATGTAAACGTCGCCCTTGTCATGTCCAAGCTCGTCGTTACATTTCTTCAGGTTGTTTAAGTCAAAGGCCACCAAAATGCACTTCTTGGGGTCATATTCCTTCCCCCCCAAAAAGTCTGAATATGCAGCACGGTTGAAAAATCCCGTCAATGCGTCATGGTAAGCAAGCTTCTTGTATTGCAGCGCCTGCATGCCAACCTCCATGCCCTTTTTGGATGCGCGGAGGCGGTTGTAGATCAGGACCAGAAGGAAGATCAGGAACAGCAACATGCTCATTGGGAAGTTTGTAACTCCCGTCGTTCCAAAATACGTATAAGCATCCAGTGCCGTCCATACAAGTCCCAAAAAGGTAACCGCCAAGGCGGTCTTTGCATCCTTGTCAAAGCCCTCTTCCCTTGCGTAAACTCCAACCCCGACGAAGCAACACAGAATGGTGATCACCAGTACACCTTCTGAGATAAATACGGTCTCCCTAAAATCCGCGATCCCGAAAAACTGTAGCAAAATGATCGCAATGATCCCGGCCAGGGTTAAGACGTCCGGAACCTTCCACGCCGTACTCTCATACGTATTTAAGATGTCATAGATCAGCTTTTTCATCATCAGCGGAAGAAACATTAAAGCGATGAACGGCAAGATCGTCAAGATCGGAGCATCGGTTGTAAAGAACGCCATGAAATTACTGTCCAGTATCTTCCAAAACCCGATCACGATGGTAAACAGGGAATGCGAAATGGCGATGGACACGTGCTCTTCCTGATCCCTGCCGGCTATAGCCACAATGATCTGGAAAACGCCGATCAGTATCACGCTGACACACAGGATCAGAATTGGCAGATTCGAAAAAATAATTTTCTTGATGATCTCATATCCATTGCCGAACATGAGCTCCGGCATGGGATTCACGCCTTTGTAGATTGGCTCAACGTCAATGCGGACGTTCTTTCCGTTGTCAACGTCCTGAAAGACCACTTCGTTATAAACAATTCCCGGACTTTTCGGAAGGACCAGGCCTGGTGCCCTCTCCATCCGGTAGATTTCCTTTCCGTCCAAATAAACCCTGACGTTCTGATGCTCCGTCATGAAATATAACGTATCATAATCCGCATGCACGTCCTGCAGGCAAAACATCAAGATTGTTTTTTCACCCACGGGAGCCTCATAGTCCTGAACGACCGTGCGGGAATAATCCGTAATCTCAACGCAGCCCGTCAGACTTTCCTTCCTCTGAACGGCCAGGCGAAGATTTAACAGACCATATAAAAACAAGAACATAAACAGAATGCTCACAAAGCCATAGGCTCGAAATATCGTCTTTCTCATGAGTATGTTTATTCTCCGATTCGCGCTGCTGGTTACCGTTTCTATTGAGAAAATAAAAACACGGGAATTTGCATAAAATCCCGTGTTAATTATATCACTTTTTTATTCACTTTTCAATAAAACTATAAAATATATGCAAAGTATCCTGCGTAAGCGAGTAGCATCACTAATCCGCCGAGTCTGCCCAGCTTGTGATTCTTTACGACGCACAGGAAAAGTAATACAACCGTCGCAATGGCAACGCAGCTGTCCACAACAAAGGAAGAAGCGTATGCAACGGGAGTGATCAGTGCAGTGGTTCCTGCCACAAAAAGGATGTTAAAAATATTGCTTCCAACGATGTTGCCAACGGCAATGTCCGGTTTCTTCTTCAAGGCGGCAGTCACGCTGGTCACCAACTCCGGCAGCGACGTTCCAAATGCCACAATGGTAAGACCAATAAAGCGCTCGTCCATGCCAAACATTTTCGCGATTTCCGTCGCAGCATCGATCGTCACGTTGCTTCCAAACACGATCATTACCGCGCCAACGATCACCATGCCAAACAAAAACAGTACGGACCTTTTCTTTTCCTCCTTCTTCTCTTCTTCCTGCGGTGCATTTCCTTTCCTTGCCATCACCAAAAGATACAAAAGATACAGAATCATAAGACCCCAAAGGATTCCGCCCTCAAGCCTGTTTACCGCATTGTCCCAAAGCCCTAAGCCTGCAAGGCCAACCGTAATCAGTATGGTAAACGGGATTTCATACCGCACCGTGGATTTCTGCACCGGTATCGGGCAAAGAACTGACGTCAGTCCCAGGATCACAAGCACGTTCATGATATTACTGCCCAGCACGTTACCAATCGTGATCGCCGCGCTTCCCTTCATTGCCGCAGAAATGCTGACTGCTGCTTCGGGAAGGGACGTTCCCATTGCAACGATGGTAAGCCCGATCACAAGTTGCGGAATGCCAAGCCTGTCCGCGATTGATGCCGCGCCGTCCACAAACCAGTCCGCACCTTTTGTTAAAAGCAGAAAACCCAAAACCAGCAACAATGCCTGAAACCAAACCGTATTCATCATATGCTTTCCTTTCTTGCAAATAATAAGAAAGACTTTTAGCACTAAAGCGTGCTAAAAGTCTTGTTCTTCCTCGCCTTATCGATGAAGCGCGCAACCACGACGGGTGCGGCCAACCCATGGCCCAGAGCGTCGGGTTATGTTGATTGCGCGATGATAACTACTCCCTCTTAACTAATTTGTAACATAGCATTTTTTGTTAAAATTGTCAAGATTGTTTTGACCTATTGCTTTGCCCTGGATTCCTCCAAAGATGAAAACAACATCTCAATCAACTCCTTATTCAGAACCACAGACTTTCCAAACGGATTGATCACGACACCGGAGATTTTCGGGTCATGAAGACCGTACGCGAGCACGTCCTGAATGGAACGGTTCACGCACACGCCTTGCTTCTTTCCCTTCGAGAGCTCCTGTTCATCCGTAAACATCGGAATCCATTCCTTGCCGCTTTGTTCGCGGACCACGTCGATGACCAGATGCATCTCACGGTTGTACGTAAGGCCGTCGCCCGACTTCTCCTTAGCCTTTACGTTGCCCGTAGCCTTATCCCTGATCCCGGATTCCTCTTTCTTCTCATTCTCATCGCGCATGGGCGCAAAAGCCTGTCCGTCTTCAAGCATGCGCTGCAAAAGCGTATCCCGAAGGAGCATGAAATTATCTTCATTTCCAATCTCATAAAAGGCCTCAACCGCCCTCTTGATCCGGCGATTGTCGTCCGGGGAACTGATTTCCATGACCGGCTCCCTGTCAAGCAGCTTGTCAAAACGTTCCAACACGCGAAGGATCTTTCTGCTAAGGTACACTTCACCGCGCATGACCATTCCCAAAGGAATGCCATAAAACGCTTCCGCCATGGAACCTGCAATGGCTGCCAGCGTATCCGTGTCACCGCCCAGGGAAACTGCATTCCGGATCACGTCCTCAAAATTCTTTCCCTCCAGAAACGCGATGATCGCTTCCGGAACGGTATGCATGCAATCTTCCACGTGATGATAGCCCGGCCTGATCTCATCCAGCGTTCTCGACAGATTATAGCCAAACTCCTTTTCCACGTACTTCTTGATCTCACTCTTTGAGGTCTCATTTCTGGCCAAAAAGATCACGCTCGCGGTCGCCTCGGCACCCTTGATGCCTTCCGGATGGTCATGCGTCACCCTTGCGGTTGCCGCCGCCACTTCCCTCGTGCGGTCAACGGTATTGTAAAGCCATCCCGCCGCGCTCACGCGCATTGCGCTGCCGTTGCCATAGCTGTGATACGGCTTGGCAAGCTCGCCCAGATGAAGCCACTGATAAAACCTTCCGCCATATCCCGCATCCGGGTACTTATGTCCCCATTTTTGCATGGATGCGGTCACTTTCTTCTCAATCTCCTCCACGGAAGCATCGATCCCGGCATCCATTAACGCTTCGCCGACCGCAATGGTCATGACGGTGTCGTCCGTAAAGTAACTCTTCACTGAAAAGAGCTCAAATTCCTTCGATTTGTTCCCCATGTCAAACTCGAAGGGACTGCCTATGATATCCCCCAAAATCGCCCCGTACATTCTACCTCCTCTGACCGTTCAGAGTCCGGTCAACGCTCCTAAAATTATACCCCAATTCTCTTTTATTTTACCCAAAAATGCGTACCCTTGTCAACGTGAGTTTTCCATGATCACGTTATTCAAAAACCCATAAATGAGTCATTCTCCGGGCGCAGTTTGTCCAAACAGTCCCAGATCATACAAATGCCCGTAATAGTCGGTGTTCAAGACGTTTTTGCAAAAATCGTATTTCTTTCCAACGAGATTTTTCACCTTCTTCACGTAATCCTCCGGAATCTCCGCATTCTCATCATAGGGTTCAAACTTTCCCTTCTTACAGATCCCCAGATCCGTCTTCCAATTGCTCCGGTCAAGAATGGCGATCGGCATCGCGTCGGAAAACACGTCCCTCCCCGGCAAAAGCCTGGAATCCCATTCCGTCCCGAAGAGGTTCGAGAGCGTCGGTAACACGTCAATGCTGCCTACGGGATCACTGACAACGATCGGATCATATTCCTCCAGGCATCCGCACCAGAGGATCAGGCGGTTGTGATCCCTTTGGAACACGTTCTCCACCTTCTCGCCGTACAATTCCGAAAGATATTTCATGTTCCCGTAGCCGGCGCTGCTGCCGCCGTCAAGCCCGTAGGGATAGTGATCCGCGCTGATCACGATCACGGTATCGTTTGCGATCCCCTTCTCCTCCAGCTGCGCCACAAGATACGCCAGCGCATCCTCAAAATCAAGGTTTGCCGCCAGATAAGCCTTGATCGGCGTTGAGCCATCCACGTCCGCTACCCTGTCCTTATGCTTCTTTGCCATGGCGTTGCTGTTAAAGCCATAATTGCTGTGTCCGCTCACGGACATGTAATAAATATTAAAATGCTCCTGATCAATATACTCCGGGATCGTTCCCACAAACATGTCACAGTCGCTCTCCGGCCAGGTCGGTCTGATAAATTTCTCCATGCCATTGCCATATGCCATATAGCCCTCAGAGTAACCGAGATTATTGTGGGTTTTGTCCCTGTCATACATAGTGTAATTGCCGTTGTGATAAGCCTTCCCGAAATATCCCAGGCGGTTCAGCTGGTTTCCCATGGTAAAATAATTATTCTGATCCGCCGTCCTCTTCACGGAGCTGCCGCCAAGGACCGGAAAGAATCCAAAGATATTCTGGCATTCCCCGCCCGTCGTGCCGGCGCCCGCAGGCTGATAGTAATCCGTGAACTGGATTCCCTTTGTCGCAAGGCGATAGAGCGTCGGCGTTAAATTCTCGTCTATGACTTCTGCCGTAAACGCTTCCGCCGAGATAAAGATCAGATTCTTTCCGGCAAAGAGCCCCGTCATGCCATTCTTTTTCGAAGGCGTCAGTGACGCGACGTAGGCATCGATCTGCTTGTAGTTTGCGCCGTCCGACTCTGCCAGTGTCTCAAAATCGATTTCCATCTTATTCTCTTCTTCCAAGATGGTCTCCGATAACGTGATCATATAATCCGACGGGATGGGCGTTGGCGTCGGCTCCGGCGTAGGTTCGGGAGTCGGTTCCGGCGTAGGTTGTGGCGTATTGTCCGGCAAGGGTGCATCAGTCGCCGCCGCAACTTCACTCGTCACCTGCGACGTTTCCTCCGTCCCTTCCCCAATCCCTTCCGTATTCTTTTCACAGCCGGAAAGCGCAACAAGCAATGCCGCGCCTGCCGCCATCAAAGTAATCCCAACCTTTCCGCTCCGACGTTTCATTTTTCTGCCCCTCCATTATTTCATGTTTCCACTTGGCCCGCCTGCGTTATTTCCTCACCCGAATATTTTCGGTTTTCTTCCTCGATGAGTTTTTGGATCCAATCCTTGTCCACCAATTGATCCAACGCGTCTGCCAGTGCGGACTCATCCGCGAACACGTCAAATTCCTGTTGCTTTCGTTCCAGCATCATCACCATGCTTTCATCCACGGTGTTCTCACAGAGCAGGTGATACACCAATACGTTGCGCACCTGTCCCATGCGATAGACCCGCGAGATTGCCTGATTCGTCAGGGAAGGCTTGATCTGCGGTTCGCAAAAAACCACGACGCTGGCGGATTGTACGTTCAGTCCCGTACCTCCTGCCTGGATCTGACAGATCACGGCACTCCCCGTCGGGGCATGGGTCAGTCTGTCGACCACTTCCTGCCGCTGCGTGACCTCCGTGCTTCCCGTGATGGTGCCGATGCACCGCTCTCCCAAAAGCGCTTCCACCTTGTCGATGGTCTCACGGAAGAAGGAATAGATCACCATTTTTCTGCCGTCCTCCATCACATCGTTGCAAATCTCCAAAAGGCGCCGGGCCTTGGAGGACTTTTCCAGGTCTTCCCGTAAGAATGCAACCCGCCGCATGGAATTAAAGCTCTTTGCCATGACGGCGTCAACGTAATCCTCGCGATCTTCCGTCGTGAGTTCACACCATTCCTGCATCTCTTCTATGGGCGGCAGTTCCTCCAATACCTGTTCCCGCTGCCTGCGAAGATATACCGGCGAAAGCAATTCCCGGAATTCTGGCGCGTGACTCATAAAGGCATTCTTCCGCACTTCCTGCACCATGTCGGGGCGAAGGAATTCAATCAACGAGCACATCTCTTCCACCTTATTCTCCAAAGGCGTTCCCGTCATCATCAGGATTCTGTCCGACTCTTCATTCAGGGCATGCACGTGCTGGGTCCTTTGCGCATCTGGATTCTTTACGTAATGTGCCTCATCGATCACCAGCATGGCAAGCCGCATCTTTTTGTCAATCTCCCAGACGAACTTTCCCATGCTCTCGAAGTTTGTGACCGCCACGCCGCCTTCCTCGCGCCAGGTCTGAAACTGCCGCTCCCACGAACTTCCGTGAAGCAGGTACGCTTCCATTTCACTAAACTTCTTGATCTCCCTGCACCAATTGATCAGAACGGACGCGGGACAAATGACCAAGAATTTGCTCTTCGGATCTCCCGCGTAAACATCGCACATGGATGCGATTGCCTGCACGGTTTTTCCAAGTCCCATTTCATCTCCCAAAAGAACTCTTCTTTCAAACAAAACGTACTTTGCGCCAAAGAGCTGATAGGATCTGAGATTCCCCTTAAAGCAACTCAATTCGATCGGGGATTCGTCAATGGTTGCTGCTAGCTGGGCCGGAATGCTGCTGTAAATCAGTGCATTCTCCCGCGCCGAACCGCCACTCTTCTCAAGCAACGCATAATAATCCGCACTGGACTCTTCAAAATCCTCCAGGCATTTCTCCAAAGTCATGCTCTGGATCTCATGATATGCGTTTGCCCAGCTTCTTACCTCGTCACAATCTCCTCCGTCCAATAGTCTTTCCAGATCCTGGGCGGCCTTGACCGTGCGCTCCTTAGAATCCTTTGCCGAGAAGAACCAGTGAAATCCATTTTTAATCTCAATTCCGGGGAGCACGTAAGTTACGCCCTGGCGGAATCTTTCTCCCACTTCCTTCACCATCGACCGGACGTGATTGCCCTTACGCAATCTGGAGATTGCCATGAGAAGCTCTGCATTGGGGACTTCACCCTCCGCCGTTTTCTCAAGCGAAAACCTTACGTGCACGTGCTTCGCCATGCTGTTGACAAATTCCGTAATAACGCTCCGAATGGCCTCCGCCTGTTTTTCCCCGATGCCGTTGATCGCCGTGAGTTCCCAATCCTTTAATTTGGCAAGCTGCAAGAGATTGTCATAACCAGCCTCCCGCAGGGCTGAGGTCCGGATGCCCGCCTTAGAGTTTTTTAACTCGTCCACGGAGATTCCTTCCAACGCCTCTAAAGCCCTAAGGCCGATCAGCCTGGAGCATTCCTCTTCCACTTCTTTTTCCTGTCGTTTTTGGTCATCATTCATAAACTGAACGTAATCGTTCAGTTCCTTCGCCGACTGCATCAATTGTTTGACGTGGTTAAAATCTAATTTTTTCATGCCGCCCTCCGCACCACGTTCATTTTATCATTTTTTGTTGTGATTAACAAGGATTTTGCCCGCCGTCTTGACGAAAAAGACGCTTTGATCTACAATAGTCTCCACGCACTAAAAAGGGAGAGAAATCATGACGGAAGGTTCCATTTCAAAAAAAATACTGCTGTTCGCACTTCCCCTGTTTCTCGGGCAGCTCTTACAGCAGTTATATAACATTGCAGACTCCATGATCGTCGGGAAGTATCTTGGCACGGACGCGCTTGCGGCCGTCACTTCCTCCGGAAGCCTGATCTTTTTGCTTGTTGGGTTCATCAACGGTCTTTTCATGGGTTCCACCGTCATCATTGGCCGTCGAAACGGTGAAAAGGACGAAGCGGGGATCAGCCGCGCGGCGCACACCTCCGTGGCATTCGGTCTGATCGCAGGACTTGTGCTCACCCTGGCAGGCGTAACGATCACGCCGCTACTCTTAAAGCTTATGGGAACGCCGGAGAACGTCATGCCGAACTCCGTTTTGTACTTCCGCATTTACTTTCTCGGCGGCCTGTCCAACGTTGTTTACAACACCTGTTGCGGCATCTTTCAGGCCATGGGTGATTCCAGACGTCCCCTGCATTATCTGATCGTCAGCGCCATCACAAACGTTCTTCTGGACCTGTTATTTGTTGCAGTGCTTGGCTTGGGCGTCGGTTCCGCGGCGGCCGCCACGGCACTCTCCCAGACGCTGAGCGCATGCCTTGCCTTTACGCGACTCTTGCGCGAGAAAGGCCCGCACCGCATTCATCTTTCGAAGATCAAGATCGACCCGCCACTCCTTGCCGCAGAATTAAAGATCGGCTTCCCGACGGCGATCCAAAACAGCGTGATCGCCATCGCCAACGTCGTGGTGCAGTCCAACATCAATGCCTTCGGCTCCACCGCCATGGCGGGAAGCGGCAGCTATTTCAAGGTGGAGGGCTTCGCCTTCCTGCCCATCATGAGCTTTAGCATGGCCCTTACGACCTTCACCTCACAAAACATGGGCGCCCAGAAGTTCGACCGTGCAAAGAAGGGAACGCGCTTTGGCATCTTCATGGGAGTTGCCTGCGCGGAGCTGATCGGTCTCTTGTTCTTCCTGTTTGCGCCGGTCATGATCGGTCTCTTTTCAAAAGAGCCTGACGTCATCGCGATTGGCGTGCGTCAGGCCCACGTGGAAACCTTATTTTACTGTTTGCTCGCGCTTTCCCACTGCATGGCCGGGATCCTGCGCGGCGCCGGGAAAACCTCCGTCCCCATGATCATCATGCTGGCCTGCTGGTGCTTGATCCGCATCACCTACATCACCATCGCGGTGCGCTTTTTCCCGGACATCCAGACGATCTTTATCGCCTACCCGCTGACCTGGTCCCTCAGTTCGATCCTGTTTACCATTTACTACCTCAAGGCCGATTGGGTGCACGCGTTTCAAAGAAAAAACGAAGACTTATAAGATTTCCAGTTTCAGAAGAGCTTCCCTTGCCAGGGAGAATGCTTCAAATCCAGTGAGCTTCTTTCCTTCCTCCACTTGGATGGAGACAGGCTTTCGCTCGAGTCCCGCAAAGCCGTCAAAGTCAAACAGGTGCGGCTCCAGGGACAAAAATCCATGGAAACCGTTTACAAACATGCGGGTCAAAATCTCCTTCACGTTGCCGTCTCCGCATCCTGCGGGCACGACTTTTCCGCTCCCCCAAATGGCATCCTTTACGTGAACGTAATCAATATGTTCTTTTAAGAGTTCATATGCCTCCAGCGTGTTTTGTTCCGCCTGCACGAAATTTGCGAAGTCAAAAATGCCGCGGAAATTTGCGCATCCGAGCGCATCAAAAAGTTCCTTGCATTCCTTTGCCATTTCCCCATAGATGCCCTTCTCATTTTCATGCAAAAGCACCACGTCCGCGCTCTTTGCATAATCCACAAATTTCCCTAGACGGTCGAGCATTTCCTCCTTTACGCCGTCCTTGATCCAAACCTTTCCCTGTCCGTCCGTCTCTCTCGGCACGTAAAAGCTAAACATGCGGATGTTTCTCGTGCCCATCTTATGCGCGATCTCGGTGGCACGCTTGAATTCCTCAAAGTGTTTTTCAAACGGATCCGTGATGCCAATCTTTCCCAGGGGAGACCCGACTGCCGACAGCGCAATCCCGGCATCATCCAATCTCTTTTTGATCTCCTCCACCTTTGCGTCATCATGATAGATCAGGTTGTTTCCGTCGACGCCGCGCATCTCCACAAAATGCATGTCCAACTTCCTTAGGCTCTCGATCTGCACGCTTAAATCCTGAGCGATCTCATCCGCAAATCCGGTTAATTTCTGATACGTACTCATTTCATTCCATCCTCACTTTTTCTTTTTTACACTTAATACGTCCCTTTGGTGTCAAAGGTGATACCCTTGTCCACCTTCTTCTTCGACGTTTTTCTGCGCTTATTCAGTTCTTCCAGGAAAATGTCCTCGTCAAACAACGTCTCCGATGCGTTTACCGTTGTCCCCGACGCCGGCATGCCATCAGGAGAAAGCACCACCGTCTTGCCCAGCCAGGAAGATAAGAACATTGCATTTGAAAGGGTTAGTCCGTTGATACCTTCCTTGCCCTCGGCAACCAGCGGCCCGCCGTTTAATATCCTGTCAGTGAATGCTTTCAGAACGCCGACGTGCTGCTCATTTTGGCCATCCGTCTCGATCTCAATGCTCTCCATCTCCGGCACTGCAAACCCATTCTCCGCAGTTTTACACCACACTCTCTCATTTGTCTTTAAGCGATCAAAAATCAGTTTTCCGTGCTCACAAACGATCTTTCCCATCTCGAAGGTCAACTCCAGCCGGTTCGTTCCCGGAGCATCGCCCGTCGTCGTCACAAATACGCCTGTCGCGCCGCCCGCAAATTCCAGGTATGCCGTCACGTCATCCTCCACCTCAATGTCATGCCATTTCGCCTCATGGCAAAATGCACGCACCTTGACCGGCAGGCCACAAAGCCACTGCAAAAGATCAAGCTGATGCGGGCACTGATTCAAGAGAACGCCGCCTCCCTCACCGTCCCAGGTTGCCTTCCAGCCTGCCGCGTCATAATAACTCTGGGTGCGGTACCAATCCGTGATGATCCAGTTCACGCGTTTCATTGCCCCAAGTTCACCGCTCGCAATCATGTCGTGGAGCTTCCGGTAAACGCAGTTTGTACGCTGATTGAACATGATCGCAAAGACCTTATCACTTTTCGCTGCCACCTCATTCATTTCACGCACCTGCTTTGTATAAACTCCCGCCGGCTTCTCGCTGATGGCGTGAACGCCGTGCGTCAGCGCGTAAATCACAAATTCCGGGTGGAAATAATGGGGCGTCGCGATCAATACGGCGTCTACTTCGCCTGAGTCGATCATTTCCCTGCCATCCAGGAAGCGCTTTACGTCCGCGGGCAATTCCTCCTTTGCCCAATCCAGCCTGCTTTGGCGCACGTCAGCCACCGCAGTCAGACGCATCTTCGGCACCATGCCCTTCGCAACGTTCATCGCGTGTCCGCTTCCCATGCCGCCAATTCCAATGATTCCAAGCCTTACTTCTTCCATTTTTCTTTCCCTTTCCCCATGCCTTTCCATAATACTTTTCCATAATACTTTTCCAGCCTTATGAGTTCCTCGCAGACTCATAAATCTGCATCACGGTTTGAAAAACGTTTTCCACGCCCTTTAGGTCATTTTGAAACCTTCCGCCGGTGCGCAGGCTCCGGTAGAAGTCCCGGATGCAGGCCTTATGCCCGCAGCCCCAGTAATCCTTACCGATTCCTTTTTCCCATTCACGGATATAATGCTTGGGCGGTTCATTCTCTACGTATACCGTCACCTCAGAACCGTTCAGCGTGATGCGGCCTTTCTCACCCTGCAATTCCAGAAGAATCGGTGCGTCAGCTGCATAGCCGGTAGACGCATAAAAGCACCCGCGTTTCTCTCCTCCAAAGGCCATCCATGCCTCGACGGTGTCCTCCACCTCAATCCTAGACGATAAATGATGATTGGCAATCGTCGCTTTTACGGTCTTGGGTTTTCCCAAGTATCGCAGGAGCAGGTCCAGCGTGTGTATGGACTGATTGATCAATGCACCTCCGCCTTCCGTCTCTATCTTTCCCTTCCAAGAACTACCCTCATAATAATCCTTGTCCCGCCGCCAAGTCACAAACGCCCTGCCGCCAATGATCTTACCAACCTGCTTCTCTGCGACCAGCTGATCCATAAGAATCGTCGACTCGTTATACCTGTTTTGGAAACAAAATCCCAGTTTTCCCGGATATCTTTGATTTTCCTCCCGGAGTTTTTGAAACTGCTCCTCCGTCGTGGCACAGGGTTTCTCCATAAATACTGCTTTCCCGCTTTCCAGAAAACCAATCGCCATGGGCACGTGGAGGTGATGGGGCGTACAAACGTGAACTACGTCCACGTCCGCGTGACATACCTGCCGCCAGTTATCACAAATCAGAACGTCCTCAAGGCTTCCCATGGTTTCCGCCAATTCTCTCGCCTGGCTCAGGTCCACGTCGCAAAATGCCGTCACCCGCACGTCTTCCATTCCGCCAAGCACCCACGCATGTACCTTGGCAATTCCGCCGCAGCCAATGATCCCAACTTTCCTCATGCCCGTCCTCCCTTCGCTCAGAAGCCACTTGCACGTCACGTTTTCCTTTTATGCCTATTGTAATTCCTCCGCGCACGTTTTAATATATACATATAATACTATTTTTATATACTTTTCCGACTTATGGGGAATTCCGCACGTCAATATAACGGGAAATCTGTCATCACGCATCTCATTAGACAAAAATGGAAGGAGCTGGAGAAATCATGAGCGAAAACAACAAAAAACACGGCGCAAACAACGTAAAAAGCGCCGGCATTTCCATGTTCCCCGTGGCACCGCCCTTTGACGTGGCTTATCGTAACGAAAAAGCGCCTTATCCCGTGGGACCTCATTCCCATAATGCCGCAGAATTATATTTTACGCTGACGGACCTTCCTGACGTGCTGATCAATGACACAGTGTCTGCAGTTCCCGCCGGAACACTTTTGATTCTTCCGGCCTTTTGCATCCATCAGCTCTATCATGAGACGGGCGTAACATATGAACGCTACATTCTGAGCATCCATACCAAGTGGTTAAACGGCGTTTTCTGTGAGGGAGCCACTGCCTTCTCATATTTGGAAAACAGTTCAAATCCCGTCCTGCTCTCTCCAAACCGCACACAAAAAAAAGAGCTCCTTCGTCATTTCAACGAGTTGCTCTCTCTTTCCAACCAAACCTCACCGGAGGCCATGGTCAAGTTCTTTCAATTTCTTTCCGTCATGCATGGCATGGTAAACGAATCCGTACCAAACGACCCGCCGAAGCTTCCTGTCTCCCCTTCCCAAAAAAGGGTAAATGAAATCATCGCCTATCTCTTGGAGCATCTTGCAGAAAACGTAAAGCTCTCCGATTTGGCTTCGCATTTTTACTTGCATCCCGACTACCTTGCCAGGCTTTTTAAGAGCCATATGCACGTCTCCATCGGACATTACGTAGCCCTCCAAAAGATCAGCGCAGCTGAGGCCATGCTCCGGGAAGGTCAGACGGTCGCGCAGGTTCAAGAAGCCCTGGGATACTCCAGTTACGCGTATTTTTTCAAATCCTTCCAAAAGATCACCGGGATTTCTCCCAGCAAATACCGGGATCAATACCGCTGATCACGGCATTATTGCGGCTCGATCGCAAGGTAAAGTGACAAGACCAGCAGCGTAATCAAGTTTACAAGTCTACCTCCGTTTTTTATCCTCATGTCCAAATCCCCCTTCTACCCCCTAACCACTCTTCCATTCCTTAACCGTAAGAACCCAAAAGAAAAAAGCGAAAAGTCATTGAATACAATGATTTTTCGCCAGATGCGGGCAACAGGACTTGAACCTGCACGGGGTTACCACCAGAACCTAAATCTGGCGCGTCTGCCAATTCCGCCATGCCCGCTTGTGGTCGCCCTTTTCGCATCAGACGACTTTTATATTATATCCGCCAACGTCCACGACGTCAAGCCTTCCGCCATTCTAGATTTTTATAAATACCAACCCGAAGCTTTCAACCACCTTTATCCCGGCAAACTGGAAGTTGCGCGTTTCTACAAGCGGTGCGCAAACAGGACGGAATGGTCTGCTGGGAGCTTGCTCACAAGCAGACCCATTTCGGACTGGTTGCATAGCGCGACAGCGCGACATCCGACGAATGCGAAGCATTTGGCGGATGGCACCGCGTAGCGAAGGACAAACCGAAGGGCTTGCCAGCGCGTAGCGAAGGACAAGCCGAAGGGCTTGCCAGCGCGACATGAGCAATGCGGCGAAGCCGCATGCGAATGAGCACCGCGGGAAACCTGAAGTTGTCACACTGAGCATCGGGATCAGCATTTTTTTGATTTCCGATGCCCCGTTTCCACAAAATCCCAC
>JAEEGL011285046.1_pt1 | contig 44692 bp, 41 predicted proteins | sample 9134231 | NCBI WGS metagenome assembly JAEEGL01 (sample SAMN16246548, study PRJNA631951) | gut metagenome | biome: gut microbiome; feature: rumen; material: fiber-attached | host: Bos | place: Iran: Karaj | collected 2018-10 | reverse complement strand
CCCTGTGACCGATGTTATCCTGACCGAGAAGCAGTCCGAAGCCGCAAAGCATGGAATAACGTTCGACTGTGATTTTCACTATCCTGCGGACTTCTCCGGCGCTGCGCTGGATATGAGCATTATCCTCAACAACGCGCTTAACAATGCTATTGAAGCGGCGGAGAAATGCCCCGAAAACGAGCGGAATATCGCTATTTCATCATCACGGAAAAAGAACGCGTTCATTATCACGGTCACAAACTCCTGCACGGGCGCGGAGCTGACAGACGGGGAAATTCCCGCGACCACGAAATCCGACAGCGAGAACCACGGCTTCGGACTTCTGAACATCAGAAACACCGCCGAGAAGTACGGCGGCGGTGTCGGTATCGAATGCCAAGGCGGCGTTTTCACGCTAACAGTTATGTTGATGCTGCAATAATTCACGCACGAAAAACCGCGTTTCACAGCAATTTGCTTTATATTACAAAATCCTTTCCGATATTATTGATGCAGGCGGTGAAAACCTGCCTTCACGGGCGATTAATTATCCGCTTGCAGAGAATAACTACGGATCGCCGGCGGGCGCTTGCCCGCGAAAGGAATTGATGAATATGATAACAAACACAATGTCGGCTCTTATGTCTGCGGGAACGACCCTTAAACAGGCGCAGGTGCAGCAGCACGCGCTCAAAAAAACGAGGGTCACGCGGGACTGCTGAAATCGGAGATTGAGCACTCCGTCAAGACCGATACAAGCGCGAAACAAGCCGAGCTGAAAGAGACCGAGGAGCACGCTGCCGATCTGAAGTCGAAGCAGTCGGAAATGCTTGCAAATACCAATGACGAGCTCAAAAAGAACGTTGACCGTGCGGAGATCACAGACCGTGAAGAAGAGAAGAAAGCTGCGAAAACGACGGAGAAGAAGGCTGCGGACAAGACCGAAAAGACTGACAACTTCGGTAACGCTCCAAAGGCAGACGAAAAGGAGAGTGCAGATGCGGATAAGCCCGGTGAGACTGCGGAACCAGCGGTGCAGACTGTTGTTCCCGACCCGATACGCGTTCCGAAGCCTATGGAGGTTAAGGCATAGGGGGTGAGTTTATGGCTGTCAATGGGATTGGTGCTTTGCAGTATCAGAATATTCATAATCTAATCAACAATCATGCTGAAAGCGGTAACGGCGTGCAGCACAAAAAGAACGCTGTACAAGACAAAATCGAGTTCTCCGCTGACAGCCTCGCGCAGTCGGCGGCACTCCGTAGTTTACAGGTGAAATTCCCGAAGATGAGCTTTTCGGTCGGTACTGGAATGACCGGCAAAACGAACCTCAACACAGGTGATAATGCGAACTGCTGGGCATTTACACTTGACCCGAAACTGCTTGAAAAAATAAACGGCAGTCCGGAAGCCGAAATCGAGTTTACACAGAAAATGCATGACATTGAGCGCGCTACGGCATTTGCGGATAGATTTTCAAAAGCTATGGGAATGAAAACCGTTTATTGCGACAACTACATCGACAAAAACGGACAGCTTCACCATGCGTCCGTTCTGGTGCGCGAGGACGAACTTAACGAGGAGCTTCGCGCACAGGCACGAGAGAACACCGAAAAGATCATCGAGCGTGTCCGCGAGAAGAACAAGGACGCTGCCGACAAGCTGGAAGAAATGCTGAATATGGCAGAGGAAACCGGAGAATTGGTGCTTGGCGACGAGGATATGCGCATTTTCGGTGAAGCGGCGAACGCAATCGACTTACAGCAAATCGATGAAGCTTTCGAAAGTGACGACGAGATCGAATCCGAGTCGGTCGGTGTAAGCATGGGCATAAATGCCGCAAAGCTCGCACGAATGCTTGCCGCCGCTAAGACCCGCTCTCAGGTGCAGGCAGTCATGGAGATGATACAATCCGACCTCCGCGAATGCGATGCGGGCAAGGAGCAGGGATATGACGTCGATGAAGCGTCAGTCTCTGCCGCCGAAAGCCTGCTTGAAGAAGCTAAATCCCGCATGAGCAGCGCCGAGGACCGCGAACCGACCCCGCAGGAAGAAATGATGTCCGCGCTGGCATCACTGATGTAAGAACAGGTGATAATATGAGCAACACTATTTACATATCCGCGCAGACCGCGTATATGAAAGCATTCGCGGAGAGCATCGCACCGAAAACGTCAGACATCAGTTTTACAGACGCACTTGAAAACTTCATGAACGAGCAGTCGCTTGACGACTATAAGGCGTACATCAAAGACCGGATTTCCTCGCTTGTCCTGCATCCGTCGCAGTCCGGCGACACCTACGCTGTGAGTATCTCGGATGCGGGTTATCGGGAAATGCAGACAAACCCGGAGTATGAAAAATGGGTGCTCGATCAGATACACGGCGCGTTCTCGGCAGCAGTACCGCCGGGAATACGGCAGCTCTGCGGCACGCAGTACCACACCCTGCAATTCGGCAGCAATCCGGAGCATTTCCGCGCGGAGCAGTATTCCACAGGCGAAGGCAGGCTGACAAAAGAGGAAAAGGAAGAATACTGGAAACAGCTTAAAGAGATACGGGACAAGCGACACGAGGAGTTTGAGAAAATGCTCAGGAAGAAACGTATCGCACTTGCCCGGGCGCAGGAGATGTCGCTTGAACGACGGCTTGCGTTCGCTTCTATGATCGACGCGGAAACGGAGATACCCGACGCTATGAGTTATGCCGAGGCGAATGTGAGCGAAGTGCCGCCTGTGATGTTTATTGATATTTCCGAAATACTAATGATGATGTGAAAACAGCCCGCAGGGTACAATCCCGGCGGGCTGTTTTTGCTGAAACGTGTTATCCGTGTTTATGCGGTTTTAGGACCTGAAAAAAGTGTTCATACGTTTGCATAAGAAGTAAATTGATAAATAGTCTGTATAAATCGGACGATCTTCGAGAAAAATAAGCTTGTGCAGACAAGAAATGACAGAAAAAACAAGAAAGGAAGAACTGAAATATGAACGGATATATAAAAATTGCGGTACTGCTTGTGACAGCGATACTGGTGGCTGCTGCGTACAAGGCGTTTGCCGGTTCCGGGGAAGATAGCCTGCCCGCGTATTCACAGGCGGGCTCATCGGGCGTGGAGGTCGAAGAGATACAGCGCGTACTTAAGGAGCGCGGTCTGTTCAAAGGCGAGATAACGGGCTACTACGGTGCGCAGACACAGGAGGCTGTAACGAAGTTCCAGCGTCAGCAGGGACTTAAACAGACAGGCATCGCGGATCAGACAACGCTGCGCCGCCTCGGTATCACGATCGGCTCCGTACCGGCGGCTACAGATGCGAATGTCTGGCTGCTGGCGCGCATGATAAGCGCCGAGGGAAGGGGCGAGCCTTATGTCGGGCAGGTCGCCATAGGTGCGGTGATTTGCAACCGTATCGAGCACCCGTCATTTCCCGACACTTTAGCTGGAGTTATTTATCAGAACGGCGCGTTTACCGCTATTGCGGACGGGCAGTTCAACGAACCCGTAGCGGACAGTGCGCTCTCTGCGGCGCGTGATGCTCTCGCAGGCTGGGATCCCACCGGCGGCGCGGTATATTATTATAATCCGCAGAAGACTTCAAACGGTTTTATCTGGTCGCGGCCTGTGCTTACAGTTATAGGCGATCACAGGTTCTGTTCGTAAAACCGAGACCTTGTGAACAGAATATTTTTCAAAAAAATTAAAAATTTTCCGGAAATGTATTGAAATCTTGTAGATAATGCTGTATAATAGATAAGGCGGGAAAAAATCCCCGTACAAAATACCGAAAGGAATTAGCATTATGAAGTATGAGATCAAGGGCACGCCGCTTCCCGTCGTTATAATGACACTTGAAGCAGGCGAAAAGATCAAGACAGATCAGGGAGCAATGAGCTGGATGTCTCCTAATATGCAGATGTCCACCAACGCAGGCGGCAGCATCGGAAAGGCATTCGGCAGAATGTTCTCCGGCGAGTCCATGTTCCAGAATGTTTATACCTGTGAGGGCGGTCCCGGACTCTTCGCGGCAGCGTCGAGTTTCCCGGGTGAGATTATCCCTGTACAGATCTCTCCCAGCAATACGATAGTTGCACAGAAATCCGCGTTCCTCGCGAGCGAAGAGGGCGTTGAGATGTCCGTTCATTTCCAGAAGAAGGCCGGTGCAGGCTTCTTCGGCGGTGAAGGCTTCATTCTCCAGAAATTCACCGGAAACGGCATGGTATTCCTCGAGATCGACGGAAGCGTAGTAGAATACGACCTGGCAGCGGGTCAGAAAATGGTGATCGACACCGGTAACCTTGCTGCTATGGAATCTACAGTAAATGTTTCGATAGAGACAGTAAAGGGCCTCGGCAACAAGCTGTTCGGCGGTGAGGGCTTCTTCAACACGGTTCTCACAGGCCCCGGCAAGATCTGGCTCCAGACTATGCCCAGAAACGTTATGGCGGGCGCTCTTGCTCCGTTCATCGCTACCGGCAACAACTGATCTTAATAACAATGACCGCGGAATTGTACTGTTCTGCGGTCATTTTTTATTTTTGATGTTGCAAAACTCGCCGGACTGTGGTATAATGTAAGTCAGTACGAACACAAATACATATTCCGGAGGTAATTATGCCTGAAAATACCGAATATACCGCTTTTTCCGATGCTGTGATCGGCAGTACACTGTCGAGACCGGCGCTCTGTTCCGCAGTAGCCGAGAATATCGCAAAGACAGGTAAAACCTTTGTGAAGATATCCCTCAAGGACGGCAAGACCGAGATCACCGCAATGATGTTCGATACAAGCGCCGCCATGCTTGAAGAGAAAGGCGTCAGAGCCGAGACAGTCGTGGATGTGAAACTTGCGGTAGGCGAGTATCAGGGCGCGAAGAATTTCAAGATCACCGATATCAGACCCTGTGCAGATCCGGACATTAAGCCGGAAAGCTTCATAAAACTCCCGCCGGTGGACAGGACTCTGATGTATAACGAGATATGTGACTCGGTCAGGAAATTCATTCCCGGAACGCCCGGAAAATATACATCTATAGCCGAGATGACGCTGAAAATACTCACCGACAAGAAGGACGCCTATATGTCGTCTTCTGCGGCGGTAGGTATGCACCACAACCTGCTGGGTGGGCTGTTGTACCACTCTTATCGTATGGTGAAGGCAGCCGATGTACTCTGCGGCGTCTATACCGTACTTGACAGGGAGCTCATGATATGCGGTGCAGCCATGCACGATCTCGGAAAGATATGGGAATATGCGACGACATCATCGGGTGACGCGAGCTTTACACGGGAAGGTGTGCTGTACGGTCACCTGTATATGGGAGCCGAATGTATCCGCAATACCGCAAGGGAATGCGGCTGTGACCCGGAAAGAGTCCGTATGCTTGTCCATATGATACTTTCACATCACGGTACGCAGGAATGGGGGGCTGTACAGACTCCTGCGACACCGGAAGCCTACGCCCTGCATTACATAGACAATCTTGATGCCAAGATATATGTCTGTGAGGAAGCCTACGAACTGCTTAACGCAGGCGAGCTGACGGAGAAGAAGCCTTTCGGTCTCGAAAACCGTATATATAAGCCTGATTATTCCGAGGAGGACTGAGTATATGCAGAATTTTGAATACAACACACCTACAAAACTAATTTACGGAGAAGGCGTCATCACGAAGCTGCCCGAAGTTCTCGGCGGCATAGGAAAGCGGGTTCTGCTGACATACGGGGGCGGAAGCATAAAGAAGAGCGGGCTTTACGCCCGTGTGACAGAACTGCTCAAAGGTTTTGAAGTCACCGAGCTTTCCGGAATAGAGCCTAACCCGAAATATTCGACCAGCGTTCTGGAAGGAGTGCGGCTCTGCAAGGAGAAGAACATACAGGCAGTTCTTGCAGTCGGCGGCGGAAGTGTTCTCGACTGTTCAAAGGCCATAGCTGCGGGTGCCTTATACGACGGCGAACCGTGGGATCTCATAATCGGAAAAGTACCCACTGAGGCTGCTCTGCCGATAGTCGACATAATCACCATGGCCGCTACCGGAAGCGAATATGATCCCGGCTGTGTCATTTCGCGCACCGAAACAAATGACAAAGTGGGATACATGGATCAGCATCTCTATCCTGTTGCCTCGTTTGTTGACCCGACATACACATTTACTCTGCCGAATCGTCAGACTGCGGCGGGTGTAGCGGACGCAATGAACCATATTTTTGAACAGTATTTCAATGCAGATCCCAATGATTTCGCGGACGGTATGATGGAAGCCGGGCTCAGGAGCCTGATGAAGAACGTGAAGATAGTCCTTGAAGCCCCCGGTAATTACGACGCCCGTGCCGAGATATTCCTTGTAAGTTCGTTGGCCTGCAACGGCATACTTTCTCTGGGTGAAAAGGGAAGCGGCTGGCCAATGCACGGCATAGAGCACGCTCTGAGTGCCTACTACGACATAACACACGGTATCGGACTTGCCATAATCACACCGCGCTGGATGGCTCACATACTCAATGAGCAGACTCTGGGGAGGTTTGTACGCTACGGAGTCAATGTAATGGACATAGACCCGAAGCTCCCGCGGCATACGATAGCGAAGCAGGCTATTGCCGACACTTATGCATTCTTTGAGTCTATCGGCATCCCTATGCACCTGAAAGACGTGGGAATAGACGAAAGCCGGATTATTGAAATGGCGAAACACATTGCGGAGAATGAAGGCCTTGACGGCAGGCACGTTTACGCACCGCTCACCGAGGCGGATATCCTCACGATCCTGCGCAATTCGCTATAATATCCATTAATAACCTGATTCCCGCCGTATATCCTGTACGGCGGGAGTTCCCGGTAGAAAAAACAGTTGACAATCCGAAGAAGATGTGATATAATATTAACACTGCGGACATAGTTTATCGGTAGAACATCGGCTTCCCAAGCCGATGAGGCGGGTTCGATTCCCGTTGTCCGCTCCACCGGGGAGCGCCCCGGGGCGAAACCGTCTGTTACTGTAGTGACAGGCGGTATTTTTCTGCCTCGCAGTCCAGAGAAATATCTAAAGTGTTAACTCCATACATCTGGTATGAGTCCGCAATTTGAACCCCAATGTCCGAATTGCGGATCTTTTATTTCTACAAACAGCCTTAAACAGACGATTTGTGGCTGTTTTTTCTTTTAGGACAAAAGCGTGTAAAAAGTCACAAGTCCGGATTTGTCTGAACACAAGTCCGAAAAATGTGGAATTTGAATCCTTATTTCCGATTACTGTACATCATTATCTCCATGGTGTCAATGTTTTCATTATTTTATTAACCTTGATGTGGATCTATGCTGATAAGCCCTGCTTGTAAAAGGATCTCTAAACTGAAACTTCGTTTTACACCGTTTTCCATTATTACTGTAATAATATGGAATGAATGCCTGTCTTCTATATCGATTATTGTACCTTTGCCATTTGTTTTATGTATTATCTTTGTACCAGTACAGTATTCTGAAATATCTGGCAGTTCAGGTAATCGTTTATTTTTTAAGCTGTGCTGTATATTTTCGGATCGTGGTTCATAATAGCGACTTATAACGTTTTTGGTTACTGTATTTGCAACTGCGTCCATAAATTTTGCTTTATCCGGCACAGTAACCTCATATACCGTATTGTCACGGGTATTCCATAATATACCTTTTTCCAGTCCTAATGCAACAATATAGCATGCGCATTGCAGAAAATGTTCATGAGCCAATTCCGATACAAATTTCAATTCATATACAACGCCGTCTTTAACTGCATCGGCAAAGCCCAACGCAGAAAACACTTTACTTCCTCCGTTTGTTTTGGCAAAATGAATCTGGCAACTGATCTGAACTTCATTATCCGGTGAAAGCCTTGTACTTAACCGCGCAGCGATTTGATCCGCGGATTCCTGACTGATAAACGGAAGTTCGACCTGTGCTCTGTATCTGTCCTGGTTGGTTTCCATGGAAACCAAAAATAAAATTTTTTTCTCAAGCTCTGAATTTTTAATGATATTATTCCAAAGATATTTTTTGTTTGTATTTACTTGAAAATATTGCTCAAGAGCAGCATCTATCGAATAATCGTTAAAAAACATTGCTTCCTGATAAATTCCTATACATGGAGAAAGATCAATCATTCCGTCCCTGAATTTTGCTGTAATTACAGAATTGTCTTCCACGGGTATATGCTGTATATGAAGCAATGAAAAACATCCTTCTATATCTTCTTTATATTTGAAATCAAACATTTTGGAAATATCAACATTTGCTAATTCCGTTTTGGTATCTTTGTTTGTTGATAATGTCCGTTCATCCAGCATTGCTTCATCGCCCCGGACAAAAATGATATGTTCTTTACCGCGGCTTGCGGCTACACAAAATATATTTCTTAATATTTCATACGATTGAAGCGGTTTGGAGATACGTGTATCCCAATAGCTTTCTGTAAAATCGAAGATAACGCAGATCTTTCGCTCAAGGCCTTTACTGCTGTCGAATGTGGTGAATATTGCCGTTTCAGCAGTTGGTTGAGTAGATCCAAGTGAATCATTGTCTGAAATGCTTGCATAAACGGTCTGTTTGTTGAATCTGCCGCTGTATTCGGTCTCCAGAATGTTCAGTGTATTGGAAAGCTCACCATTCCTTGCACCAAGACACAATATATCTTTGGGTTGCTGAAAAGAAAGAAATTCAACGACCTGTTCGATGCGCATTTCTTCGACCTTGCAATCCTTGTTTACTCCGACAATAGTTTTGTTCCATATTCTTCCCAGTTTTGCTGCAAGATCGGTCGAAAGCCTGAAACATTGGGTAAATTCAAGATCAATATGTTGTTCAAGAAAACCTTCAATAAATTCGGAAACCTTCAAGGCAGTCTTATCGTATATTTTCTGCTCCATATCACCGACAGCAATTATCTGTATATTCTCATTTGATGATTTGATATATTCCAGCATAACAGACAGTTCTTGCTCGATATCCTGATATTCATCAATAATAAGAACATCAAATAGAGCTATCGGTGGTTTCAATGTATTGAACTGACCTATCAGATCCTGGACACTTGCTTTTTATTCCTATGCTTTTGAGACATTTGTAGGCGAATCCATGATAGTTTGTAACTGTCGTATTTCTGTTCCTGATCTTGGACTGCGCATCTATTTTCAGCAATTTGTTATAAGTCAGATACAGTATTTTATAATTCCGTGGTAATCTGTCACACAGGAGCTGTATTGCAGTTGTTTTCCCACTTCCGATACAGGCATTTACCAGAATATTATATCCTTCCAGCGCTTTTTGAACAAATAGCTTTTGTTCCAGAGACAGTGGTATCTGCTGTTTTAAATTCATGACTGTGACCCTTCAAAGTTATTGTGTATTATTCATTGGGTTGATTATTAGATTCTTGCCTCTTCATAAATATCTGTCTTATGTCCGAGAAGCCGCATTATTTTCAGCTCATCCATTGCATCAAGCAAAGCATTGTGCGTTTCGGCATATTTTTTGTCCCCGGTAAGCATCTGCATTATGGGTTGAACTCCGTAGTTTTTCTTCAGCTTACCTGTACCGAAACACTCAGCATTGTCCGGTATAGCCTTGTTATACTGTTTATATGCCGCGATTCTCATAATATCATACCATTCAAACTTCGAAAGCTCAGGCAGATGATTGCGGTCGTAGGAGGCGTTGTATGCATAGATATGATCGACATTATAAGAGTTCAGAAAATGTATCAGCTGCTCCATAATCACATTTCTTGACTGGATAAGCGAAGGTTTTATCTTGCCGAATATCAGGCGCGAGGCATACATACCGCCCAGCGAACACTCGGGAGTTATGAGATAATATCTGAAGCCGATAGGTTCAAGAGATTGGGCTTTGGCAATGACAATACCTATGGACATTACATCATCCTGCCATGTAGTTTCTGTATCTATAACAGCTATAAGTTCGTGAGATCTTTCATGAGTGCTTTTCATATAAATGGAATTTTCTGTCTCATCATCATCACTATCATCACAATCGCTGTATTCATCATCATCATCGTTGTTTAAAGTATCCGAACATTCATTCCGAATTTGCTGTAACGTTGCAAGAACAGATTTATAGTCGGAATTATAGATGTCAGTATAATTATCACAGGCATCGGAATAGATTTCAAAAACTTCATCATTATCCGGGTACTTGGCAACGATCCTGTATATTTCGTCCAGAGTTACGGCTGCATCAATTCTACCTTGCTTAAAGAATAGGCTTTCAAGACCTTCAACAAGACATTCGGCAATGATCTCGTTATCTGCAAATGATACATGCAGTTGTTTAAGAAGATTTATTGCTTCCGTGAGATTATCAAACGGAATGCTGTTATTTTTTGAAAGCGTCTGAACATTGCAAAAATCGGAAAGAGCCTGAGCAAACGATTCGGCTATATATACGGTAGGAGTGTCATTGTAGATTTTTTTAATATGAGCTGATAATATTTCCCAGTCTTTTCCGCGCGCATAGTAACTAAGCGATTCAACATATTTACCGCGCGCTTCAGGTATGTGACCGAATTCACGGAACAACTGAGTTGCTATACTCTTTAACGTTTCCCGCTCCTGGCTGTCACGGGAAGACAGCAGCACTTCGTTGATCGCGTCCATATATTCGGCAAAGAGCGACCGGTTACATTTGTACCGTTGTTTCGCATCAGAAAGCTGCTGTCTTTTCCTGTTCAGTTCTTTATATTTGCGAATATTCTCCTCGATGTACATAAGTTCGTCATTTATCAATTCATTTTCCGGAAACTTTTCGCTGATGTATCTGACGAATTCATAGTATTTTAAACAATGTTCTTCATCCTGAAAGCAGGACATTTGCCAAAGAATAGAAATAAAATTTTCCGCTATATGCTCATTATCTTTATTATTCAGGAAAAGCTGCTCTTCTTTCTTGCATAACTGAATATACGGCTTTACATTTTCATCCCTGACTATTATTTCGGATACATAGTTGCTCAGGCATTCCGAATATGTTTCAGTTATAGTGATATTTCTGGGATATTCCATGTAAATCCGTTCAGAGAGTATGTAAGCGGTTTCAAGACACGAAAGATCATTCCCCGTCTGTTCTACAGACATACATGTCAGAAATTTCGCAAAATTTTCCGCTATGTATTCATCAAAACCAAATTTCTCATATAAATACAATGCCTTCTGAAAAACAGGAGTCCTGCTTAGTTTTCCCTCCGAATTATATTCATCAAGTAAATAATCTGAGTATTGTCGCGCATCAGTAATAGTATTTTTATTCACATTGTATCTTTTCAAAAGTTGATCTGTATAATTATCATTCATATTCATCCCTCTGCTTCCGTGAGTTTTCTGTATTATTATATCATAATAAATAATAAAATGCAATTATTATTGAGAAAAAGCGGTTCATGCAAGTCTGAAAAATGCGGAATTTGAACCCTTATTTCCAATTTCGTTCAAGTGCTGCTATTGTAATAAGCGTCTTCGGTCTCGTCAGGTGTTTTATATTTCAGGGTAGCAGTTTACAGATTGAAGAACCTCTATAATTGCAGTTAATCGTTCGTTTTTCCTTTTTTATATCGTTGAGTGTTTTAAAAGGATTATCGATAGTGACATTTTTAGGCTTGTTCTGCTTTGCCCATAGATAAAGTGTACTTTTGGATATTCGATGTTTTTGGCAAGAACGGAAACTGGTGTTCCTTTAAGATACTCGGATATTATGATTTGCTTTTCTTGTGGGGTGTGTCGTTTCATAGTGAAACCTCATTTATGCATTTATGAGTTATTATATCATAAAGGAGCGTTAGCAACAATAATTGGTTATAAATGCCTCTTGACAAAATAGCTAAAATATGATACAATAATTTTAGATAAAATGTAGGAGGTGTTTTTATGACAACAGCAACAGCAACCGAAGTTCAGAACAATTTCGGAAGATTTTTGCAATCGGCGATTGACGGAAATGAGATAGTTATATTGAAAAACGGCAAAGAGGTCGCAAGGCTCGTATCGCATAAAAGCACTGTTTCATATCTTACGGATTCACTTGTCGGGGTCCTGTCGAGAGACTATGACGAAAAGCAGCTCCGTGCGGAGAGGTATGAGAAGAAATGAGGATACTTGTTGATACGAACATACTTCTTGATGTCCTTTGTAACAGAAAAGAGTTTGTAGATATGTCTGCAAAGGTATGGAAATGCTGCGAGACCGGAATAGCCGACGGACATATATCGGCACTCTCAATACCGAACATCGTATATATTCTTCGGAAAGAGCTTGATGCGGAGAAAACAAAAGAGATCATAGATCGTATCGGATTGATATTCACATTTGACGATCTCAGAGCCGAAGACCTGAAAAAAGCCGCAGCACTTGAATACACGGATTATGAGGATGCTTTGCAAAGCGTATGCGCGGAAAGAATAAAAGCCGATTATATAGTAACGAGAAATATAAAGGATTTTTCAGATAGCAGTGTACCTGCGATGTCACCTATGGATTTTATTGCTATTATTGGAGAAATAATCTAAACTGTAATCCGTAAACAGGCAGCGTGACGCTGCACCCAAACCGTATGGAAGTTTTCTTCTATACGGTTTTTTTCTGCCTCGCTGTCCGGAGAAATATCTAAACTGTTCGGCACAGACAGCGGCGAGCCGCCGCATACAAACCGTCCCGGATTTTTGTCCGGGGCGTTTTTTCTGCCTCGCAGTCCGCGGCGAGCCGCCGCATACAAGAAGAAGTCGTATTATCGGCGTAGCAGGCGGTATTGCCGGAACGGCGGCTGTGCTTACCGGCGCGGTTTTCGGATTGAATTATCTGAACGAACATGGAGGACTGAAATAGGGCGGTCCGGACGGGCTGTGTGCAGGATATTCTCAGAACACAGCAGCGACAACAACGGCAGCCCCGGGGCAGCCGGATTTCACTTATATTTTACAATCGTATAGTACGCAGGCGAGGACTATTGCTTCCCGCTCGAGGGCTGGAAGAAAGAGTGGAGATACGGCGTATTGACATTTGATACTGAATGTGGTATAATATTTTCATATACTAAAGGAAAGGATAAGTTATGATGAAGAAAAAAATATTAGCAGTATTGGCAGCTGCCTGCCTGGCATTGACCGCATCGGGCTGCGGACAAACAGGATCCGGTACAGAGAGCGGAAACGCTTCCGGCGGCAGTTCGGTATCCGGTAAGGTCGTTATTTACACTTCAATGTATGAAGACATTATCGAAAACATGGAGAAGGAACTGGAGAAAAAGTTCCCCGGTCTTGATGTTGAGTTCTTCCAGGGCGGTTCAGGTACTATACAGTCGAAAGTAGCTGCGGAAATGGATTCCGGCAAGCTCGGCTGCGACATTCTTATGGTTGCGGAACCCTCATATTCTCTGGAGCTGAAAGATGCAGGCATACTTCACCCCTACAAGTACGCGGAAGCCGGTAAGCTCGCCTTTGACTATGACAAGGACGGTTATTGGTATCCTGTAAGAATATGCAATATGATCCTTGCATACAATCCCGAAAAGTACGGGAAAGACGAAGTGGCGACATCGTTCAGGGATTTCGCTGAGAACGCTGCTATGAAGGGCAGCATCTCCATGAGCAACCCTCTGACATCCGGTACGGCTTATTCCTCGGTAGTCGGACTGCTCGACAAGTACGGAGAGGACTACTTCAAGTCTCTTAATGCGCAGAACGTGGCGATAGAGTCCGGTTCAGTCGCACTCACAAAGCTTGAGACAGGCGAGTGCAAGGAGATAATGGTGCTGGAAGAATCGGTGCTCAAGAAGAGAGAAGAAGAGAACTCCAAGCTTGAAGTCATCTATCCCGACGACGGCAGTATACCGATCGTATCGCCCATTATGATAGTGGATGAGGCTCACTGCGCAAACAATAATATCGCCGCTGCCGAAGCGGTGGAGGAATACTTCCTCTCGCCCGAAGGACAGAAACTCATTATAGACGGCTGGATGTACGGTGTAAGAAGCGATATGGAAGAGCATCCGTATGATTCGGTAACACTGTCCAAGCTGCTTGAGAACACTATTCCCGTTGATTACGAAAAGTGCTTCAGGCAGAGGGAAGAGATACGCACGATGTTCCAGAACGACGTGACGATTCCCGGTTGAGAATAGTAAAAAAGGGGCGTGGTTCTGCGCCCCTTTCTGTAATTATTGAGGTGCCCCCGTGGAAAAGAAGAAAAGGTTTTACTTTGATGTTAAATGGCTGTTCATAATAGCTATCGTTGCATTCCTGCTGATCTTTCAGGTGTTCCCGCTCGTCTATCTCGTTATACGCGCGTTCATGAGCGGCGGCAGCTTCTCATTTGACGCGTTTGCAAGGATATACTCGACTGAAATGAACTGGACGTGTGTGCTGAATACACTGATAACGGCATCGCTTTCAATGGTGTTCGGTGTTCTGATAGCCTTTCCGCTGGCGTTTCTCGTAGGCCGCACGAATCTTTACGGAAGAAAACTGTTCAGAACGTTGTTCCTGATGACATATATGGTACCGCCTTATGTGGGAGCAATGGCATGGCTGAGACTGCTCAACCCGAAAGTCGGAACGCTGAATATGTTTCTCGAAAGCATTTTCGGACTTTCGGAGGCTCCTTTCGATATTTACTCGATAGGCGGTCTGGTATGGGTGCTGACCACATTCTACTATCCTTACGCTTTTATAACCCTGTCAAGGGCAATGGAGAACATGGATCCGTCGCTTGAAGAAGCGTCGAGGATCTCGGGCTCGTCACCGCTGAAAACGCTGTTCACCGTGACACTCCCGCTGATGCTGCCGTCGATAGCGGCTTCCGCGCTGCTTGTATTCGTGGCTGCGGCATCCTGCTACGGTATTCCGTCGATAATCGGAGCTCCCGCGAAGATATACACCATAACCACTCGTATAGTTGATTATGTTTATGTCGGCTCTGCGGACGGGCTTACAGATGCCACTGTGCTTGCGGTATTCCTTATGGTACTGGCGCTGGTTATCCTGTTCGTGTCCAACTTCGTGATCGGAAAAAAAGACTACATTACGATCTCCGGAAAATCGGTCCGCCCCAGTATCGTTGATCTGGGAAAGTGGCGCATACCGATAACCATACTTGTCGGTCTGTTTGCAATTGTGGTGATAGTGATCCCGTTCATCTCGGTGTTCGCAACCTCGTTCACCGTGAATATGGGAAAATCCGTATTTGAGGAAGGCAACTTCACCTTGAAATACTGGGAGACCATATTCTCCCGCAGTTCAATACTAAAATCCGCGGGCAACAGCCTTATCTCGTCGGTATGGGCCGCATCACTGGGTATGGTGGTCTGCATCATAATGGCGTATCTGCTCAAGCGCACCAGAGTACCCGGCAGAAAGATACCTGACTTTCTTATAACGGTAGGCTCCGGTACTCCGAGCGTTGTGATAGCGCTGGCACTGATAATGACCATGTCCGGGAAATTCGGCATTAATATCTACAACACGATGTGGATAATGGTCATCGCGTATATGATAAAATATATGCTCATGGGCATGAGAACTGTGGTATCGGCGCTCTCCCGTGTAAGCCCCTCATTGGAGGAGGCCGCGCAGGTGTCCGGAGCAGGATGGCTGCGGCGGCTCAAAGATGTGCTGTTCCCGCTGATAGTACCGTCAGTGGTGGCAGGCTGGTTCCTGATATTCATGCCGTGCTTCTATGAGCTTACGATGTCGAATATGCTGTATTCCGACAAGACCAAATCTCTCGGTGTTGAGCTGTTCCTGTACCAGACCTATCACAGTCAGCAGACTGCTGCGGCTCTTGCAGGCTGCATACTGATACTTGTAGCGGTGCTTAATTTTGTGATGAACAAGCTCACAAAGGGCAGGTTTTCAATATGAGCGATCGGAGGATCAGAAGATAAAATGTCTGTAATAACACTGGATCATGTTACAAAGAAATACGGGGACTCAGTAGTCCTGAACGACTTTACCGACGAATTCAGAGACGGTGAGTTCATAACACTTCTCGGACCCTCCGGCTGCGGAAAGACAACGATGCTGCGCATGATAGCGGGGTTTGAGAGACCCACTTCGGGGGAGATACGCATAGACGGCAGAGTGGTAAGCTCCGCGGACACGTTCGTCCCGCCGGAAAAGCGGGAGCTGGGAATGGTTTTCCAGTCCTATGCCGTGTGGCCGCACATGAACGTGTTCAATAATGTGGCATATCCGCTGAAAATAAGAAAGACCCCCAAAGCGGAGATACAGGAAAAAGTAGATAAGGTGCTTGAAAGTGTTCATCTGAGCCAGTATGCGAAGAGAATGCCCTCCGAGCTTTCTGGCGGCCAGCAGCAGCGTGTTGCGCTTGCACGCGCACTGGTCGCGGAGCCGAAGGTGCTTCTGCTTGACGAACCGCTGTCAAACCTTGACGCAAAGCTCAGAGAGCGTATGCGCTTCGAGATAAAGGAAATACAGACACGTCTGCATATAAACGTTATTTACGTCACCCACGATCAGGGCGAGGCAATGACCATGTCTGACAGAGTGTTCGTCATAAATTCGGGCGTTCTCCAGCAGGTCGGCAGTCCCGTGGAGATATACCGCGCTCCGGAAAATCAGTTCGTTGCGGATTTCGTAGGAAAGGTGAATTTCCTCAAAGGCGTTTCCGAAGGCGGCCGCATAAAGCTGGCCGGCATTGACGACACGCTTGCTTACAGCGGAGATCTGACAGGTGAAGTCGATGTCGCGGTGCGCCCGGAGAATATCCGCATAGTCAGCGAATACGCACATCTGCGCGGGAAACTGGTCTCTGAATTCTTCACCGGCGATACCAACGACTGCCGTATAGCAGTCGGAAGCAGCGAGCTTCGTGTCATCGCGGATGCGGCTACCTACGGGAAATTTTCTCCCGATGAAACTATCGGACTCGAAATAACCGATATGCTCGTATTCCCGGCAGGAAGCGAGGATTTCAGAAAGATAAGGACATGATATGAGCAAATTATTCGTTTGATGTTAACATATCAGGAAGGAGTGGCAGAATGAAAATAACAGCTGAAAACAATAAGCTCACGATCTTTCTTGAGGGAAGGATAGATTCCGTCAATGCCCCGCAGACCGAGCAGGAGATATCCGAAGCTGTCGGCAGATACGACGGTTATGATATCGTGTTTGACGCGGAAGATCTTGTATACATATCCAGTGCCGGACTGCGCATATTGCTGAAAATACAGAAGCTCAGAAAAGATCCCATACCGGTCTGCAATGTTTCCCGTGATGTCTATGAGATCTTCGATACTACCGGATTCACGGAGATGCTCGATGTGAGAAAGGCTTACCGCAGAATAAACACAGACGGCTGTGAGATCATCGGCAAGGGCTTCTACGGCACGGTATACAGAATAGACCCGGAAACTATCGTAAAGGTGTACAGATCTCCGGAGAGTCTTTCAATGATACGCAATGAAAAGAGACTTGCGCAGACTGCTCTGATAGCCGGCGTGCCGACAGCGATATCTTATGATATCGTGCGGGTCGGTGACAGCTACGGCTCGGTGTTTGAGCTGCTGAACGCAAAGACTTTCAACGATCTTCTCATAGAGGAACCGGAGAACGCGGACGGGATCATAAAGCAGTACGCACAGTTCCTGCGGATGGTACACAGCCAGACCGTTCCTTCGGGGCGGCTTGAATCCGCAAAACAGCAATGTCTCGGTTATCTTGAAAAAGCCGCGGAGTACATAGACAAGGACCTGTATGAACGGCTGAAAGCGATGATAGGGCAGATCCCGGAACAGCACAATGTGATTCACGGCGATGCGCAGATGAAGAATGTCATGCTCAGGGACGGTGAGCCTATGCTGATCGATATGGATACCCTCACGGAGGGAGCTCCGATCTTTGATCTCCAGTCCGTATATGTGACATATTCTGCTTTCGGGGAAGATGAACCGGACCACAGCATGAAATTCCTCGGCATATCAAAAGAACTGACGGAAAAGGTGTGGGAGGATTTCATCAGGTATTATTTTGATACCGAAGATGAAAAGCGCATATCGGAGCTGCGGGACAAAATAACTATTGTAGGCTGTATAAGATTCCTGTATCTTATCGACCTCATAACCGACCATGATACCGAACTTTTCAGACTTCGCGTAAAGCATACCGCCGAACGTCTTGCACAGCTCGCTGACAGGACAGACGATCTGCTGCTTGAAACGGAGTAATGATATCTGTATGGGTTCCGATGAAAGCAAAGAAAACTTATAGTCTTTTATGACACAATATGAAAAAATGATAAGAACGCCGGTATCCAGGCTGATCCTGACGCTTTCGGTACCGACGATCATCTCGATGCTCGTTACCAATATATACAACCTCGCGGACACGGCATTTGTCGGACAGCTCGGGACAAGCGCCAGCGGCGCCGTCGGGATAGTGTTCGGCTTTATGGCAGTAATACAAGCCTTCGGGTTCATGTTCGGACAGGGCTCCGGCAGCAATATAGCACGTCTGCTGGGCAGACGTGACAGCGCGGGAGCATCACATCACGCCGTTCTCGGATTTACCGCCTCATTTACCTGCGGAGTTATAATACTTATCGTCGGAGCGGTAAATCTCGACGCTGTGGTCACCGCGCTGGGCAGCACCCCGACAATAGCACCCTACGCGAAGACCTATATCACATTCATACTGATCTCCGCGCCGTTCATGACTTCGAGTTTTACGATGAACAACATACTGCGCTACGAAGGAAGAGCTGCCTTCGGAATGATCGGTCTAATGACGGGGGCAGTGCTGAATATGGCCTGTGATCCGCTGTTCATGTTCGTATTCGGTATGGGTATCGCAGGTGCGGGACTTTCTACTGCGTTAAGTCAGCTCATCAGCTGGGGGATACTTCTGAGTATGTTCCTGCGCGGAAAGACTGAATCAAAGCTAAATCTCCGCAGTCTGAAAGAATGTGATCTGCCGATGCTGGGCAACATTATCGCTACCGGATTTCCGAGTCTGCTGCGTCAGGGTCTCACCAGCATAACGACGATGATGCTCAATTCCTGCTGTGCGGTCTATGGTGACGCGGCGGTCGCAGCTATGAGTATCGTTTCGAGGATAGCGTTTTTCACATTCTCCATAGCGCTCGGGATAGGGCAGGGCTTTCAGCCGGTGTCAGGTTTCAATTACGGAGCCGGAAAATACAGCCGTCTCAAGAAAGCATTCAGGTTTACCCTTATCGCTGCGGAATGTATCACATTTGTTGGCAGCGCGGTGCTGATCATATTCGCAGGGCCGCTGATCGGCATTTTCCGCGATGACCCGGCGGTAATAGAGATAGGCACCCGGGCTCTGCGGCTGCAGGCGGCGGCGCAGCTCCTGCTCCCGTTGGGAATGGCTGTGGAAGTGATGTTCCAGAGCACCGGAAAACGGCTTGGTGCATCGCTGCTTTCCTCGCTCAGAAGCGGTGTTTTGTTCATACCGGCTCTTCTGATACTGTCAGATATCAGAGGGCTTGCGGGTATTCAGGAAGCGCAGCCGCTGTCGCTGCTTATATCTGTGCCGCTGAGTATTCCTTTCGGTATCATGTTTTTCCGACGGCTCCCCGTAGAAGACCGCCCGGATAATAAACCGGCGGGAACTGACCGTGCGACATAATATCAATTCAGAGGACACATAAAAACAAATATTTGCAAAATCAAACGGAATATGGTATAATAGTAACTAACAATTCACAGGATTGTGTTACTGACACAATTCGGAGGGAATCATATTGCTCGGGAAAATTTTCGGCATACTGAAAAGCAAACGCGCACGGCTCACAGCCGGGATAATTTCCATCGTCGCGGTGATTGTGACTTAATAAATCTGATATCTGCCTGAAGGGCAGGGAGGGAGAAAAATGGATATTGAATACTTATTGTTCTTGCAGAATTTCCGGAACGGCATTGATAATGCGCTTACACCGTTCATGGAGATGATATCGCTGTTCGCCGTAACGTATCTTATCATCGTACCGGCGTTCATCTATTGGTGCATTGACAAGAAAAGCGGACTGTACACACTTGCGACGTACAATGCCTGCATTGCGATAAACGCTGTTGTCAAACTGACTGCCTGTGTTTATCGTCCGTGGATAAGGGACGCGCGCATACTGCCTGCCGGTGATGCCATAACGACTGCTACCGGCTATTCGTTCCCGAGCGGACATACCATGACTGCTACGCCGATATACGGAGCAATGGCTGTAAGAACATGGAAAAAACTGCGCTGGATATCGGTATTGTGCATCATCTGCATAGCGCTGACGGCTTTCTCGCGCAATTATCTCGGTGTACATACGCCGCAGGATGTTCTTGTAGGCCTTGGTCTCGGCATTCTTACGATATGGGGAATGGCCGTGCTTTTCAGATATCTCGCAAAGCACCCCGAAAAGGAGAACATAGTTCTTATAGCCGGCATCGTGTTCGGCATAGCATCCATTATCTATATTTCTGTCAAGCCCTATCCCATGGACTTTGTGGGCGACAAACTGCTTGTTGACCCGCAGAAGATGATGAAGGACGGCTACGGTGATATCGGTATGATGGTAGCATTCTGTGTGGCCCGTTTCATTGAAAAGACCTGGATAAAATACGAGCCGAAGTTTACGAAAGCGAACCTTGCGGCAGGACTGGTAGGCGCGGTGCTTACGTTCTTCCTCATTGAAACGATAAAGACACCGCTGCGCGATCTTCTTGGTCTGCACTGGGGAACTCTCACGGCAAATTCGATCATTATAATGTTTATCGTCGCTATATGGCCCGCAGTTATGAAGGCTGTTGTCAGGGACGAGAGCAAAGCTCCGGCCGGAAAGCAGGAAGCAGAGAACAATGCCTGAAAAATGGCGCTGTCTGATCCTGAAAATGCCTGTACCGTGAAATAAGCACCGATCCCGGCGCAGCGGTACGGGCATGGCCACCCGGACGGCAGGGAAGTGATGATCGTTGTCAGGACAGCAGGCACATCCTTCTGACGATACTATGAGAACACGGAGAACATAAATGAAGAAAAAACTGCCAACTATATCCGCGCAGCTGAAAAAGTGGCTGCTCATACCGGTGTTCTGTGTATTCCTTCTTACTTCGGCGTTTTCTTTGTTTGTTCAGTACAGAGCGGCGTTCGGTGCAGCTGAGCGCCTTCTTTCGATTTCCATAATGGACGTTATTGATGAAGTCAAGAGAAAGACTGACGAATATCAGATAGTATACTCGGAAATGGTGGCTTCCGCCGTGAGAGACTCGGATATCAGTGATCTTGGCAGACTTGCCGATATTTATATGCTTGAAGAGATCGACATACTCGATGAGAACGGAATTATCACCGATTCGACGGATAAGAGCCTCATCGGATATGATATGAAAAGTCTTCCGGAGACAGCGGAATATATTGAGGAACTGAAAGAGCAGAAAAGTGCATCTCTCAGAGAGATCCTGCCTGCCGAAGATGAAACGCGGATAAGCAAGTATTCTGCCTGCGTACTGCGGGAAGGCAGTTTCCTTCAGATCGGGTACAGCAGAAAAACTGCCGAATACTATTATGAGGATATGGTTGACGACTATACCGTCAACCGCCATATACTTGAAAGCGGTATGCTGTTCATAATCAACGCAGACAATGAAATAGTGAGCATACGCAGTGATCATGACGAAGAAATCATACGTTCGGTTCTTGAAGAAAATGATCTGCCCTGTAATATAAGAACAGTGTACGCCGGAGGCCGATCTTATTACAGTATGTATGATACAATAGGAAGTTTCAGGGTCGTTGCTGTATTACCGTGCGCAGAGGTAATGGAGGAGCCCAGACTGACCGCACTGATCTCTGTCATTGTGGGCGTGATAGTATTCGTGACGCTCTATGCAGCCATAACGCTGCTTGTAAAGCGCACTGTAGTACGGCAGGTCGGTGAGATAGCGGATACTCTGAAAGCGATAACCGAGGGCGATCTCGACGCGCAGGTGTCGGTATATACTTCCCGGGAGTTTGACATTATCTCGAACGGCATAAATTCGACGCTTGACTCGCTTAAAGATCACATTGCGAGAGAAGCTGCGAGGATAGACGACGAGCTGCGCTACGCCCGCGAGATCCAGTTTTCGGCGCTGCCTGCGCTTACAGGACAGTTCACCGATGATCCGCGGTTCAGGCTCTTTGCGTCAATGAACAGCGCAAAGGAGGTCGGCGGAGACTTTTATGATTTCTATATGATAAACGATCATACGCTGGTCTTTACTATCGCGGATGTATCCGGGAAGGGAATACCGGCAGCGATGTTTATGATGAACGGCAAAGCAAAGCTCCACGACTGTACAGACAGCCCGGACGATCCGGGAAGCTGTATATGCCGAGCCAACAAACGCATCTGTGAGGGTAACGATGCAGGAATGTTCATCACGGCATGGGTCGGTGTTCTTGACCTGATCAGCGGTGAATTGCGCTTCGTCAACGCGGGGCACACCAATCCTGTGCTTATCCGTGACGGAAAGGCTGAAATGCCCGGTATGAAGGCAAATCTGATACTCGGCATTCTGGAGGTGGCCGCCTATACTACACAGACCATGCAGCTGAAGAAAGGCGATGTGCTTTTCCTGTACACTGACGGAGTGAACGAAGCTCTTAACGCTGATCTCGAACTCTACGGCAACGAACGGCTTATTAAGGCTCTGAACGGTATAACTCCCGGCGGAGATGATATCTGTGCTGAAATATGCCGGACAGTCAGAGCTTCTGTGGAGAAATTTGCTGCCGGAGCTCCGCAGGCAGACGATATCACCATGCTATGTCTGTATTTCAAAGGGCAGGACTGACCTCGGAAAAATGAACGGAGCAATAAAAAAGACCTCACCGGGAGGTCTTTTTTTGTATGTATGTCAATCACGGAAATGCAGTACAGTGCCGTTTGCAAGGGCTGCGGCCTTGATGATGACTTTATCGGTATACATATGTTCGTCGGCTTCTTTTATCATTTCTTCGGGAGTACCCTTTACGGAGAAACCGAAAGCGCATGAATATCCGGTCTCATTTACGGCGTTCCTCATATCCTCCGTGAGCTCGCCTACTTCGGCGGGAGTGCGTCCGCGGCAGATTACCATGAACTCGTCGCCGCCGACGCGGTAAACCTTGTCCCGGAAATCTGAGGGCTTCATGAAGCAGTCGGAAACGGTCTTCAGAGCCTTATCACCTGCGGCGTGACCCGAATTGTCGTTCATCCACTTCAGCTCGTTCATATCCATAGAGATAATACCGGTGATGGAGCCAGGGTTTGAATCTATATCGTTGTAGAAAGCCTGACGGTTATAAAGTCCTGTCAGCGTGTCGTGCTTGGTGTGCTGGCTGTACACATATACATAATAGAGCAGTATCTCCGCGCCGTATGTGGTATTCACCACTTCGCTGTGGTCGCCGAAAGCGAGCAGCGCCGCGAGACTTCCGCCCACCGCAAGGAACATTACCACAACGCCCTCTTCAACGTAGCGGTTGGACAGCTCCCTGAATGAAACGAAGAAAAGTCCCGCGATATACAGAAGACTGACAACATAAGGCGTATATCCCAGAGGTCCGCGTGAGAATGTGTTGTTGGCGTTGATAGAGTATGAGATATCGGTAAAGAATGCGGAGAAGGAGAGCAGCATATTCACTGCGGCCGGTATCGTTATCAGCCAGTGAGCTTTCTTGTACACTATGAACACCAGCATCATCACGATAAGCGGACGCAGGCTGTAACACAGCGCAGAGAACAGAATACGCAGATTGATAGCCCATTCCTGAGCTCCGAATGTGGACATCAGCGATTCAACATAGTCGAACACCGACAGCGAGCCCAGCAGATACAGCGTAATTCTGAGACGTCTGAGTATGTGGTCGTCAAGAAACACGTCAAAAACCGTGAGTATCAGCATTCCTATGACCATTAACAGCAGAACGAAATTCTGGGTTATATATTCAAGTACATAATTCATTATTTTCATCTCTGTCCTGATCTATTTTGTGTCAAATTAGTAACACTTTATTATTATAACACTTATATCGGTATTTTTCAAGAGTTTTCTTTTCTGCTGAGGAAAAAAAATATCTTTGGCGGCGTTAAATTATGTGCAAATGGTATAATGTGTTAAAAGATGCTAAAAAACGATTGCTATAATTGTAGGAAATCAACAAAACAATTGTTGTTACTTTCTATGTACAAAACATCAGTTTTATGATATAATATTATAGGATATTTGTGTAAGAAAGGAAGGTTTTTCTGATGAACAAATTAGGAAGGATAATTATTTCCGCGGGACTGTCGCTAATGCTTGCTGCGGGAAGCATTCCGATACAGCCAGTGTCGCTTACCACGGAAGTTTCGGCGTACACTCCGTCAACCGGCAATCTGGCGAGAGCAGGTCTGACAGCAAAAGATCAGGAGCTTTATGATAAACTTGTTTTGTTTGCTCAGGGTATTATATCCGCCAATTCTGAAATAAGCTCCAGATTCACTTATCTCGCACCTCAGCTCGATAAAGAACAGATTACGGCAGCCGATCTTGGTCTCTCGGATCTGTCTGATAATAATGCGATTTCAGACGCAATAAGCTCAATATATGACTATGATGTCGCGAATGTGGTAGCCGCTGTTGTTGCAGATAATCCATACAGCTTTCTGTGGTACGGGAAATCTTTTTCTTGTGGAATCTCACAAGGCGGTTATGCAAATTATAATACATATATTACCATGTCACAGACTCCGAGTCTGTACATTGATTTTGCGGTCTCTCAGAGTTATAAAGGCAATAATGAACAAACAGTCGATGTGAGCAGGCGTTCAGGAGTAAGCAGCGTGGTTACAAACGCACAGGCCATAGTTGAAAAATATGCGGGTGTTTCCGATTATGAGAAGCTTGCCGGTTATGTGAACGAAATATGTGATCTTGTGGAATATGATACCAATGCTTCACAGATCCAGAACCCCACAGACCTGGATCCGTGGAACCTTGTGAGCGTGTTTGACGGTGATTCCGATACAAATGTAGTCTGCGAAGGCTATTCAAAGGCGTTCAAATATCTCTGTGACCTTTCGTCATTCAGCGGTACTGTAAATTGCTATCTTGTGACCGGCGAACTTAGCGGAGGAACGGGTTCGGGTCCTCATATGTGGAATGTCGTGACTATTGACAGTAATAACTATCTCGTTGATGTTACGAATCATGACGGAAACGCTGACAACGGATGTCCTTTTCTGCTGAAAGGCGGTACGCCGGTTGCTGCGGGGCAGTATAATTTCTATAATAATGGTTTTATCTTTGTGTATGACAATGATACCAAGGGATTATGGGACAGCTCAATATTAACGCTTGCTGCCGCTGATTATATAACCGATGTCCCCACGAGCATGAGCCTTTCGATATTGGACGGAAGCACTCTCGGTGTGAACATACTGTTTGATAAGACCGATTTTGATTATACAGGATATACGGCAGAGCTCTCCGGTGCAGTGACCGTGGCGGCGAAGGATATATCCGCACTCGGAACAGCGACATATACTGTAAGTTCCGGCGGGGGCACTGTGCAGAAGACATACTACAGACTTACGGTACCGGTTGCGGCAAAGGAAATGCGCGATACTTTCACTGTCACAATAAAGAGCGGCTCAACAACAGTAAAGACGATCAATAAGACCGTATATGACTACGCGAAGGCTGTTCTTGCCAACGCTGGATATTCCGGATCACACGATAAGATCAAGGCTATGCTGATGTACGGCGGCGCCGCGCAGACATTCTTCAACCACAACACGTCCAAACTCGCAAGCGAAGGTATATCATTCAGCGGAGAATCGGTTCCTGATAATGACGCATTTGTTCCTGCCTCCGCCGAGTTTAATACATACCTGAGCAATAATAGCGCACCTGTAAGCTATGCATATATGACGCTGACTCTTGTAGATACTACGACGATATCCCTGTATTTTACATACACTGACAAAAACAAAGCGGAAACGTATCTCAATGAATGGACATTCGGCGGAAACGCTCCTGTGATCGAAGAAGTAGGTGATAAGCTGGCAGTGAGATATACCGGCATACCCGTATCGGGGCTTGCAAACAATATCGCTTTCAGCAATGCCAGTCATACTTTCAACGTAAACCCTGTACAGTATATGTATCTCGCGGCCGTAAAGAACAGGACTGCGAATACCACAACATATCCGGGACTTGCGGAGTTGTGCGATGCATTGTACGCATTCTACAGAACAGCAGTATAAAAAGGAGATAAGGAACAGTGGAAAAGAAAAAATATGAAGAAGCAACGGCAGAGATCATCGGATTTGATTCGGAAGATATCATAACGACTTCCGTTCAGGATGAGACTCCGGGTCAGTAAATGATAAGTATTAAGAATAACGCCGCTGTGCTTGAACGGCGGCGCTGTTTTTTGGAGGAAGTATGAAGAAAAAGATTATCGCAGTGCTGGCGGTCTGTGTATTGCTGCTGTCTGCGTGCGACAGCACCTCGGAAAAGTCAGCGGGCAGGGAAGAGATATTGGTACCGGCCTCAACCGTTATTGTCGTCGGTACAAAGGAAAGTACTGCTACGCAGACCGATACGCCGCCGGAAACAACGACTACAGCTGTTACGATTCCACAATCTGAAAAGACTACGTCCGCAGCCTCCGGGACAACAACTGCCGCGGATACGACAGTCGAAGTTCCCTCGGACACCGCCGGTATCGTGGAGACTACGACTTCCTGGATCACGGAAGAAACAGTGCATGAGCAGACAACACACGCGGTCACGACTGCGGCGTTTACGGAAAGCACTACCGAGGATACGGAAGCTCCCGACCCGATAGAACACGCACTGTCATCAGAAAGAACTGCTGCCGTCACGACAGCGGAGACAACAGCCGGAACTACGAAAGCAACAACGACCGCCGCCACGACTACAGCCGGAACGACTACATCAGAAACGACTTCGGCTGCTGCGTCGACGACTCCCGGATATACGGCTCCGGTTACGTTCATAACGACCACAGACACTGCAGCGACCACCACTGAAACAACTACCGTCAGTGCTTCTGAAACTACTGTTGAAACGTCCTCGGAAACGACAACTTCGGCAGTAATTATCGAATTTCCTGTGATCCCGATATAAAAAACAGGAATAAAACAAAAAATAACGAAAAATAATGAAAAAATGCGTATTTTTTCATCAAAAAATGTTGACAAATGCCGAATAAAGCGCTATAATAAAGTAAATCCGTTGATTCTCAAATTTCAGCGGAAATACTAAAATTCAGGAGAAACAGATATGACAAAGGCAGAACTCATTTCGGCAATCGCTGAAAAGTCCGAACTCACAAAGAAGGATTCCGGCAAGGCTCTTGACGCTTTCACAGAAGTTGTTACAGCAGCTCTCGCAAAGGGTGACAAGGTTCAGCTCGTTGGCTTCGGTACATTTGAATCCCGCGAGCGTGCTGCAAGAACTGGTATCAATCCTCAGACAAAGAAGAAGATCAAGATCAAGGCTACAAAGGTTCCCGCTTTCAAGGCCGGTAAGGCTCTCAAGGATGCTGTTGCCAAGTAATCGTGTCTTTATTTTGAGATAAGTTCGGTTCAGAAAAGTCATTAACGCCCGGTGCATTCAGCATCGGGCGCTTTTCTCTTTGTATATTTTAATCGTCACGTTATCACCGTCAGGTTCTATTTCCGCGCAGAGCAGGGAAGTCTCCCATTCCGCGAGAGCTTCGCTGTCGGTGACTATCCGGGGCCGGAGCCTGCCGTCATCACGGTTCTCGTTCTCTATGAACAGCCTGCATGGTTTCCCGGCGCAGTCATGCCCTTCGATCATATAACGTGCCGACAGCCTGCAACGGCCGTCTTTCGTGATCTCCTGCGTGTCGGTTCCGGTGCCGATGATATTTCCCGAGAAAAACGGGCCTTCCGCAGTCCCGGTGAAAGGTATCATAACTATATCCTTAGTGTGTCCGGAAACAGAAACGGATCCTCTGCACTTAACAAAAACAGTGAGTATGAGTTCAACTTCCATCTTGATACACCTTCCGATACTTCTTATGTACAAAAACACAGGTCTCCCGGAAACCGGAAGACCTTATGCCTGAAACAATATTCATTGGATCAATACGAAATAACTGAGCTAGTGCGGAGCATATCGCATACGTCAATGATGTTCCGGGAAATTATTCACCCTTCTGCTTTGCAAAACATTCGCTGCAGTAAACAGGCCTGTCATCACGCGGCTTGAAAGGAATGATAGCTTCCTTTCCGCAGCTTGCGCATACAGCTGTGAACATTTCTCTGTTTCTTGATGCGTTCTTCTTAGCATCTCTGCACTGCTTGCAGCGCTGCGGCTCATTGGTGAAGCCCTTTTCAGCATAGAATTCCTGCTCACCGGCTGTGAATACGAATTCATTTCCGCAGTCCTTGCATACAAGCGTCTTGTCTGTGTACATACGATATACCTCGCCATAAAATAAAATATTGACCGTTTGCGGGTTTGCACCGCGAAGCCTTATAGCACCGGTCATAAAAGCTCCTTGAGCTTTTTTTTCGCACGGGAAAGGGCATTATCGGCGGATTTCGGCGTAATACCTGTTTTTTCGGCTATCTGTTTATATGAGTATCCGTCAAGATACAACCTGAATACATTATATTCCTTTTCCGACAATACCATGAGCATCTTCTCCGTAAGGGCGGTATCGTCCTCTTTGGAGATAAGGTAATCATCGGTAGATGTGCTGCTGTCGGGAACAAGTGTAAAGTCAAAGTTATCGGCTTTTTCAAGACTGCCGCGAGCTTTTGCGGCGGCATTGATCATACGGTTGGAGATGCATCTGCCCGCAAATGTGGAAAAAGCGCCTTTTGAACTGTCGTAAGCTCTGATCGCGTCGAACAGGGCAAGGTAACCTTCCTGACACAGATCCTCCGTGTCAATGTCCTTGTTGCGGAGCTTGGCAGCCTTGAGTCTGATAACCGGGGAATAGCGGGATATCAGCAAAGCGGTCTCACCGCCCTGCATCGGATCAGGCCGTGTTCTGATGATACCGACAAGCTCTTCATCGGTCACCTTCATAGCGCTTACCTCCCGCATCCGACAAATTGATTATATCACTAAAATTTCACAATGTCAACAAAAATATGTTATTTTTTTACAGCCTGCAATATTTTTTTCTGCCTTCCGCAAAAATATTGCCGCCGTGGCAGTCGATAGCTACTGTGAGCGGAAAGTCTTCGATGTAAAGCTTCTTTACGCTTTCACAGCCGAGGTCCTCAAAAGCTATGACATCGCAGCTCTTTATGCATTTGCAGGCGAGCGCTCCCGCGCCTCCAATGGCGCAGAAATAAACGGCCTTATTGCGTTCTATGGCTTCAATGACAGCGGGACTTCTTTCGCCTTTTCCGATCATAGCCGCAAGCCCCATATCGAGAAATGCGGGCGAATACTTATCCATGCGTCCTGAAGTTGTCGGTCCGCACGAACCTATGACCATACCGTCCTTTGTGCCGGTAGGCCCCGCGTAATATATGACAGCGCCGTCGATAGAGTAGGGGACAGGTTCTCCGGCTTCAAGAAGCTCGGTTATCCGCTTGTGCGCCGCGTCACGGGAAGTATATACCGTTCCCGAAAGGAGAACCTTATCTCCGGCGTTCAGCGTAGGAGATAAGGTTCTTAATTGCTGTACGTTGATCTGTTTCATATAAGAAGATCCGAAAGGTCTGAGTCGGAAGAAAGATCCGAATCGTCTCCGCCGTCTCCGCCGAAGCTCCACGGGTCATCACTCGGGGGCTTCCTGAAGTCAGGCTTTTCGTGTTTTTTGGGAGAGGAAATATCGGTCTGGGTCGAGCCCTGAGCGAAGAGATCAGCGAACTCGCCGAAATCATCTGCCGCACCGCTGGGCTTTGTGGCTTCCGCATCGAAGTTGAAGTCTGCAGGGGAGAAGTCCCTGTTCGCAGCCTTCTCGGCTGCATCGGCGTCTGCCATCATGCTGGCGAGAGTGTCATCGTCCGCGCTGTTGGGGTTGATTGCGATATCGAAGATATCCTCGCCAAGATCCATGCCCTTGTCTTCCTTCTTTGTAAGGTCATTGGGTGTGATCTCGAAATCGCCGCCGATAGGATCGGGCGTGCTGTCAAGCGAGAAGTCGTCGATAGCGCCGACACCATCCATATTGATAAGCGGCATTTCGCCGGAAAGATCGTCGTCCTTGGGAGCCTTTGCGAAGAAGTCCTCAAAGTTGGCGTCAAGGCCGGGTCTGTCTGCTTTATCCTTCCTGGGAGCTGCCGGAGCCTGAGCTGCGGGAGCAGGAGCAGGAGCCTGTCTGGTGGCGGGCTTGGGTGCTTCAGGCGCGGGCGCAGGTGCGGGTTCACTGATAACGGGGCTGTCTATCTGAACGGAAGAGATGATGTCACTGTCATCAAACTCGTCGTCATCATCGGATGCCGAACCGTCAGCGTTTTCGTATGTGGTCTCGATCTTGAATTTCTTCTTTATCTCATCGAATCTTGCTTCGCTGAACTTGCTCTCGTCGAACTTCGGAAGTTCAAGTTTTGCCTTGATCTCTCCGACAGCAGCCGCTATCTCTTCACCAATCTTAGCGATAGGCGAGAGGTCAGCAGCATCAAACTGAGCGTTGGCAGCCTTGTGAGCTGCATCAACCTCGGACTTCGCTCCGATAACGCCGAGTTTTGTGCCGTCAACGAGCTTGGTAACGTTCTGGAAGCCTGTTCTTGCTTCTGTAAGAGAATCGTTGAAGCCGCTCATCTGCTGGGAAGCAGTGTTGATCTGGTTTGTAGTCTCCTGCATCTTTTTGGAGGCTTCGTTGATCTGACCTGTTGTCTCGTTCATCTTCTTGGACGCCTCGGAGATCATGCCCGAAGTCTCGTTCATCTTCTTCGATGTTTCGCTGATCTTTGCGGTGGTAGCGGACATCGATCTGGATGCCTCATTGATCTTGTCGGTGGTTTCGTTGATCGTCTTTGTGAAGGTGTCGATCTGGCTTGTGGTCTCGTTTATCTGCTTGGAAACAGTATCGATCTGTGTCGTCGTTTCGTTTATCTGCTTGGAAACGGAATCGATCTGGCTCGTAGTCTCATTTATCTGTCTGGATACCGAGGTTATCTGGTTTGTGGTCTCGGTGATCTGTTTGGCAGCAGAGGTGATCTGACCGGAAGAAGCGTTGAACTGTTTGCATATCGTGTCGATCTTGCCGGTGACATCATTGATCTGTGTGTTGACAGAGTTGAACTGCGACGCAAAGTTGTCGAACAGAGCAGTAACCGCGCCGATCTTGCTGGTGATCTCTCTTGTTCTCTCGGCAGATTTCGCCTGTTCTTCGCTTGTCTTCTTTATCTGATCGTCGAGCTTCTTCTTTATGCCGCTGAGGGCGTCGGCACGCTGCTTGAGCTCGGTCTCCACATCTGTCTTGTACTTGTTTGCAGCCTTTACAGTCTCATCTGCATAGTTCTTGGCTGCTGCGATGATCTCCTTCGCGTAAGCGCCGGCTTCATCGAGAACTTCCTCGGCGTTTGTGGTGGTAACGGCATTAGCACCGCCGCCTCCGCCTCTCTTCTTTATGTCGAGATACTTTGCCTTGAGTTTTTCGTACTCTTCACGGACCTTCTTCTCGGACATCTTCGCCATAGCGCATTCCTTGTCGAACTTGGCGACATTTCTGCGCTCGTCGAGGACGCTCTTGCGGAGTTCCATGATCTTGCCCTTGTTTTCTTCGATCTCTGCTTTGAGCTGATCTATGACCTTTTTGTTTTCTGCGGAGTTATCATTTGCAGCGGCAGCAGCCGGTGCAGCGGCCGCTAATGCATTCTTTGCGGCATCCTTTGCTTCGGCGCTTTCTTTATGAGCATCCTCGAGGTTTGTCTGAAGGTTCTGGATCCTTCTTTCAAGCTCTTCCTGCTGCTCCTTCATCTGTCTCTTGAGCTTATTGATATATAGGTTGACTTCGTTTTTATCGAAGCCGCCCATGACGGTCTTAAAACCGGTACCCTCGCTGCTGGAATCTTTCTGCTGCTTGTTCTTATCCTGTTTAGCGTCTGCCATAAAAGCTACCTCCAAAGTACTTACTGTTTATCCCGCGGCGTTGTTATATTTGAACAACACAAAATACGGGACACAGTTCCCTAATATTTATATTATAGCAAAACATATTAATACTTTCAATAGTAATTATTGATAAAAATGCACAATGTTTTTTTATCTTTTCAAAGAATTTAGATTTTTTTCAAAAAAACTATTGTAATTTCTATGAAAATGTGTATAATATAATAGAGAGATAATGATTTGACATACGCTTTTATATCAATAATAAAGGAAGGTAATGGCTATGCAGGATAAAACAATGACATTCTCCGTTAAGGATGAGCGCGATCATGAAATGAAGGAGATACTCACAACGGTATATCAGGCTCTCAACGAAAAGGGATATAATCCCATAAACCAGCTTGTAGGGTATATCCTCTCCGAAGATCCCACCTACATAACGACCTATAACAACGCCAGAAGCCTCATCAGGCGCATAGACCGCGATGAACTTCTCCAGGCGCTTGTAAAGAGTTATCTCGGTGAATAACACATACTGATGCCAGAGGCTCCGCGGGTACCGTACCTGCGGAGCCTTATTTCGTGCATTCCTTAACGGCGTCTATGATATCGGTATATTCGGGGAAGTCGTTCCTTATCCTGTCTTCACAGCGCTTTATGAAGCCTTCCCGAAGTCCCTCGTTGTCACGCATCGCCTGTTTTGCGCCCCACAAATGGGTATAATTATCCTGTGCTATGAACAGCCTGTCCATATCCATCAGCGGGACTATCCCGGTCCCCGTAAGTTCGCAGAGCATAGCGAGCAGCCTCTGTTCCGCGAAGACCATTCTGCACAGCCTGTCACCGCATCTGTTCTCTGAAGCTGCCTTCATGAACGCTATTGACTGGTTGGTATAGAACATTCTGAACGAGTCGTCGGGTATGTGCAGGAACGCGGTATTGCAGGGCAGAGCCCCGAAGTCCAGCCTGTCCAGCAGCGGGAATCCCCGGACTCCGAAAAGCCTCGGGTCGGGATAAATGTCAGGCGACAGGTATTCCCTGTGAGCTACGGTCACTGCGCTGTCCGAAAGCTCCATGGTGTTCCATACGATAAGATCCTCGTCAATGAGCGCGGCATTCTGCGGTATATCCCGCAGCGCTATGAGCTTGCCCGCAGCCCAGAACATTTCCGGATCTATGCCCTCGATGTCAGTGGGGATAAGTTCAAGGACACTGTCCCAGACCTTGTCTATCCCGTTTCTGCGGTAATACTCTGCGGCAATGCGGTCTGTCACCATAAAGACAGCACCGTTTTTTTTGCGCCACTGAAGCGCGGAAATGACTGTACAGAAAAGACTGAACCTCTCTACAGTATATTCCGGACCTGGGTGCCGTGCAAAAAACGGTGCTGTTGAGTTGACGTGTATACCATTCATATCAGACAAGATTAATGCCGTACCCGTAAGCATTCAACGGGCAGGACGAGAGATTTATCAGAGTTCTGCGGTATTCCTCCGCTGTGACGGTTATGCCGTTCGCCATGCAGACGAAGCTTCCTTCGCCGATAGATCCTGCCAATAAAACATACATACCTGAAGAAAAGGTGAACAAGCTTCCGGGAAGCGACGTCAGAAGATAGGATCCGGCGTAAAAGCCTTTATATGAGCTGAGATAATATGAGAAGCTCCCGCCGGACAGCGCCCCGAAGCTGAAGGAGCCGGCTTTTCCGAAGAGGCTGCGGAAACTGCCTCCGGATGATTGTATTATATTGATGGCCTGTCCGGACACAAAAGCCGCGTAGGAGCTGTTCATACCAAAGCTGGACGCCGTTTCGGCAAAGGAATGGAACGAACTTGCGGTGGGCGGGACGGAAACCGTTTCACTGAAAGCGGGGAAAGAGCTTGCGGCGCCGCAGAACACTGCCGCTTCATCAAAGCCAAGCTCGGAAGCACTTACAGGCAGCTCACGCGGGGGATTTTCTGGTCTTATCTCCGTTCCGGGCTCTGTCTTTTTATCGGGGGAGACACCGAAAGCGAATTCCAGCTGCATACCGATGTCACCGTTCATATCAATAGCGGACAGGCGCTTCATTAACGAGTGTTCACCGATATCCGAGAGCCACTTCATAAGGCTCCCGCCGAGGAAATACCCCGAAAGGACTGCGGTATCAAAGTTTTCGCGGAGCTCGCGTATATTGAATATCTTTCTGCCATTCAGCCACAGATGCCAACTGCAGTTCTTCATCAGATGCTCACCCCGTTTCGTTTCAGATATCGCGGAATATCTCCGCTGCGGCGCGGAAAAGTTCCTTTATGGCATAAACGCGCTATCTGCCATATTATCATTGATATATTATATCATAAAACGTTTAATTTTGCAATAGAAATTCAAAATTTTTCCGAAACGGGTAAAAATATACATAAAGTTTATTTTATAAGTTTTACACCTATTACCGTTACATCATCTTCGGTTTCTTTGTTTCCGGAGAGCCGCAGAGCTTCACCTACAGTATCAATGACCGAGGAAATGTCTATCCGCCTGTCGCGCATCATCAGCTGCTCCAGCCATGCCTTGTCAGGGTCGGCACCGTCGCTGGTCATTATGATCGCGTCACCCTCCGAGAGTCTGAACAGCTTTCCGCGGTAGTTGGCCTCAAATCCTGTCCCGAGAGGCAGTCCTTCTTCCTTTATCTCCCGGAAGGAGTTTCCGCACCGCACATAGGTCGATGCTCCGCCCGCTTTGCAGAGGAGCACGTCCCCAGTGTTGAGGTCGATCCTGCATATATCGAGAGTCGCAAAGCTCTCGTCCGGGGATTTGACCAGCAATGAGGTGTTGAGCATCTCCAGAGATGATTCGAGATCAATGCCCGCTTTCAGAAGCCGTTCCAGCATACTGCACGAAAAGGCACTGTCTATTCTGGCCCGGCTTCCGCTGCCCATTCCGTCGGACAGTATCATATAAACGTTGCCCTGGCCGTCGTTGAAGCACTCCGAGCAGTCCCCGCTGTGGCGGCTCCCGGATTTGTTCTTCCTGAACACGCGGATTTCTGTATCATACCGGGCCCTTTCCGATACGGTAATGTGGAATTTTCCGTCAGTGAAGCATATCATCGGCAGGTCAAGCGCACAGCGCAGCTCGAACGAAAGCCTGTCCGCTATCTCCTCCGGTGGATATGAAAGATTTCCCGTTCCGTAGGCATCGATGCACAGCTTTCCGTTTATCCGCATAGCTATCACCGACGGCCGGACGATACCCAGCTCCCCGAAAAGCTTCTCCGCAGCGGCAGCCGCTGTCTCGTCGTAAATGTTGTTCTGTTCGAGCTCCTCGCCGAGCTTGCGTAGCATACGTTCGGAAGCCCCTAACTGTGCGGTGAGCACGCTCCGCATCTCTTCGACCTTGCGCGACGAGCTCTCCGCCGAGCAGTAGGCCGCGTACTGCCGGTTCAGTGCCTCCGTGAGTTTTGACTTGTTCGGGCAGTGGGATGCGATATGCCCTCCGAGCATATCATCCGTCAGGAATGAGCCCTGTTTCAGCTTGTCAACGGCTTTGTTCATAATATCGGCTGTATCGCCGTACATCTGTCCCCAGCAGGTCATGTTCGACGGGCAGCTCTTGCAGACTTTGTCTGCAGTCTTGCTGTAGACCCATGAGATATCGCGGATATTTTCCTGTTCAAGTGCCTTTGCCGTGTGTATCACGGCTTTTTTCATCTCGTCTATCGCCGCGCCCATGTTGCCGAGTTTCCTGCCGAAGGCAGCGTATGGACTCGGTGCGCTTTTGATCTCCGCCGAGTCGGCAGATATTATGAGTTCGGACAGCTTGTCCGGCAGAGCCATGTATATGACTGCCGCCGCCGCTGCCGATATCGCCGCGGTGCCGCTTATGACCGAAGCCCCTGTAACTATGAGCCCGAGTCCGGTAACTGCTATGAACGCACAGGCTCTGGTGATCCTGCCATGCTTTCCGATAAGTATGATTATCGGTGCCGCTACAGATATCATGATACATGAAGCAGCAAAGTCACTGTTCCCGGCAGCAACGCCGGCAGTGGACAGCACCGCGCACACTGCTGCCGAGCCGTCAGTTCTCACGTCAGAAGCGTACAGCACTGAAAGAGCAGAGACAGCCACTCCGATGTTTATAACACCGGGCTGTAAGCTGGTCAGCGCCGCAGTCAGAATTACGAACAGCACACCGAGCGCTGCTGCCGTGCCTGTATTGTGTGAGAAGAAAATCCCGTGCGAGGCCGAAGCTCTTACACTGTCGGTACAGTATGCTGTACCTGCGGCAAGGATCGCAAAGACAGCCGCGGTGAATATCCCGTAAACATCCTCCGCTATGAACAGATTCGCCGCAAATATGGCCGCACCCGCCGCAGCGGAGCATATAACACGGACAAGGACCGATCCGGACCGGGGCAGGAACAGATCAACGACGAACCGTATCAGCAGTATCACGCCCATTGATGCTATGTAGGGCACACAGACATTAAGCCCGCCGTTTATTGCGTATCCAGCCGCCGCTCCCACGAACATGAAAATGCTCTCCATACCGTTTGCCGCGAATAACCCCGCGGCAGCAAACGGCGCCGGGTTTCCGAACAGTCTTGTCAGCGCGAGTATCAGCCCCGCGGCGAGATAAGCCGTTCCTTTCAGCAATAAAATATCCCTTTTTCCGGCAGATCCCTCGGCAATAATGCTTCGTTCCATTTTAAACTTCCTTTCGTGGTTTTTGGATAGATGATATCACAAATAACACAAAAATGTTGTCGGAAAAAGGGTATGTGGTTTTATTTCGCGGAGATTCGTTCGCAGAGTGCGACAAATTCTTCCATTTTCAGTTCCTCGGGTCGCGCAGTCGGCTTGATACCGCATTGTACGAGTATTTCCGACAGTTCTGTCTTTTCCATGCCCAGCGCCGCGCTCAGCGGATTGAGCATCTGCTTCCTGCGCTGTGAGAAGGAAGCGCGCACGATCCTGAAGAACAGTTTTTCGTCGGAAACGTTGTACTTTGTTTTACCGCCGATATCAAGTCTTATCACGGCGCTGTCCACGTTGGGACTCGGCATGAAACTGCCGCGGTTGACCCTGAACAACAGCTCCGGCACGCTGTAATAATTCACCGCCACAGTGACAGCTCCGCATTCACGGGTGCCGACTTTTGCGCAAAGCCTGTCTGCGGCTTCTTTCTGCACCATTACTGTGACCGCTCTGACAGGCAGCCGTTCTTCCAGCAGTTTCATTATAACAGGCGAAGTGATGTAGTATGGCAGGTTCGCGCAGACGTAAATATCCTCATATTCACCGAGCTTTTCGCGTATCAGCGTGTTCAGGTCTGTCTTCAGTACATCCGCGAACACGATCTCTATGTTGTCAAAGTCGGCGAGAGTCTCGTCAAGTATGGGCTTCAGACGTTCGTCTATCTCCACCGCGATCACTTTGTCGCAGCGCAGGGCAAGCTCTTTTGTAAGTACGCCGATCCCCGTGCCTATCTCAATAGCGGCGGAACCCTTGTGACAGCCGCCGTTTTCGGCAATTCTCGGACATACAGACGGATTTATAAGAAAGTTCTGCCCCAGCGCCTTTGAGAACGAGAAACCGTTCCGGTTCAGCAGATCCTTGACAGTGTTTATATTGGTCAGTTCCATTCGTTTTCCTTATAAAATGCCCCCGATTTCTGGACCCGGGGGCATTATCTGTTATTTGCTTTTCTTCATTCGTATCAGAGACTTTGACGGAAATTCAACAGGGCAGGGGATCGTCAGCTTTTCCATTGCGTGGTTTGCCGCAGTGACGCTCTCTCCGGCGGCATTGAACATCTCCGCAGGAGTGAATACGGCAGGCTCCCCGCGTGGCGGCAGGATCTCAAGCTCGCTGCCGGTCCTGAAATAGTTCCTCTGGGTTATATGCAGCGTCCCGTTCTCCCAGAAGTCCACCGTTCCCACAAACTCATAATCCCGGAAATATCCGCTGCTCGGATAATACTGCTCCGCGTCGGAATGTTCATAGAAGAAGCCGGTACAGTAGGGTCTGTGACTTACCTTATAGACTTCCTCGCTTATTTCCTCCGGCAGTTTCTCACCATTAAGCGCGTATTCAAGTGCTTTTTTATATGCGTTTGTCACTACTGCGGAATAGTAGGCCGATTTGGCGCGGCCTTCTATCTTAAGGCTCGATACGCCCGCTTCCAGCAGATCGTGAATATGGTCTATCATGCAAAGATCCTTGGCGTTGAATATATATGTTCCCCTGTTATCTTCGGTGATCTCATACATTTCGCCGGGACGGGTCTCCTCGGTGAGAAAATACTTCCAGCGGCAGGGCTGAGCGCAGGCCCCGCGGTTTGCGTCCCTGTCCGCGAGATATCTGGACAGCAGACACCTGCCCGAGAAGGAAACGCACATAGCTCCGTGGGCGAATACCTCGATATCCATATCTTCGGGTATTTCTTTCCTTATCCGTGCTATCTCCCTGAGGCTCACCTCACGGGCAAGCACGACACGCTTTGCCCCGAGCCGGTACAGTTCTTTGGCGGTCTCGCTGTTCATTATGCCTACCTGTGTCGACATATGGATATCGAGTCCGGGAGCGTATTTCTTCGTCATAGCCATAACGCCGATATCGGCGATTATAGCCGCGTCAATGCCTGTTTCCTGCGCCTGCGCGATGAATGCGGGGTAAGCGGCGGCTTCGTCGTTTGTCGGCACCGTATTGCAGGTGAGGTAGACCTTGGCGCCGCCGTCATGCGCATATTTCACGGCATCGGCAAGTCCCTGCATATCGAAATTCTTGGGACCCGCTCTCATGCCGAAGCTCTGTCCGCCGACATAAACGGCATCACAGCCGAAGTCAACGGCTGCTTCGAGACATTCGCGGTCGCCCGCGGGAGAGAGTATCTCAGGTGTCTTATCCATTTTCACCCTCCCCGTAGCCGCCTGGCGCAGTCTCGGTTCCGGTACCGGTAAGTCCTGCGAGTATCTTGTTCGCGTTGTGTTCTTCCTCGGTCTCGGCGTAGAATATCTCGCCGGTCTCGGGGTTGGCGCAGAAATAGAAGTACGGCGAATCCGCAGCGTACAGTACAGCGTTTATGGCGTCAAGTCCCGGGTTGCATACGGGGCCTGCCGGTATGCCGGTGCAGACGTAGGTGTTATAGGCGTTGCACAGACGTGTCTTCGCTGTCTCGCTGCCCTTGAAGTTCGGTTTTATAACGTCCTCGACATACATTATGGTAACGTCGGACTGGAGGTACGGGAATTCCGCGGAATGACGTATTCTGTTCAGGAATACGCTTGCTACCATTTCCATGTCTTCCGCGTAGCCTGCTTCTTTCTGAACTATCGAGGCGAGCGCCACTACTTCGTCGAGTGTCATGTTCATCTCGCCCATTTTCTTGTACATCTTCATGGTCATCTTGTCGTTGAAGTTAGAATACATCTTCTTCGCTGCGACAAGCGCATTCTCTTCCGAGTCCTTCTTTATACGTTCTTTTGCTTCCTGAACGGTCTCGCCCTTTTCGGGAGAGCTGCCGTCAGCCATTCCGCTGACAACATAGAATTCGTAGGTATCCGGGAACAGATATCCCTCAAGCTGATACATCTTGGTGGAGCTCTGCTTTACTCTTCGCTCGAAATCGTAGATGTTAAGGATATCCTTGTAGTATTTCTCAAAATCCTCCGCGTAGCACACGTTGTTTTCTTCCAGGAGCGCGCCTATTTCTCTGGCGGTCATGCCTTCGATGATACGCACGGAAACGGTCTCTTTCTTTGTTTTGGCCGTCCTGAACAGTGACAGCAGAGTGCTGTAGGACATAGTTGAGCTGACCGTGTACTTTCCGGCGATGAATTCCTTGTCCTCGTCCTTCTCCTTTGCTTTAAGCTTGTCTGCGAAGTCGGCGTAGACTTTGAAGAATTTAGCGTCGGAGATTATATTGTTTTCCTCGAGTATGGCAGCGACGGTCTCCACAGTGGCATCCGGAGGTATTTCCACATCTATCTTGAAATCCTGTGCCGCGATACCAGTGAAATCCAGCGCCCACCTGACGATGCGGGAGGAGGCAAATGCCGCAGCTCCGACTATCGCCGTACACAGCACAAGAGCGATAAGGATATAAGCGAGAGTTCTTGTACTCTGCTTTGTACGCTCATAGCGGCGGCGCAGTAATGCGGCTTCCATTTTCTCGGCGCGTCGTTCTTCCTCTTCGGCCTCGATATCCTCACGCATGGCATCGTTGCGTATAAGCGGATTGTTCACCGCGTTCATAAGGCGGGTCGCAGCGTTGTTGAACTGCTTTTCCTGCTCGCTGCCTTCGGTTATGTCGAAGACTTCCGGTGTATCCTCCGGGGGCAGAGCGTCTTTGTTCTGTTCCACTATCTCCGCGGCTTTCATGCCCAGGGATTCCGAAAGGCTGTCCGAAAGCGCTGGAATGCCCTGCGCGTCCGTTTTCTGCTCCTTTGTCTTATCCGGAGCCGGCGGCGCGGTATGTTTCTTTTTCTTCGGTTTATCTGCGGGCTTTTCGATATGTTCCTGAGCAGGCTTTTCCGGGGCTTCTTTTACCGTATCGTCATCATCCCCGTAGGTCACCGTTTCTTCTGGTTCCTTTACGGCGGCAGGAGCAGGGGGACGCTTTACCGGTCTTCTGCGCTTCGGAGCCGTGCCGGAGCTTCTGCCGCGTCTTTCGGAGGTAAACAGCACATCGCTGTTTTTGCTGCCGGCAGTCTCTTCCAACGGCGGAAGTCCTTTTTCCGCTCTTTCCTCGGCTGCTTTGAGTGCCTGCATCTTGTCGCTGTGAAGGTAAGCAGCAAGGCTTTCTATATCGTTATATTCTTTTTCTTCATTCTCGTTCAAGTGCCTTCACTCCTTTCACAGCGTTATTTCCGATCATAATATATCCCATTTTCCGTTATCACCGTATCAACGGCCATATCATAAGTATCTGCGGGTACGTCACCGCAGCAGTTCTCATAGCACAGCCCGACTGAATATCCGGTGTAGTGCGCAAGAAACCTGTCATAGAAGCCTCCGCCCCAGCCGAGCCTGTATCCGTTCCTGTCGAACCTCAGTCCCGGAACCACACAGACCGTGTCTGTGAATTCCGTTATCTGTGTGCCGTCCGCAGGTTCGGCCACGCCGAATCTACTCCTGACGAGCGAATCGAGAGAAGTTACCGTGAGAAAGATCATGTCTTTTCCCGTGCATTTCGGAACAGCGACGGTCTTTCCGGCTGCCAGAGCCGTGTTTATGAAATGTCTTGTACCGACCTCATCCGGTGACGATGCGTAGACGAGAAAAGTCCCGCAGTTCCGCACTCTGTCAAGGTCTGTAAGGTTAGTATATATTCTTTCGTCAAGATTTTCCCTGTCATTTTCTGACATATCTCTGCGCAGCGCGAGAATTTCCCGGCGCAGAGCCTTCTTGTCCTCAGACACAGCGCATTGCTTCCTTTATCTTGTCTGCGGCAGGCTTCCCGGACAGCACCTCGACCAGCTTAAGACCGAATTCGAGTGCAACGCCCGCGCCTCTTGCGGTGATGATGTTACCGTCCGCTTCGACGGGCTCTCCGGTGAACTGTGCGCCATCGAGAAGCTCCTCAAAGCCGGGGAAGCAGGTTGCCTTTCTGCCTTTCAGAAGACCTTTTCTGCCGAGTATCGACGGCGCGGCACATATAGCGCCTATGAATCTGCCGTTGGCGGCACAGTAGTCTAAAGCGTCCTGAACAGCGCGGGACTTTTCGAGGTTCAGCGTGCCTGGCATACCGCCGGGCAGTACGATCATTTCGATATCGTCGCTCATAGTGATGTCAACTTCGGTAACATCGGGAACTACAGTCACACCGTGGGCACTGGTTATGACTTCCTCGCCGATGCCGACGGTAACGACCTCTCTGCCGTTCCTGCGGAGTATGTCGATCGGTGCGACAGCTTCTGTCTCTTCAAATCCGTTTGCCAGAAAAACAAGTATCATGATATCAGATCCTTTCGGTCATTTTTTCAGTTCTTCGTCGATAAGTGCGCGAACAGCCCCGTTTATGGTTTCCACGGACAAAGGTTCTCCGTTTTCGCCGCAGAGTACCCGCTTCCAGCCGAACCGTTCAGCCGTATACATAGCGGCTTCTCTGCACCGGCTCTGGAATGCGGTGTCGCGTTCGTGTATGTCCTTCTTCGATTCGTCGCCGCCGTAACGCTTCGACAGGAGCTTCTGCGAGATCTCGCCGGGCATATCGAGGAACACCGTAAGATCGGGTCTCGGCATACCGAGCTTTTCGTATTCGAGGTCGCAGAGCCAGTCAAGGTAGCTGTCCCACTCGCTTCTTTCCAGCTTCGTCATCTGGTATATCGCGTTTGAGGACACATATCTTGCGGATATCACCGGCAGTCCGCTCTCGTAGAGAGCTTTCCAGTGAGTACGGTAACTCGTGTATCTGTCCGCAGCGTACATAATGCTCGCGGAATATGCACTGATCTTCTGGTCGGTTTCACCAAGATCTCCGCGCAGATACGCGCTTATCATTCTGCCGCTGTCCGTTTCATAGTAGGGGAAGGTGATGAAATGCGCGTCATACTGGTTTTTAAGACATTCGAGCTGAGTGGATTTACCGCACCCGTCGAGCCCTTCTATAACTATCAGCTTTTTCATGTTACCTCCCGCGGATAATATTCCAACATATTTTATCATATTTCGACTGCTCCGTCAAGGGGTAATTTGACATACGGACAAAAATATGCTAAAATTGATACAAAATGATCGGAGGGAATATGATATGCTTATACTTGCAAGCAAGTCGCCGCGCCGTAAGGAACTGCTGTCGTTTATAACGGAGGATTTCAGGATAATCCCGGCGGTGGGGGAGGAGCGGGCCGACAGAACGCTGCCGCCGGATGAATATGTCTGCGAGCTGGCACGTCACAAGGCGGAGGAGATTGCGGCGCGGTATCCGGACGATATTATCATAGGCGCCGATACGGTGGTAGCCATAGGCGGAGAAATACTCGGCAAGCCGAAGGACGCCGCCGACGCGAAGAGGATGCTTCGTATGCTGTCCGGCGCAGAGCATCATGTCTACACGGGAGTGTGCATAATATCCGGAAACAGGAAAACCGGATTTGCCGAGGATACAGCCGTGCGGTTCTTTGAGCTTTCCGATAAAGAGATTGAGGACTATACTGCTACCGGTGAGCCGTTTGACAAAGCCGGAGCCTACGGTATACAGGGCATCGGAGCCCTGCTCGTCAGCGGCATCACAGGTGATTATTACAATGTTATGGGACTGCCTGTCGGAAGGCTCGCCAGAGAATTGAAAAATATGTATTGATTTTTTCGTCAGATAATGTTATAATAAAAGATACGATATTAATAGGCGGGTGATAGTATGAAGCTGATAGATGTCGGCTACGGAAACAGGATAAACAGCGACAGGATAGTCGCCGTCATAGGCGCCGACTCCGCACCGGCGAAGCGCATCGTCTCCGCCGCCAAGGACAAATTCACCGCGATAGACGCCACCTGCGGAAAAAAGACCAAGACCGTTATCGTAATGGACAGCGGTCATGTTGTCATGTCTGCAAAGGATCCGTCCGTTATCGGGGAATGATGTCCGCATCTGCCTTAAACGAGAAAATCTGATTGTGGGGGATAATCATGGCAAAAGGCATACTTATAGTTGTATCGGCACCCGCCGGCTGCGGCAAGGACACGATACTCGAACAGGCTTTGAAGGCAAACAGCAATCTGTACTACTCGGTCTCTGCGACGTCCCGCGCCATGCGGCCGGGCGAGATCGACGGAGTGAGCTATCATTTCAGGACCCGCGAACAGTTCGAGCGGATGATCGCTGACGGTGAACTGCTGGAGTACACCGAATATGTCGGCAATTACTACGGCACACCGAAAAAGGCAGTCTCCGATATGCTCGATGCCGGCAAGGACGTAGTGCTCAAGATCGAGATCGAGGGTGCGGCAAACGTCAGAAAGATGTTCCCGGACTGCACGATGATCTTCATTCTGCCGCCGTCGTTTGCAGAGCTTGACAGACGCCTGCACAAGCGCGGCACCGAGACCGACGATGTTATAAAGCAGCGCCTTGAGACTGCCCGCAAAGAACTGAAATTCGCGGAGAATTACGATTATCTCATAACCAATGCGGCTCTTGAAGATGCCGTAGAAGACTTTCTCGCGGTAGTGCGTGCCGAAAAGTGCCGCCGCGGCAACCGTGAGGGCGTTATCGGGGAACTGCTTGCCGAATGAGCTGTGAGCGTTACGCCGCGGTAGCGGTAGAAAAGACAACAACAGCATTTGACGCGCTATTTACATACGAAATACCCGCTGGTTTGCAGATAACCGCGGGTATGCGTGTTATTGTACCTTTCGGCAGGACAGACAAGTACCGTGCCGGTGTGGTATTCGCCCTGACGGATGAAAAGCCTTCTGGCAGGGTAAAGTGCATATTCGCGGCCGCGGACGACGGCATCGTCATAAGCGATGAGATGCTTGCGCTGGCGGAATTTATGCGTGAGCGCACATTCTGCACCTACTATGACGCGGTGAGAACGATGCTCCCGCCCGGACTTGCGCTGTATATAAGCGAAAAGCACTCATTCAATGTCAGCCGGGCACGTCTGGCGGAAGCCGGCGGTGAACTTTCCGATGAAGAAAAGCGCCTTGT
>JAEEGL014369417.1_pt1 | contig 44694 bp, 29 predicted proteins | sample 9134231 | NCBI WGS metagenome assembly JAEEGL01 (sample SAMN16246548, study PRJNA631951) | gut metagenome | biome: gut microbiome; feature: rumen; material: fiber-attached | host: Bos | place: Iran: Karaj | collected 2018-10 | reverse complement strand
TATGGAAAGAGAACAATTAACACTGGGAGCATTATCAGAAATGAATTCATCCTCACAGACAGGAGGGTACGCACAAACTACTGGAGGAGAAAAAGGAACTCGCGAAAATCCATATTTACAGGAAGAGATTGATCCACTTATAGATAATGGCACATTTGGAGGTGGTTATGTAAAAGACGAGAATGGCTTCATAACCTATTGGCTGGGATGTGTAAATATATATGGCGACTCCAATTCATCTTCGGAGAGTGATGACGAAGATAATATGCATGACTTCAATAGCGGCTGGTATGATGATATTTTTGGTGGCAGTATGGACGCAAGTTCTGACTTTTGGAGCAATTCCGGTTCTTCTATGTCGGATGATGACTCAACATCAGCGTCTGCATTCTGGCAGGATGCAACTGGTTATGCCGAAACCGTTGGAGATGCCGTTGAAGCGAATGCAGGTATGACTCGAGTTGGCAACAATGGCAAATTCTATTTTGAAACGAGAACTGGCAGAGTATTCTATGGTAATCAGTATAGGGGAACTACATCACTTGCACAACTGGGAAGTACTATAAAAAAATATGCTAAACCTGTCAATTGGGCTATTTCCGTATATAATATAGGTTCTGCGTATGCGAACGATGACAAGGAGGGTGCTTTGAAGGAAACAACTTCAGTGGCAGGTGGCATTGCTGGCAGTGAATTTGGAGTATGGGCAGGGAGTGGAGCAGGAGTATGGGCAACAATAAAATTAGGTGCTTTGGTCGGCAGTAGTGTCGGTCCTGCTGGTGTCGCCATAGGAGGCATTGTTGGAGGTATCATTGGTGGCATAGGGTGTTCCGTAGCGGGTTCTGAGATTGGTTATAAAGTAGGTTCATACATTGTAGAAATCGGGTGGGAATGATGTCCAAACCAAGAAAAGCAGACATATTATTAAACAGGATATTGTATTCTTTGGTCTGGGTGCGAAACTCTATTAGAAACTGTGCGACCAAAGGCTTGTACAGAATCCTTGATTTGACAATCGGACGATTGATTTATTCAATACCTTGTGTACGCAGAATGGTGAAAAGGACGATAGGGGCTGATACGTATGAGGAGTATGTGGAAAAAACTGCTGCTATTTTAGAGAAAGCACAGGTATATTCTGATGAGAGACTTGGACTTGGTATAGAATACTGTTGCCTTATACTTTTTTCCCTACCTTGGTATCTAATGTTCAATGTTGTTACACTATGTAGCAAACGCGCATGGTTGTTTATGTACCATGCCAATGATTTCGTCCGATTCATTATTCTTGCTGTTCCTGTAGTCATATCCTTCATTTTGTGTGAAAGTTTTTTGGGGAGAAATGAACGCTATCTCAAGTTCTTTGCCACATTCAAGAAAGAGAAACAGTCAAAGGTCATCATTTGGGCAACAGGCATAGGCACACTTATATTTATCGTCCTGTTGATTATTGCCAATCTTGCTATAATGGGGTATACGGAAGATATCTATAACATTCACCACAAATAAGGAAACATAAAAGCCTTACAATATGCGTATAGCATACATATCAAATACCAATCCATCCAATATAAACAACTGGTCGGGTACGACAGAGTTTAGGATTAATTTTACAGGAAGACTTAAAATTAAAAAATAAACGTACACAATATGTGTATCCTGTGAAACATCAAACAAATATTTGTTAGGACATGGAAGCAATTCTAAATGTAATTGGGTGCATAGTTGGACATATAATAAAATTTATTTTTGAAGCATTTGTTGCAGTAATAGTGATTCCTGCATTTTACTGTTTGCATTTTATTTTTGGAATTGGACAATGGGATTCCTATTTTTATACTAAACATGATACCGATATATGTCCGAATGGAGCGGAATTGATATTTGAAACACCAGACAGTTGTCTTACCTGTAAAGATCTGAACATGGATCCAAGCAGGATGTATCTTATCACGCCATACAGCATTTATCGGGGAAAGGATACCATAGCAATCCGGGAGTCTAAATATTCTGCAACTCAGTACGACAAATGGCGCCCTCTGTTCGTACATCGCACCAACGGTAGAACAGATACGCTATGTAGTGCTGGTCGCGACAATATGCGTACAGGCTATATCCAAAGAGAGTACAAGGATGACAACTGGCTAATTGTAGAAAGCAAGCAGCCGGACAAGATTCTGGGAAACACGCATCTGGTGGACAAGAGGGCAATAAACCGTAAGGGGCACTCTATGCAGGATTATGACCTTGAAGGGCAGTCTATTGTATTTAACAGCAAACTGTCCGACTATTGGATAGCCAGCAGGCACAGTCCTGATTTGTACGGCCCAATGAATGAAAAGGAACTGAAAAGGGTTGGTACATCGTTGGGGATAGAGTTTCCTATAACATTGAAGGGCAATTTGGATTGGTATGCCTGCCCCAGAGACATTGAAGGCACTGATATCCACAGACAATGTAACATTCCCAATAAGCCAAAGAATCTTTTCGATTGGTTCCTCTGGTATTTTGTCGGAAGACCCGACAGGGTGATAAAGTAAATGTCGTTTTCTTGATATTGCACAAAAAAAGCGTGAACCCTGGTCGGGAATTCACGCTTTCTTGTTTTAAATACCGTTGCTACTACGCCGTGCGGTATGCCTCGCAGCCCCGGGCAACGACGTTGCTGATAAACGTGGCATGCCTGCTTACGTCTGCCTCGGCATGGTTGAGATAGAGAGCGAGGCTACGGGCAAAGAGGGACTGGTCCTTTGCCGCATTCTGCAACAGCAGGTGGGACATGATGACGTCTGCTGCCATCTCGTACAGATGGCGTGCGCACAGGTCCAGCACCTCCTGGTTCTCGGTTTCCTTTACTGCTGCCGTAGCTGCATTGAACTGTGCGGCCATTGCCTTGATGCGGTCAAGGTCAGCTGCATTGGGGAGTGCCTCAGCTTCCTGTTCGTAGTCTGATATTACGCTTGCATACATGCCATTGGTTACGTAGCGGATTGCTGCTACGGTCTGCAACTGGGTGGTACCCTCGTAGATGCTGGTAATGCGTGCATCACGGTAGATGCGCTGACAGGCATATTCCAGCATGAAGCCGCTGCCGCCGTGTACCTGGATGCAGTCGTAGGCGTTCTGGTTGCAGTATTCGCTGTTCATTCCCTTGGCAAGGGGTGTGAAGGAGTCTGCGAGCTTCTGGTATTTCTTTAGTTCCTGGCGTTCCTCGGGGGTAAGCTTGCGTTCACGTGCAATGTCCTCGAGCGCCTTGTAGATGTCTACGTAGCGTGCCGTCTGATAAAGCAGGGCACGGCCGGCATCCAGCTTGCACCTGATATTGCCTATCATTTCCTGAACGGCAGGAAACTCGATTATCGCCTTGCCAAACTGCTTGCGGTCACGGGCATATGAGACGGCCTCGCTGTAGGCTGCCTGCGACAGTCCCACGCTTTGTGCGGCAATGCCCAGGCGTGCGCCGTTCATCAGTGACATGACGTATTTTATAAGGCCCAGCTTACGCTCACCGCAAAGCTCGCACTTGGCATTCTTGTAGACGAGCTCGCATGTTGGGGAGCCGTGGATTCCAAGCTTGTTCTCTATACGACGGACATCGACGCCGCCATTGCGCTTGTCGTAAATGAACATGGACAGGCCACGGCCGTCGCGTGTGCCGGCCTCGCTACGGGCAAGTACCAGGTGGATATCGCTGTCACCATTGGTGATGAAACGCTTAGAGCCGTTCAGACGCCAGCAGTCATTCTCCTCGTCGAATGTTGCCTTGAGCATAACGCTCTGCAAATCCGAACCTGCATCGGGCTCGGTGAGGTCCATGGACATGGTCTCGCCGGCACAGACACGTGGTATGTACTTCTGGCGTTGCTCCTCGCTTCCGAAGCAGTATAGCGTCTCGATACAGTCCTGCAGGGACCATATATTCTCGAATCCCGCATCGGCCGCCGATACCATCTCGTTGGCTGCGGTATATACTGTTACGGGCATATTGAGGCCATTGTAGCGGCGTGGCATGGTTACGCCGTTCAGACCTGCCTGAATCATAGTCTCGAGATTTTCGTATGTCTTTTCGGCATAGCGTACACGACCATTCTCGCAGTGGGGGCCTTCGGCATCAACTGCTTCGGCATTGGGACCCACTACATTTTCCATAATGTCGCCGACTACATCCAGTAGACGGTCATAGCTGTCCATTGCATCTGCATAATCCTGTGGTGCGTCTGCATATGCGTCCTTGTCGGCGTAGTTACGCTCCTTCAGTTCTACAATCCTCGGCATAAGAGGACTGTTCTCAAGTTCAAATTTGATTTGTTCGTTGTACATATCCTGTTATTTAGAGTTTTGCTTGTAGTACTTTATCATCTTTGGCAGGACCTCCTCGACGGTTCCGTTGATTACATAGTCTGCAATCTGGTTGATTGGGGCATTCTCGTCGCTGTTGACAGAGATGATAATGCCGCTCTCCTTCATTCCTGCGACATGCTGGATGGCACCGGAGATACCACATGCGATATAGACCTTGGGGCGGACTGTGACTCCCGTCTGTCCTATCTGCAAATCGTGGTCGCAGAAGCCTGCATCAACTGCCGCGCGGCTTGCGCCTACCTCGGCATGCAGTACCTTTGCCAGGTCGTACAAGAGGCCAAAGCCTTCCCTTGAACCTACGCCATAACCGCCTGCCACTATGATTGCCGCTCCTTTCAGGTTGTTCCTTGCTGCCTGGACATGGCGATCCAGGACCTTGGTAACATACTCGGTCTCCGGAACAAACTTGGCAACATCCTGAAGAATAACCTCACCCTTGTAGTCAGGATCCAGGATCTCGGCCTTCATTACGCCCGAACGGACGGTAGCCATCTGTGGGCGGTTCTCGGGATTTACGATAGTTGCAACGATATTGCCTCCAAAGGCCGGGCGGATCTGGTATAGCAGTTCGTCATAGTGCTTGCCTGTTTTCCTGTCCTCATGCGGGCCGATTTCCAGGGATGTACAGTCTGCTGTCAGGCCGCTGTGCAGGGCACTGCTTACACGTGGGCCCAGATCGCGGCCGACGACATCGGCTCCCATAAGGCATATCTGTGGTTTCTCCTGCTTGAACAGATTAACCAATACTGCGGTATGCGGCTTGCTGGTATAGGGACTGAGTCCTTCTGCATCAAAGATATGCAATTTGTCCACGCCATAGGGTATAATCTGTGATTCTACCTTGCCTGTTATACCGCTTCCGGCTGCTATGGCCTCCAGCTGGACGCCCAACGTATTGGCGAGTTTACGACCCTTGGTCAACAACTCCTGGCTTACCTCGACAACCTTTGTGCCTTCAAGCTCACAATATACAAATACACTGTTCATGGGTACTATCCAATTGTATGGGAAGCCAAAAGCTCCACGATCAAACCGTTTATATCCTCGTCGCTGTCTGTCAAAACCTTGCTTTCCTTTGCTTTGAAGACTATATTCTCAACCGCCTTGACCTTGGTAGGCGAACCGGCAAGGCCGCACTGCTGTAAATCAGCATTGACGTCTGCGCATGTCAGCTGGGCAATCCTGAGATATGGCTTCTGTTCGTACTGCTCTGCGTAAGGAAGGTCGGAATATCCTGTGCCCGGTTCAAGTTCCATTGGAGCCAAAGCTCGCTTGTACTTCATCACACGCCTTACGTTACGCGGACGACAGGGAGCTGCACTGCCGTTGACTGTCAGTACAACCGGCAATGGGCTTTGCACAGTTTCCACACCGCCGTCGATATGGCGCCTGACGGTAATAACCCTGCTTTCAAGGGAAATCACCTCCTCGGTATAGGTTATCTGGTTCATGCCCAGTTTCTCTGCAACCTGGGGGCCTACCTGAGCAGTATCTCCGTCGATGGCCTGACGACCTCCGATAATCAAGTCGACATCAGGGCAGACGTGCTTGATAGCTGTACTCAATGCATAGCTGGTAGCAAGGGTATCGGCACCTGCAAAGGCACGGTCGGTAAGCAGATAGCCGCCGTCTGCACCGCGATACATGGCCTCGCGTATAACCTCGGCAGCCCGGCCTGGTCCCATGGTTATCACATTTACGGTAGTGCCGGGATTGGCATCCTTCAACCGGAGTGCCTGTTCCAATGCGTTGAGATCCTCGGGGTTGAAGATAGCAGGCAAGGCGCTGCGGTTCACAGTACCCTCGGGGGTCATAGCGTCTGGACCGACATTGCGTGTGTCAGGCACTTGCTTGGCCAGTACAACAATGTTCAACTTCATCTTTTATCTATTTATTATTATTTTCGGTGTATATACAATTTCGTACAAAAGTAATGCTTTTCTGCGAAATAGACAAAAAAACGCGTAATTTGTTGTATCTTTGCACAGCAAAAGAATGATTGGGTATGATTGAATACGTACGTGGAAAACTGGCAGATCTGGAACCTACCATGGCAACAGTCGATTGCATGGGGGTCGGATATGGTATAAACATCAGTCTTAACACCTATAGCGCAATACAGGGGAAAGAGGATGTCAAGCTTTGGATTTACGAGTCAATACGGGAAGATGCATTTCAGTTGTGGGGATTTGCCACGAAAATTGAACGTTCGCTGTTTCTGGAACTTATTACCGTCAGTGGCATAGGTGCCGGTATTGCACGCATGATTCTCTCAGCCATGACGCCATCGGAACTATGCAATACGATTGCCGAGGGCAATGTAAAGATGCTGAAACAGGTGAAAGGCATAGGTCCCAAGGCGGCACAGCGCATTATCGTTGACCTGAAGGACAAGATTGTCCCCTATATTTCCGAGGCAGGATATACCACTGGTCCGAAAGATGACAGCGGTTCCGTCAACATTGACAGCGAGGTTATGAACGAGGCCGTACAGGCCCTGACCATGCTTGGATTCAGTCCTGCGCCTACAAGCAAGGTCGTGCGGGCAATCCTGCAGGATAATCCGGATGCACCTGTCGAAAAGGTGATAAAACTGGCATTAAAATCCCTCTGAATACAATAAAGGCAGGTTGCGCTGCGTTATCTATAACGTGAGCCGACAACGAAGCATACTGCGTTTTATGGCGGTAGCAGGCATCTGGATGCTTGTTACCGGTTTTGTCGTGCCAAACAGTGCACCTTTTTTTATTTCGCGCACGTATACATACGGGCAGGCCATGGTGGACACGGTTGTCAAGCGCAAACCCAAATTCTCTGTCCGGCGTACGACAACAGAGACGACCGATGATGTCCGTCACCGCTCGTCTGACCTGAAGGACCCGGACAACCTGAAAACCGACGTCACATACGATGAGAAGAACGGCACGTACAATGTAGGTACTACCATGGTTGATGCCAAGGAGCTGTCTAATGACAGGAAGAAGGACAAGAATACGAAAGCCACAAATACCAACCAGGGAAAGAGTAAGGCTGACGGCACCCAGCAGAGCAATGTGAAGATGGGTAGTTTCCTGCCTGCAAACCAGAACGGAATGACGCTGGGCACTGCTACCAGCTATCTGACTCCTCCTCTGGAGATGACTGCAAAGGAGTATCTGGACTGGAGCCTGAAAAAGAGCATGGCGCAATACTACCGTCAGCGCAATCAGGAACAATACGAGACATCGGGCAAAAACAAGTTTGACTTTACTGACCTGCATTTCTCCCTGGGACCTGCTGAAAAGATTTTCGGTCCCGGCGGAGTACGTATCAAGACTCAAGGTTCGGCAGAACTGAAGATGGGAGCAAACATGAAGTCTACTGACAACCCATCACTGGCAGCAAACCGCAGAAGCACCTTCGGCTTTGACTTTGACATGAAAATCAACCTGCATGTAAACGGTAAGATCGGCGACAAAGTCAACATGAACCTTAACTACAACTCTGGTGCGACATTCGACTATGATGCTCAGAACCTGAAACTGAAATACGAAGGCAAAGAGGACGAAATAATCAAGCTGGTCGAGGCTGGCAACGTATCCATGCCGTCTAACATGAGTCTGGTGCCTGGTGTCAGCAGTCTGTTCGGTGTACGTACAGACCTACAGTTCGGCAAACTGAAGATGCAGGCTGTCATTTCACAGAAGAAGAGTGCGTCCAAGAGCGCAGGCAGCAAGGGTGGGTCAAATACAAACAGTTACGAGTTCAACGCGACGGAATACGAGGAAAACAAGCATTTCTACCTCACACACTTTTTCCGGGAGTCTTACGACAAGAATATGAGGACTCTGCCCACTGTTGCCAGCGGCATTGAGATAAAAAGAATCGAGGTATGGGTAACGAACAAGACTGGATCCATAAACAATACCCGCAATATCATAGCTCTGACCGACCTGGGCGAAAGCCAACAAAAGAACATATACGGTCCATGGAAAGGTAACGGTACCGCTGCTCCAAGCAATGCAGGTAATGATGAATATGCCACACTGGCTGCAGAGAACGACCTGCGCGACATAAGTAAGGTTAGCCCGATCCTCGAGGACAAATATAACCTGAAGGGCTCGTTTGACTACGAAAAGTTGCAGAATGCACGGCTATTGTCGGCAAATGAGTATCATCTGAACAAGGATTTGGGTACCTTGACGCTCAACAGCGCCTTGCAACCAGACGAGATTCTTGCTGTTGCCATAGAGTACAGCTACGGTGCCACAACGTACCAGATAGGTGAATTTGCAAGTAATGTAAACAATTCATCGCAGACGTTGATGGTCAAGATGCTGAAGGGTAGCGCCAACACGCCTTCCATTCCTACGTGGCGACTGATGATGCGCAACGTATATTCCTTGGGAGCAAGTACTACTCAAAAGGAGAAATTCAAACTGGACATCAAGTATCAAAGCGACTCCTCAGGTGTATATCTGACTTATCTCCCCGAGGATACCCTTAAGAACACTATCCTCCTTCGCGCCCTGGGCCTGGACCGTCTGGATGCCAACAACAAGCCCAACCCGAATAACCAGTTTGACTATGTCGAGGGCTATACCATTTACAAGGGACGCATATTCTTCCCTGTTACAGAGCCTTTTGGCGAGCATCTGCATAAATGGATAGAAGAACGTGGCGGCAAGGAAATGGCAGACAAATATGCCTTCCCCGAACTGTACACGAATACCCGCACGGTTGCAAAGCAGAAAGCAGAGAAGAACAAATTTATCCTGACCGGAGAATACAGGGGAAGCTCTGCCAACGAAATAGACCTGGGCGTAACCAACATTGCACCAGGATCTGTTATTGTGACAGCAGGCGGTGTAACCCTGAAAGAGAACACTGACTATACCGTTGACTATGCAATGGGACGAGTAGTTATCATCAACCAAAGCATCATTGATTCGGGAACAGCAGTAAATGCCTCTGTTGAAAGTAACGATACCTATGGAATGCAACGCAAGACCTTCCTGGGATTCAACCTCGATTACGAATTCAGCAAGAACCTTACAATCGGTGGTACCATACAATATCTGTCCGAGACACCGATGACCACCAAGATTTCTATGGGTAACGAAGCCTTGCGGAACGTACTGTGGGGTGCACATATCTCGTGGAAGCACAAGGCACAATGGCTTACAGACTGGATTAACAAGATTCCGTTCATCAATGTCACGAAGCCGAGCCAGATTACTTTTGACGCACAGGTTGCTCAGCTTATTGCCGGCCAGAGCAGCAATGCACAGGGCGGAGCCTCGTATCTGGATGACTTCGAGGACACGAAAAAGAAAACAAGTCTGATTCAGCCGACATACTGGCAACTGGCATCCACACCGTCCAAGTATTGGGAAAGCCGTCTGTCCAACGATGAGAGATATGGCTATAACCGTGCCCTGATGGCATGGTACTGCATTGACCCCATCTTTACAAACCGTAACTCGACGCTGACTCCGAGTCACATCAAGACTGATACGAAACAGCTGTCCAACCACTATGTGCGTCCTGTTTACGAACTGGAGCTGTACCCCAACAAGAGTCAGACCAGCTACACCAGCAACAGCACGCTCAATGTAATGAATGTTGCCTTCTATCCCAAGGAACGCGGCCCGTACAACCTGACACGCGACGTGGATGACCAGGGCAATCTGAGGCTTCCCAGAACGCGCTGGGGCGGAATGATGCGTAAAATGGACAACACCGACTTTGAAGCCCAGAATATCGAATATATAGAATTCTGGCTGATGGACCCATTCCATTATCAAAGGCAGGAGGGTGCAGCCGCAGAACTTGGAGGTAACCTGTACTTCGACCTTGGTGAGGTAAGCGAGGATATCCTGAAAGACGGCAAGAAATTCTACGAAAGCGGAATGCCCATTTCCGAGGAAGGATCGTATCTCGAAAGGACTGCATGGGGACTGATTCCCACTACCAACAGTGTTACATACGCATTTAACAACGAGAGCGGTTCCCGAGCAAAGCAGGACGTGGGTCTGAACGGTCTGACTGATGAACAGGAGCGCGAGTTTGGCATTTACAAGGACTTCTGGAATGACGTTTTCAGCGGCGACCTGTCGACAAAGCTGGATCCCGAGACACGTGACTCCCTTCTGGTTGACCCTGCAAACGACAACTACCACTATTTCCGCGGTGAAGACTATGACCAGCAGAAGAAATCAATTCTCAACCGATACAAGAGAATCAACATGCCTCAGGGCAACTCAAAGGAAAGTGAGGGACAGAAATACGAAAGCGCATGGAAGAGCACACCGGATATAGAGGACATCAATACGGACTACACCCTTAACGAACACGAAAAGTACTGGCATTACAGCATGCCTGTTACCCCAGCATACCTATGCAAGGATAATCCCGGCAAGTACGTTTCCGACATACGAACTGCAACAGTTACATTGCGCGATGGTACAGTTGACAACATTGACTGGTATCTTATACGCATTCCCCTGCAGGATTCAGACAAGGAAAGTATAGGTGGCATTTCTGATTTCTCCAGCATAAGGTTCATGCGAATGTACCTTGACAATTTTCAGGACAGTGTGATTCTACGCTTCGGAACCCTGGATCTTGTCCATGGTGACTGGCGTACATACGAGAACGGTCTTTACCAGGCAGGCGGTACCATATCGTCAGCAACAAACTTTACCGTCACATCCGTCAATATAGAGGAAAACAACGACCGTAAGCCTGTCAACTATGTTGTTCCTCCCGGTATCAGCCGTATCACAGACACATCTGGAAGCCAACTGGTAGAAAGCAACGAGCAGGCTCTGTCCATGATTGCCACATACCTCGGCACCAACGATGCACGTGCCGTGTATAAGAATTGCCGCTATGATATGCGCAAGTACAAGCACCTGCAACTTTTTGTCCATGCCAACGCACTTAGTCAGGACAATCAGGAGTATACACCCCTGCAAAGCGGACAGGTCAGCGTATTCCTGCGCCTCGGGTCGGATTACCGCAACAACTACTACGAATACGAGGTTCCCCTGGAACTTACCCCCGAATGGACTGTTACCAAATATAACAACAACTCGCCCGAAGACCGGCTGAAGGTATGGCCTGCTGGTAATATGCTGGACTTTGACCTTTCGCTGCTTACCTCCCTCAAGAAACAGAGGAACAAGAGCGGCATCGCATATAGCCAGTTGTTCATAGGCTACGATCCCGACAGGCCAAACAACCGTATTTCCATCAAGGGTAATCCCTCACTTGGCGAAGTAAAAACCATAATGATAGGTATTCGCAACCATGCAGAAACAGACAAGAGTGCCGAGGTGTGGGTAAATGAGTTACGCCTTCAGGAATTTACCAACGAAGGCGGATGGGCAGCACAGGGAAACCTCAACATCCAGCTGTCGGACATCGGCTCGTTCACAGCAACAGGCAAAGTCGTTACTGCCGGTTTCGGTGGCATTGAGCAAAGTGTCATGGACCGCAAAGACGAAAACGATTATCAGTACCAGTTTACCACCAACGTGGACCTGGGTCGTCTGCTACCTGAGAAAGCCAAGGTTACCGTACCATTCTACTATAGTTACAGCAAGCAGATATCAAAGCCCAAATACAATCCTCTGGATACCGATATGCTGTTGGATGATGCCATGGAGGCACTCAATACCCAGGAAGAACGCGATTCGCTGAGCTCACTGACAACATCCGTTACCGAATCACGCAACATGAGTATCAGTGGTGCCAAGGTGAATATAGCCAGCAAGAAGCACCCGATGCCATACGACCCTGCCAACTTCTCATTCTCATACAGCCGTAGCCGCACGACACGACGTGGCCGTACGACGCTGTATGAATACGATACGTCTTGGAAGGCACAAGTCAATTATACCTGGAGCCCGAACTGGAAAAACTGGGAGCCGTTCAAGAAATGGAAGACCAAGAACAAGTGGGCAACAATCATAAAGGAGCAGAATATTGCATTTGCCCCGCAGAATATAACGTTCGGCACTGATCTCAGCCATGCATACTACGAACTGCAGGAACGCGATGTGGATAATCTCGAGAACCCTCAGTCACTCCCCGTCCAGTTCAGTAGCACATATCTGTGGAACCGCAATTTCAGCCTCCGATGGGATCTGTTCAAATCATTGCATTTCACATTCAAGAGTGCAACACACGCCGAAGTAGAACAGCCCAATGTCGTAATCAATAAAGACCTGTATCCAGAGCAATACGAAGCATGGAAGGACAGCGTCAAGGTATCGCTTGCACATTTCGGACGCCCATTGGACTACAACCAGGCCGTAAGCATGAGTTACAAGTTGCCAATCAACAAGATTCCATGCTTCGACTGGATCACTGCAGACGGAACATACAACAGCTCATATTCGTGGAAACGGGGCAGTGAGTTGGAGGACGGAACATCCCTCGGCAATACGGTCAACACCCAGCGCACCATAAATGCCAACGGAAAACTGGCGATGGAAACACTCTACAACCACTGGGATTTCCTGAAGGAAGCCAACAAGCGTTTCTCATCATCAAATGCACGAAATGCCTCGAACAAGAAAGTAGAAAAGAAAAAGAAGGAGCAGGAGGCTCTGAAGAAGCAAAAGGAGCAGGAGCAAAAGGAACGTGAAGCCCTACTGGCAAAAGCACGCGCCGAGTCCAAGAAAACACACGTCAGTGTTGACAGCATTATGGCACGCGAGCTTGCTGCCATGAATAAGGCGCAGACCAACCTGAAGGGCGTATCTGCTCAGAAGGACACAAAGAAGCAGACAAAGGGATTTGCACAAGAAATCCGGTTGCTTCCGGATACTACCCTGACCATCACGCATAACCAGAAGTCCAAGCGTCTGATTGTGCGTATGCAAGACAGTAAGGGCCATGATGTGAAGGTAAGGTATCAGAAGCTGGATGAAAACAAGATCAAACTGATTACCAGTCCTGCAGATTCCAGTCGCATACGCCTCAATGTGATAGCCAAGCCAAAAGCCAGTGAACAGAAGTGGTACAAGTGGGCTCAGGCAGGAGCACGCTTCATGATGATGCTGCGTTCTGCAAGCCTGTCATACAAAAACACATACAATCTGTCGCTTCCCGGCTTCAAGCCCGAGGTAGGCGATATTCTGGGACAGCGTATGACCAACCAGGGGTTCACTCCAGGCGTAGGCTTCGCTTTCGGCTTCGTCAACGACGACTATATAGAGGAAGCACGCAATAAAGGATGGCTGATGAACGATTCAACCTTATCGAGTCCTGCTATAAGTTCGAAGAGCGAAGATTTGCAGATTAAGGCAACATTAGAGCCAATAACCGACTTGAAAATAGACATAAACATGTCGCGGACACAGAACCAAAGCCGCAGCATTCAGTATATGTACGAAGGGAACCCTACTACCCGTACCGGTTCTTTCAATATGACTACGATTTCCATAGGCACTGCATTTGCAAGCCGTGGAACAGCCGCCAACGGCTATCACAGTGCTCCTTTTGAGAAGTTCCGTTCATTGCTCGGCGTTTATCAGGAACGTGTCGAGGCACAATATATCGGCATGAAAGACCCGCAGAACAAAACATACGTAGGCTCACACGGCACAAAGACGGATGCGACCAACAACAATCCAGCAAATATTTATGGTGCTGATGTCATGGTTCCAGCATTTCTGGCTGCATATTGCGGTGGAGGAACTACAAGGGAACTGAACATTTTCCCGTCACTGATGCAGATGCTGCCTAACTGGAACCTGACATACAAGGGTCTATCTACCCTACCATGGATACGTGACCACTTCAAGAGCGTCCAGATCACTCACGGTTACAAGAGCGTATTCAGCATAGGTTCGTACAACAGTTTCGCCTCATGGGTACAGTATATGGACGGTTCGGAACTAGGCTTCATAAGTAATACGACCGGCGACATGTATTCACCCAGCAGCTGTTACGATGTCAGTAATGTAAGTATCAACGAGAGTTTCTGTCCATTGGCAGGATTGAACGTGACATTCATGAACAACATGACGCTTAAAACCGAGTACCGCACTACACGTGTCCTGTCTCTGTCCATGACTAGTGCGCAGATTACCGAGACTGTATCCAATGACTTTGTTCTGGGATGGGGATACAAGTTGAACGATTTCCGTCTGTCAAGCATATTCGGTTTCACGAAAGCCAGCAAAAAGGCGGCAATGCGTACTACGGCACGTAATCGCGCCCAGAGAGGTAACACCAACAATAATGACAACGACCTGAACATCAAGAAGAGCAGGAATGCATTTGCACATACCCTGAATCTAAGATTCGACCTGAGTGTACGTGATCAGGCTGCAATACGCAGGGACATTCAAACCGGTCAGAGCGAAGCGACATCTGGCAACAAGGCCATAAAGACAGCCTTCCAATTAGATTACGCGATGAGCAAGTATGTAACACTGACCATGTTCTATGACCGCCAAAGCACCAGCCCATTGCTTTCCAGCAGTTCCTACCCGACCGTAACACAAGATTTCGGTTTTACAATGAAATTCAACCTAACTAGATAATGAACTACATTCTACCCATCCTGCTACTTATTGTCAGCAACATTTTCATGACACTTGCATGGTATGGTCATCTGAAGCTGCAGAACATGCACATCATCCATGGTGACACACCATTGTTTATCATCATCCTGATATCATGGGGCCTTGCCTTTATGGAGTATTGCTTCATGGTTCCTGCCAACCGAGTTGGATTTGTCGGCAATGGCGGACCATACAATCTGTTCCAGTTGAAGATTATTCAGGAGGTAATCACCCTGACCGTATTCGTTATCTACACGACATGGAGCTTTCCTGACGAAACACTGCACTGGAACCATCTGGCAGCATTCGTATGCATGATAGCGGCAGTCAGCCTGGTTTTCATGAAATAGCCGACTCTATGCCCTCCTGATGTAGTTGACAATCCAGGCGCCGACCTCCTTTGTACCATACTTTTCAGAACATGGCTCTGCCTGAATCTCCGGAGTACGCACATTCGCGTCAAGCGAAGCATTGACTGCCTCCCGGATCAATGCACCCTCCTTATTAAGGCCAAAGTATTCGTAGAGCATTGCAACTGACAAGATCTGAGCCAGAGGATTGGCGATGTTAAGTCCCCTGCCCTGTGGCCATGAACCATGGATAGGTTCAAAGACAGGAGTACTGGAACCCGTCGATGCACTCGGCAGCAAACCCATGGAACCCGTGATCACAGATCCCTCGTCAGTAAGTATGTCGCCAAAGGTGTTCTCTGTTACCATTACGTCAAAGAACTTGGGATCCTGAATCATACGCATTGCAGCGTTGTCAACATACATATAGTCTGTCGTAACATCCGGATACTCCTTCTCTATCTCTTGTGCTACCTTACGCCACAGACGGCTCGAGGCCAGCACATTTGCCTTGTCAATCACCGTCAAATGCTTGCGACGTGCACGGGCATACTGATAGCCGACACGCAAGATACGCTCAACCTCCGGACGTGTATAGTAATTGGTATCCAATGCCTCTTCGACGCCATCGGCATTAACCGTAGGCTCAACTTTCTTTCCGAAATACATACCACCAGTCAACTCGCGGATACATATAAAATCAGCACCGCGAACAATCTCATCCTTCAATGGTGACTTGTGTATCAGGCAATCAAACGTCTCTACAGGACGGATATTGGCATAGAGCCCAAGTTTCTTACGCATTGCAAGCAAGCCCTGCTCCGGACGGACCTTTGCAGATGGATTGTTATCGAATTTGGGATCACCTACACTAGCAAACAGCACAGCATCAGCCTGTTTACAAGTTTGGAACGTCTCATCGGGGAACGGGTCTCCGACCTCGTCAATAGCATGGGCACCACACAAAGCCTCCTTGTACGATACCTCATGTCCGAATTTCTCGGCAATTGCACTGCATACTGCCACTCCCTGTTCCATAATTTCCGGACCGATGCCATCACCGGCCAGGACTGCGATTTTAAGATTCATATTCTTTTTCGATTATATTCAACATCTTGATGACCGCCTTTATAGCAGCTTCGGTCTGATCAGCATCAAAGCCACGTGTACGATACGTCTTGTCATTAAACTCCCATGTAATGACTGCCTGTACAAAAGCATCGGTGCGACCGCCTGGAGGAATAGAGACCACATAGTTGGTTAGCCATGGAAACTTGCGGTCCAACTTGTCCTTATATATGTGTCTTATCGCACGAACGAAAGCATCAAACTGACCATCACCTGTTGCCTGTTCGTCATAGACCTGACCATTGATTTCCATGCGAATACTTGCCAACGGTTTCAGTCCGTATGCCGTAGTAACGACATAGGACAACAACTTCACATGCTCCTCAATATTACCATGATGCAGGACATCTGCAATAATAAACGGCAGATCCTCCTGAGTCACCACCTCCTTCTTGTCACCAAGTTCAATGATGCGATCCGTAACACGTTTGGTCTGCTCTGGTGTCAATTCCAGGCCAAGTTCCTCCAGATTCTTTATAATATTGGCCTTACCGCTGCTTTTACCCAAAGCATACTCGCGTTTACGCCCAAAACGTTCCGGAAGCAGTCCGTTTATGTACAAGCCACCTTTTTTGTCACCATCGGCATGAACACCTGCAACCTGAGTGAAAACACTGTCACCGGTTATTGGTTTATTTGGAGGAATAGCAATACCGCTATAGTTCTCCACCAAATGACTGACGTTGTTCAACTGCACCTCGTTTATATTAGTCTGGACATGGAGATGATCCTTGAGTATGGCCTGAACACTTGCCAGAGGAGCATTGCCTGCACGCTCACCAAGGCCGTTTACGCTGGTATGAATTCCCTTGCACCCGCTTACTACTGCAGCCATAACATTGCTGATTGCCATGTCGTAGTCATTGTGGGCGTGAAAGTCAAAATGATGCATTGGATAGCGCTCAATCATCCTTTTCATGTAATCCAAGATCTGAATCGGATTCAGTACACCCAATGTGTCAGGCAGCATATATCGGTCAATCGGTGTATTTTTGAGTCCATCCACCAAGGCAAACACATATTCGGGATCATCTTTGATACCATTACTCCAATCCTCGAGGTAGACATTTACATTGACTCCCCTGGAAGTTGCATATTCGACCACATCTATTATATCCCTGACATGCTCTGCAACAGTTTTCTTCAACTGCCCCTCACAATGGCGACGGCTGCCCTTACATAACAGATTCATGTGCCGGCAACCGGTATCTGTAATCCAATCGACACTGGCAGTACCATCACAGAAGCCCAGGACCTCCACTCTGTCTATCTTGCCTGCACGCTGCGCCCACAGGCAGATACTACGTACCGCTTCCTTCTCCCCCTCCGAGACACGAGCCGATGCCACCTCGATACGATCCACGTTCACTTTCTGCAATAGTTCACGTGCAACCATCAATTTTTCATGTGGCATGAAACTCACTCCGCTGGTCTGTTCACCATCACGCAGTGTCGTGTCCATTATTTCAATATGCCTTACCTGTTCTCCCACTCTACTATCCTTTGCTGATTATCCAACAAGAAATCAATATCATCAAATGCATTCATAAGACAATATTTTTTGTATTTGTTGATGGGAAACGACTCACTGTGACCAGTTGTCAGATTGGTTACCGTCTGATTGGGAAGGTCAACAAGAACCTCTGCCTGGGGATTAGCCTTGACGGTTTCAAAAAGTTCCAGTTGAAACTCACGTGAGATAACTACAGGCAATACAAAACAGTTCAACAGGTTATTGCGGTGAATGTCTGCAAACGAATTGCTGATTACCACACGAACGCCATAACCGGCTATCGCCCATGCAGCATGCTCACGACTGCTTCCAGATCCCCAGTTCTGCCCACCAATTATAATCTCGTGAACACCCTTGCGCGGAGCCTCGCTGAACTCCGGTTGGTTCATTACAAATTCAGGGACAGGCTCGTTATTTGCATCGTATCGCAAGTCGTGCATAAAGGCATCTCCATAGAACTTGGGGTCACGGGTAGTGAACGCAAGATAACGTGCAGGAATAATGTTATCCGTATTATTATTGTCAATCTCAATTGGAATGCAGGTTGACCTTATGATATCAAATTTTTCTTTCATAGAATTTCAGAATTTTCTTGGGTCAGTGATTACGCCTGTAATTGCAGACGCTGCAACTGTCAGTGGCGAAGCCAGTATTGTACGGGCTCCAGGACCCTGACGACCGACAAAGTTACGGTTAGAAGTCGAAATTGCCAGTTTGCCGGCAGGAACTTTGTCCGGGTTCATTGCCAGACAACTTGAGCATGAGGGCAGGCGCAGTTCGAAGCCAGCCTCCTCCAGCACTTTGTCAAGCCCCTCGGCAATAATCTGGTCACGTACCATCCAACTGCCAGGAACCAGCCACGCAACAACGTTCCCGGCCTTTCTCCTACCTTTTACCACAGAGGCAAATGCACGGAAATCCTCGATACGGCCATTTGTACATGCACCCAGGAAAATATAGTCAACAGGATGACCTTCCAATTTCTCACCCGGCTCAAACTGCATATAGTCCAGCATACCGCGCAACTGAACCTGCTCGGCCTCGGATAGGGAATCCATAGTAGGAATCGTTCCATCTACTGCAATACCAGCACCAGGATTTGTACCATATGTAATGCGTGGGGCAATATCCTCGGCACGGAAAGTTACCTCCTTGTCAAATACGGCATCATCATCACTTACCAGCTGCTTCCATTCTTCTACCGCAGCATCCCAAGCATCTCCCTTAGGAGCATATTCGCGGTCCTTCAAATACCTGAAAGTCGTTTCGTCTGGTGCTATTATACCTGCACGTGAACCCATTTCTATACTTAGGTTAGACAAGGTAAGGCGTCCCTCCATGCTCATATTGCGTACAGTACTGCCCGCATATTCAACGGCATATCCTGTAGCACCACTCGTTGTCATCTGAGCCATAATATACAGGGCAACATCCTTTGCTACCACACCATTTTGCAGCTCTCCTTCAATATTGATACGCATTGTCTTCGGCTTTGACTGCAGAATACACTGACTGGCCAGAACCTGGGCAACCTCACTGGTACCTATACCCATTGCTATGGCACCTACAGCGCCATGCGTACTGGTATGGCTGTCACCACAAACAATAGTCATACCAGGCAGCGACAGACCTTTTTCCGGTCCCACCACATGGATAATGCCATTGTCATGCGTACCCATTGCAAAATGCCTGATACCAAACTCCTCACAGTTAGCCTTCAGCGTCTCAACCTGCTTGCGACCGATAGGGTCATCAATGCGCTCCTGCTGGTCACTTGGAGTATTGTGGTCAGGCATAGCCACCACCTTTTGTGGACGGAAAGCCTTGATTCCCTTGTCCCTCAATGTATCAAACGCCTGAGGACTGGTCACCTCATGAGCATACAGCCTGTCAATATACAGTTGTGTCGGACCATCCTCCACATTCTGAACGACATGACTGTCCCAAATCTTATCAAATAACGTCTTACCCATTATCTCACTTTGTCAAATTTACCTATATCCCTATGACTTGAATTTGTTTATAGCGTCTATATATGCCTCGACAGCAGCGGTGACAATATCGGTGTTGGCTCCAAATCCATAATAGATATGCTTGTCGAACTCAACCGACTGGTGTACCTTCGCCATATCATCGCTACCCTTACTGATAGCCTGGATTGTAAAGTCCTTTAGGGTCATGTCACGACGGATAATGGTCTTCAATGCCTTGAGCGAAGCATCTACCGGGCCATTGCCGGATGCTGCAGCCTCGAACTTCTCGTTACCTATGATAAGACCTATGCTGGCCACAGAGCGTGTTCCCTTGCCAGCCGTTACCTGCAGATAGTCAAGTTTGACATTCTGTGAAGCCGAGCGCTCGGCACCTGCCAGAATCAGTATATCATCATCCGTAACCTCCTTCTTCTTATCTGCAAGCAACAGGAACTCCTTGTAGAGGGCATCCAGTTTATCTCCATCAACATCCACACCGTTTATGTGCAGACGATGTCTGAGAGCCGCACGGCCCGAGCGTGCCGTCAGGACGATACTTGCCTCCTCGATACCCACTTCCTTCGGATCCATGATTTCATATGTGGATGCATTCTTCAGCACACCATCCTGATGTATTCCGCTGGAATGTGCGAAGGCATTCCTGCCAACTATTGCCTTGTTGGGCTGCACCGGCATGTTCATCAGCGATGACACCATGCGGCTGGTAGGATATATCTTATGCGTATTGATATTTGTCTCAATGCCAAGGTCCGGGTGTGTCCTGAAGATCATTGCAACCTCCTCAAGCGACGTATTGCCTGCACGTTCACCGATACCATTGATCGTCACCTCGACCTGACGTGCACCATTCAACACGCCTGCCACGGTGTTGGCTGTTGCCATACCAAGGTCATTGTGGCAGTGTGTGGAGAGAATACTGGTACCTGCTGCGAAAGCATCAACATGCTCATAGAGATACTTTATCTTCTCACCGTATTCGTATGGAGTACGGAAACCTGTAGTATCCGGAATGTTGCAGACAGTAGCTCCGGCCTTGGTCACTGCATCTATGACACGGGCAAGATACTCGTTGTCGGTTCGTCCAGCATCCTCGGCATAGAACTCGACATCCTCGACATATCGCTTCGCATATTTTACCGCTGCAACCGCACGCTCGATTATCTCCTCGGGGTTTGAATTGAACTTGTAACGTATGTGACTCTCGCTAGTTCCTATACCTGTATGGATACGCTTGTGCTTGGCATACTGCAAAGCTTCTGCTGCCGCATCTATATCCTTCTCAACAGCACGTGTCAGAGCACATATGGTTGGCCATGTTACTGCCTTGGAAATCTCAACTACACTGTTGAAATCACCAGGTGAACTGACAGGGAAACCCGCTTCTATGACATCTACGCCAAGTGCTTCAAGCTGACGGGCAACCTGAATCTTCTCAACCGTATTGAGCTGACATCCCGGCACCTGTTCGCCGTCACGCAGCGTAGTATCAAAAATAAACAATCTGTCACTCATAATATCTTTTATAATTGCATTTTGCGCGCAAAGGTAGAAAAAATTATCATTATCTGCGACGCTATCCATGCAAAAAAGTAAAAAATACACTATAGAAAGGCCTTATTAAATATATAATCCATATCTTTGTAACTGGAATATAAACGAAATCTGGATAATGAAAAAACTGTTTCTGGTATTTGTCGCCCTTATGCTGGTGACATTACCTGCCGGTTCGGTACTGAAAGAAAAGAATCTGGCACGTACGCTTGGTGTCTTGCGAGCTGAACTGGAAATGAATTACCGTCAACAGCAGATGCTGATGCAACGCTGGGAGCAGCAGGGAGCACAACAGCACGAGGAGTTGGTGGGCTATATGACACAGTGTGAGCAAATTGGACTGATGCTGTATTCGCAGAATCAGGACAATACATTCGATATGGCCTACGCCTGTCAGCACGCAACCGACCTTTACAACAGGCTCAATGACCGTAACGGCAAGATGTTGCCTTACGACAAGATTATCCTGCGTCTGAAACGCGAGCTTGAGCGATTGGACGCATTGATTGCATCGCTGAAGGCAATGCCACCTGTCGAGGATGAGCATAAGGAAGAACTGACCGAAGTGGACAGCATGCTGCTAAGTGTTATTGATTCTTTGGGCGAAGCCGTGATCACACATGATTCCGCTTCCATACATACAAACCACAATCATGCCGAAGAAAAAATATCAGACATCGGCAAGGAGCCACTATATCTGACAGGTCAACAACTGAAAGACCGTGCAGAGTGTCTTAAGTTCGCAGAGATTATCCGTGAGAACATGCACAGTTTCATGGAAACACTGGAGAACGAAAGCATCTATTACGCCTCGGTACAGGAAAAAGTCAGCAATCTGAACAAGTTTGCACAGCGACGCTATCTGATGCTTCAGGACAACATCTTCCGCAATGGCAGCGACAACTACTTCAAGGTATTGTCCGGCTTACCACGCTACATGATGCAGGCAAAGATGTCCTACACAAACAAATACCGCCCATTCGAAGGAAAGGATGTCAGCTACAGCGAGTGGCGTGGGGCACCGGTCCTGTTCGTAAGCCTTTTCCTGATCATCTATCTGGGCGGCGCATGGCTGATTACATACGGAATATTGCGCATGTTGGTTCCCAAGCGCTGGCGCGGCAAGGATTACAAGTTGAAGCTTCATATGCTGACAAACGTCATAGGCATTGCAGTTTTCGGCATTGCAGTCATGATTGTCAGGTCGACCATAGACCGAGGCATCATCCAGATGGGTACCGAAATGATGATAAATACCGCCTGGCTGTTGGAAGCAATATTCCTATCCCTCTATGTGCGTCTTAAAGGCGAACAGATGCTACACGCGGCAAAGATCTACACTCCGCTGATTGTACTTGCCTTCTGTGTTATCATGTTCCGCATCGTACTTTTACCCAACCCTATCATCAATATAGTATTCCCTCCAATACTGCTGGTTCTTTGCATCTGGCAGACCATAGTATCGTCACGTCATAGAAAGTACCTGCCCATGCTGGACATGGTATATTCGTTACTGACCACCATGATGATGGTCACGACAACAATAATGACATGGATTGGATTCTCGCTTATGGCAGTACAGGTTATTTTGTGGTGGATGTTCCAACTGGCAGCAATCATGACAATAACCTGCATACACGTTCTGCTTAAAAAGTACGAGGAAGGACATTTCATGGTGCGCCTGTCACCTGAATTGGAAGAACACATCAGGCAAGGACTGGATGTGACTCGCGAGAAAGCCATAATCAAAAAAAACATGGCAAAGGGCAAGTACATCAACAAGACCTGGCTGTATGACCTGGCAAACTTCTGTCTTGTACCTATCCTGGCATGCATCAGCGTATTGTGGAGTTTCTACTGGGCTGCAGCCACCTTCAACATGACTGCCATATGCCGTAACATATTCACTCACAATTTTGTAGACGTAGATGGACTTATCCAGATATCCATCTTCAAGTTATGCATAGTTACAGCCCTGTTCTTTATTTTCCGCTGGACCAACTACACACTGCGCAGTGTCTACATACATTTCCGCCTGAGAACCACGGATGATGAGGACAGCATCAATTTCACACTGGCACGCAACCTGATTGCCATACTGTCATGGGGCTTGTTTGTCATCATCTCTCTGGTAGTACTTAAAGTCCCACGCTCCGGAATATCCGTAATCACCGCAGGTCTGGCAACCGGTATGGGTTTTGCCATGAAAGACCTTCTGGAGAACTTCTTCTACGGAATTTCACTCATGACAGGCCGTGTACGTGTAGGTGACTACATCGAATGTGACGGCATTACAGGCAAGGTGGAACGCATAACATACCAAAGTACGATGATAGACACCCTGGACGGATGTGTAATTGCCATACTGAACAGCGCACTGTTTACCAAAAACTTCAAGAATCTGACCCAGACAGACGATTATAAACTGGTCAAGATACCTGTCGGAGTATCCTATGGCACTAACATAGACGACGTACGGAATGCAGTCATAAGGGCTCTGAACGAGGATTGCGCACGTAATCTGGACCAGTTCGGGAACAAGCGTAGCGAGGATGACGCACCCCTTCTGGATCCAGGCAAGAAGGTTACCGTACGATTTGCCGGATTCGGAGACAGCAGCGTTGACCTATGTATCTGTGCATGGAGCCGCGTACAGGAATCAGGATGGCTCATTCCACACTGGGAGGAGGTCGTATACAATGCACTGAACAAGGCAGGCTTCGAGATACCATTCCCACAGCGTGACATAAACATCAAGACCATGCCTAAATGAACGGACACGCAGCCATAATACGATGTCTTCTGGACAGTGGTCTGGACTTTGCCATATACCGTTTTCCAAACGAGCAGGAACCCTATCTTGTGCTGCAACTGGAAGGCGAGGCTTCTGTCGTACAGGGTACAGAGGAGCCAGAGGGATTTATTTTCGCACCCTTTGCAGAAACTGAAATAACTCCGACCCTGCTGATTCGTCCTGATGTAGCAGTACGTGGCTGGGAACTTATCAGGCAGTATACCTGTGATTTACCCCATCGTCGTGTCTCACTTGGCAATATTCCACTGGTACGTAAGGAAACAGACATAGACAAAAGCAACTCCTACAAGGTAGCATACCGTACGTTCAAATACCAACTGGACAAGGAAAACTATCAGAAACTGGTCCTTTCATACTCCGAGCTGTCTCCATGGTCAGCTGCCGGTCATGAGGATCAGGTCTTCATAAAGGCCTTAAAAGACTATCCAGCCTCGATGGTATCTCTTGTCTATACACGAAGGTCCGGACGCTGGATAGGATGCTCGCCAGAACTCCTGCTTGAGGGATACGGAAACAAATGGCACACAATGGCCCTTGCCGGAACCATGGAATACGGGCAAGGCGAGTGGTCTCAGAAGAATATGCGCGAACAGGAACTCGTTACCGACTATATCGAAGGACAACTGCAAGGTCTGGGAGCGCGAATCATGCGCGATGGTCCATATACCGTACAATCAGGTACATTAGCACATCTTCGCACAGACTTCACCTTCCATCTGCAACGCCAGGTTTCGTCATACCATATCGCACGACTCCTGCACCCGACACCAGCCGTATGCGGTTTACCCAAGGACGAGGCATGGCGCTTCATACGTCTGTTCGAACGCAATCGCAGACTATATTACACAGGATTCCTAGGACCCATCAATCTACGGGGAGAGACCAACCTGTACGTAAACATCCGCTGTGCCAACATCCGTTCAGGAGGGAAAGCATTGTTCTTTGCCGGCGGCGGTCTTACACACAGTAGTGATTTCCGCGAAGAAAGAATGGAGGTTAAGCGCAAACTGGAAACGCTCAAGAACATACACTGACTACTATATGCTCTCATCAGACAGAAATATTCTGGAATTACTCGCACTTCTCGATGCTCATGGAATAAGAGAACTGGTTCTGTGCCCAGGAAGCAGGAATGCAGGGATAGTGCACAGCGCGCTTAACTGCGGAAAATTCAACTGCCACCCACTGACAGACGAACGCAGTGCCGGTTTCTATGCCATCGGTCTTGCACAGGCAACAGGAAAGCCATCTGCGGTAATAGTAACAAGCGGCAGTGCCCTGGCCAACCTCTATCCGGCAGCCTGCGAAGCATATTATCAGGAAATCCCCTTAATATTCATCTCTGCCGACAGACCATCCGAATGGATTGGGCAGATGGACGGACAAACCATGATACAAGAAGGTGCACTCGGAACAAAGGTTCCATCCGTAACCCTTCCGCAAGGGGACAAAAATCCATGGCATGCCAACCGTCTGATAAACGAAGCAATACTCGAGTGCACACACAGGACATGCAAACCAGTACACATCAACATCCCTGTATGTGAGCCAATATATGATTTCGATACAGAAAGATTGCCCGAAGTCCGAAAAATAGAACGCTTGGAAGGCATATCCCACAATAGAGATATAATATTGGAAAAATCCAAGTCCTGCAAGCGCTCCATACTTCTGGTCGGACAGTTACCGGCAAATACTGCAAATACACTCAATATAACAAAATCAGGCATTACAATAGTTGCCGAAAACCTCAGCAACCTGAAGACCACGGATTACATCAACTCATACACCATTGATTGGGAAAGAATGTCTCCACTGGATCTGGTAATAACCATTGGAGGTCACCTGACTGACAAGCGAATGAAGGAATGGATGCGCAGGAATCCGCCACGGCAACACTGGCACATAAGCGAGGACGGCCGCATTGCAGACCTCTTCTGCTGTCAGACACTGGCAATAGAGTCTACCGCAAAGGACTTCTTCAGTACCATGCCCGCTTTGCGCGAACCCATCAAATTACCAATAAAAGAAACCACCCCGTCAAGAATTATTGACCAACTGTTCCGTAACCTTCCGGCAAATGCCGTCGTACATATTGCAAACAGCACTGCCGTCCGTACGGCACAACTGTCAACGCTATACGCAACTGTCTGCTGCAATCGAGGAATTAACGGTATCGAAGGCAGCATGAGTACTGCCGTTGGATACGCAACAGCAAATCCTGGTAAATCCGTCTTTCTCGTAATCGGAGACCTGGCCTTCTTTTACGATCAGAATGCACTGTGGAATACAAATCTCCCTGCCAACCTGCACATCATGCTGATAAACAACGGAGGCGGAGCCATCTTTGAAAGCCTGCCACTACCAGACGACAGTTGCAGCCGCAGATTCATTCAGGGCAAGCACCAAACAAGCGCCAAGGCTGTGGCAGAGGAATACGGAATAAGATACCTGAATGGAGAATACAATATACATGATTTCATCGCAAGCACCAGTACGGTAATTTTAGAAATCAACGAATAATCATTAATATATACAAAAATAAGAATACCATGAGCCGAGACTGGAAACAAGTAAGACAATACCGCGAAATCCTGCTGCACGAATGGCAGGGAATTGCCCGGATCACCATCAACCGTCCACATGTCCGCAATGCCTTCACCCCTCTGACTACCAGTGAAATGTCAGATGCAATGCGCTGGTGCAACGAAGCCGGACACATAAGGGTCGTTATTCTTACCGGTGCCGATTCACCACGAAAGGAAGGGCAGACCGAAGAAGAATGGATGGCAACAAACGCCTTCTGCTCCGGTGGCGACATGAATGTCAAGGGACGCGGCGGATATATTGACGAGAACGGCATTCCACGTCTTAGCGTACTGGATGTCCAGAAACAGATACGTTCCATACCAAAAACCGTAATAGCCATGGTCAACGGCTTTGCCGTAGGCGGAGGCCACGTCCTGCATATAGTATGCGACCTTACCATTGCAGCCGACAATGCAAAGTTCGGCCAGACAGGTCCCAAGGTCGGCAGTTTTGATGCAGGATTCGGGTCAAGCTATCTGGCTCGCATCGTAGGTCAGAAAAAGGCACGGGAAATATGGTATATGTGCCGCCTGTATACAGCCTATGAGGCAGAAAAAATGGGAATGGTAAACAAGGTTGTTCCACACGACCGGCTCGAAGACACCACCATAGAATGGGCTCAGCAAATCATGCAGCACTCACCACTGGCAATACGCATGATTAAACGCGGCCTTAATGCCGAACTCGACGGACAGGCAGGAATACAGGAACTGGCAGGCGATGCCACAATGCTCTATTATTTCTGCGATGAAGCACAGGAAGGCGGCAAGGCATTCCTGGAAAAAAGAAAACCACAGTGGTAGAGACTACGGCAATGCACATATCCCTATCCCATAAGACACTTCATTTCAAAAAGCCGGCGAGAACCTCGCGCGGAGAATACATCACCCACGACAGCATCGTAATTACCATCCGTGATGACAAGGGGCAGAAAATAGGTTTAGGCGAATGCGCCCCCCTACCCGATTTGTCCTGCGACCGCGATTCCTACACCCGGATGAGCGATGTAGCCAAGCTTATAAACGAAGCCCTGGACAGTGCAAGCTATAACGATTACCTCAGGCCATATCCGGCATTGCTTTTTGCCCTCGAATCTGCTTTGTATGACTACCAGCAGAATCCCATACTATATGATACTCCGTTTGCAAGGAGCGAGGTAGGCATACCTACGAATGGACTGATATGGATGAGCGACTACGACCAGATGCTGGCACAGGCAAAGAAGAAGATTCTGGCAGGTCACCGATGCATCAAGTTCAAGATCGGAGCAATCAAGTGGGAGGACGAAATGTGCCTGCTCGCCAAAATCCGCAGCAGATTTACCAAAGACACACTGGAAATACGTGTTGATGCCAACGGAGGGCTTGGATTGGACATGGACATAGTCAAGGACAAACTCCAGGAACTCGCAAGATACGACATACACAGCATCGAACAACCCATTCCGCAGTATCACTGGAATGAAATGGCAGAATTGTGCAGACAGGACATATTGCCAATCGCACTTGACGAAGAACTGATTGGCGTCAATGACACCGAACAGAAGAAACTGATGCTGGATACAATCAAACCACATTACATAGTACTCAAACCTACGCTGCATGGTGGAATCACAGGAACGCTGGAATGGATTAGCGAAGCACAGAAACGCGGTATCTCATCCTGGATAACCAGTGCCCTGGAAAGCAACATAGGCCTGCGCAACGTTGCACTTCTCGCAGCACGCGCCTACGGTCCCAATATCACTTTTGCACAAGGTCTGGGAACAGGTCAACTATTCACCGACAACATCGAAATGGACATCGAAATGCGCGGTGCAAAACTATGGCGTTGCAAAGTTGAAGACTGAAATCCTACATACAAGCGGTTCCACGGGCCAGCCAAAGGAAATCACCGTTGAATACGGGCGGATGCTGGCAAGCGCCAGGATGACATGCGATTTCCTTGACCTTAAGGAAGGTGACACGGCATTGCTGTGCCTAAGCACACAATACATTGCAGGACGTATGATGGAAATACGCGCCCAGGAAAGGAAACTGAACCTTATCCGTCGCGAACCCTCGGCACATCCTCTAAAGGATGTCGATGAAACCATCGATTTTGCCGCCATGGTACCCCTGCAGGTCTACGAAACGCTGCAAGTCGCCCAAGAACGCGAGCGCCTTAGCCGCATCAGGCACCTGATAATCGGCGGCGGTGCCATTGACCAGGAACTCGAAGACGAACTCAGCACCTTTCCGAACAACATCTGGAGCACATATGGGATGACCGAGACACTCAGCCACGTGGCAATGAGAAGAATCTCCCCCACATCCACAGCAGGAAGGGATATCTACTACAGACCACTGCCAGGTGTCAACCTTTCACTAGACGAAAGAGAATGTCTGGTCATCAATGCCCCTCACCTTAATCCAGACGTCCTGCACACAAATGACGTAGTTGAATTCAACGACGATGGTGGCTTTATCGTCAAAGGACGCATAGATAATGTTATCTGCAGCGGTGGCATCAAGATTCAGATCGAGGAAGTCGAGGCCGTCCTTCACAAATACTTTGGCAACGCCATCATGGTAACGAGCAAGCCAAACCGCAAGTTTGGCGAGGTCGTTGTATATCTGATAACAGGACAAATAGACGAGCATGCACTGCGTCTGGCCGTTCCGCCATACTGGCTGCCAAAACAGATAAAACAAGTTTCCCGGCTTCCCATTACAGAAACAGGGAAACCCGACAGAGCCAAGGCAAAGGAAATTGCCCTACAATAATTCAGGCAGCTGATACAGTCTCGTTCCGTTGCTGCCCTTTATCAATATTAAGCGACCGGCAACACCTGATTCTGCCAGACGTTTTTTGACCTCGTCCACATTAGCAAACAATGTGACGTTTCTAATAGCAGATGTATCACACTTACCAAACTCATTTCCAACTAGCCACGTCTCGGTCAGATCCATCTGTGCAAGCTTGTCCGCAACTTTCTGGTGCTCTGATACCGACTCAGCTCCCATCTCGCGCATCTCACCCAAGACAACCATTTTGCCAGGATGCTGAATTGCCCTGAAATTATCAAGTGCAACAGCCATACTGCTTGCATTCGCGTTGTATGCATCAACTATCAGCTCGTTCTTTTCCGTCCTACGGTATTCACTGCGGTTGTTATTAGGTTCGTACTGCTCCAACGCCTCGTTTATCTGATTCAGAGCGACACCGAAATGCAGCCCCACGGTAACGGCAGCCAGGACATTTGGCAAGTTGTAGTCACCTATCAGTCTCGTCTGCACATCAGCCGCCGTCCCGTAAGGAGTCAGCCAACGCACTTTCAGGAACGGATTGAACGTCTCGTCGTTTCCCGATTTCCCGTCAGTCAGCGCAACACCCTGCACATACGGTTTCTGCTGTATATTACGCTCAACAGCCATATCCATCAGATCCAAATCCATCATATTCAGGAAACAGAACTTATGCCTGGCAACCAGATCATCATATAATTCGCCCTTTGTCTTCTTCACACCCTCGAACGAGCCGAAGCCCTCCAGATGAGCACGCCCCACATTTGTAATCAAGCCACAGTCAGCCTTCACCATCCGGCACAGGAACTCAATCTCACCAGGATGATTGGCACCGGTCTCAATTACTGCAATCTGATGCTCGGGACGTATACGCAGCAACGTGAGCGGAACACCAATATGGTTATTAAGATTCCCTTTGGTATACAAAGTATTGAATTTCTTCGAAAGTACGGCGCTTACAAGCTCCTTTGTCGTAGTCTTGCCGTTCGTACCCGTAATCTGCAATACCGGGATGTCCAGCTGCTGACGATGGAATGCAGCAAGAGCCTGCAACGCCTCCAGCACATTATCCACAAGGACGTAACGAGCGTCACCTTCAGGAACATATCCGGCATCATCGACAACAGCAATAGCCGCCCCCTTCTCCAAGGCAACAGCGGCATACGCGTTACCGTCAAAGTTAGCCCCCTTCAAAGCAAAGAACATACTGTTCCCGACACATTCGCGGCTGTCAGTTACTACCACAGGATGCTCCTGATACAATCTATACAATTCAGAAATCTGCATAACCTAAAAAAAACGGTTGAATATTTACAAATGCAAAATTACCTAATTTCCTACTATAAACAAAACTTTTTAGTTTACACTTTACTTTTTACCCAAAAAAAATGTAATTTTGTAGCGCATGCATCTATCAAAGACCATAAACATTGGCGGCAGACTTGTCTCGCTAGACCAACCACAGGTCATGGGAATACTGAACGTAACCCCAGACTCATTCTATAGCGACAGCCGCTGCCCCGATCCCGAAGCAATCCGCACCCGTGTCCGTCAGATACGTGACGAAGGCGCAAGCATGATCGATATCGGTGGATACAGCTCACGCCCAGGCGCCGATGACGTTCCCGCTGACGAGGAAATCAAGCGCCTGCTGCCAGCGATACAGATTACCCTGGAAGAATGGCAGGACGCCATCATCAGCATAGACACTTTCCGCGCCAATGTCGCACAGCAGGCAATTAATGCCGGTGCACACATTATAAACGACATTTCCGGCGGAGAAATGGATCCGGACATGTTTGATACCGTTGCAATGCTGCATGTCCCATACATCCTAATGCACATGCAAGGCACGCCCCGGGACATGCAAGACAATCCACAATACCAGGATGTCATGTGCGACGTGTTCCGCTCCCTGGGGCAGCGTGTCGAGAAACTGCACGAAATGGGCGTTGCAGACATTATCGTCGACCCCGGATTCGGTTTTGGCAAGACCATAGAGCAGAACCACCTGATGCTGCACCGCCTACAGGAATTCCAGTTACTGGACTGTCCAATAATGGTTGGCGTCAGCCGCAAGAGCATGATATACAAGCCTCTGGAGTGCACACCACAGCAGGCACTTAACGGCACCACCGTACTAAACACCATAGCACTCATGCATGGAGCCACAATACTCAGAGTTCACGATGTAAAAGAAGCTGTACAAACAGTCAGACTATGTTCGATTTCGGCCTAAAGGATTTTATAGACATAATGTTTGTAGCCATATTGTTGTTCTTCGGCTACAAACTAATGAAAAGGTCACGTTCCGTAAACATCTTCTACGGCGTGCTCATCTTTATCAGTTTCTGGATTATTATCAGCAAGATCCTGGAAATGAAACTCCTCGGCGGCATCCTTGACCAGCTGGTCAGCGTAGGAGCCATCGCCATCATCATACTTTTCCAGGAAGAAATCCGACATTTCTTCTACAGCATCGGAACACACGAGCGAGCCGAACGCCTCATGCGCTTCTTCCTGCCAAAGACCAAGGAAAATACCGACGGCCAGCGCTATGAGCGTGATACCATCATGCCCATACTTATGGCATGCCTTAATATGAGCAAGCACAAGGTAGGAGCCCTGATTGTCATGCAGAACGACCTGCCGTTGGGAGACTTTATACGCACAGGTGAGCGTCTTGACGCACGAATTTCACAGCGACTGATCGAGAATGTATTCTTCAAGAACTCACCCCTTCACGACGGAGCCATGATTATCTCCAACGGACAGATTACAGCCGCATCGTGCATCCTACCCATCAGCCACGATCTGGACATACCCAAGGAATTCGGCCTTCGTCACCGTGCCGCCCGCGGCGTCAGCAAGGAAACCGATGCCCTCAGTATCGTTGTCAGCGAGGAAACAGGCGGAATCACCGCAGCCTACAACAACGAATACCTGACACACCTGGATGCCGAGCACCTCGAACGCATACTGATGAGAGGCAAGTTCTAAAGCACATCCACAACACCCGATAGAAAACTTTAAAACTTAAAATACACAACGTTATGAGCTTAATGCAACAAATCATCGCACGAGCACAGGCCAACAAGCAGCGCATCGTTCTGCCCGAGAGTCTGGAAGAGCGTACACTCACAGCCGCCGACCGTTCATTAGCCGACGGCCTGGCAGACATTATCCTGATCGGCAATCCCGATGAAATCAAAGCCCTCGGCAAGAAGCTCGGCCTTACACACCTGGATCAGGCAACAATCATCGACCCCGCAACCAGCGAAAAGACCGAAGAATATGCACAATTGCTGTTCGAGCTCCGCAAGGCAAAGGGAATGACAATCGAGAAAGCACGTCAGCAAGTTATGGATCCCCTGTATTTCGGGTGCCTCATCATTAAGAGTGGCGATGCCGACGGCCAGATAAGCGGTGCACTGTCCACCACAGGTGATACTCTGCGTCCCGCACTTCAGATCATCAAATGCGCTCCCGGCATAACATGCGTAAGCGGTGCCATGCTCATGATTACTGACAAGCCCGAATACGGTGACAACGGCGTGCTCGTTATCGGTGACGTAGCCGTTACCCCGATGCCAGACGCAAACCAGCTCGCCCAGATTGCAGTCTGTACCGCACAGACTGCCAAGAGCGTTGCCGGCATAGACCCCAAGGTCGCCATGCTCTCATTCTCTACCAAGGGCAGTGCCAAGCACGAGGTTGTCGACAAGGTTGTCGAAGCTACACGCATGGCAAAGGAAATGGCTCCTGATCTCGCCATCGACGGTGAACTGCAGGCAGATGCAGCACTCGTTGCAAGCGTTGGCGAGAAGAAATGCCCCGGCAGCCCCATTGCAGGACATGCAAACGTACTTGTCGTACCATGCCTCGAGGTTGGCAACATCGGCTACAAGCTGGTTCAGCGCCTGGGCGGTGCCGATGCCATCGGCCCCATCCTGCAAGGTATTGCACGCCCCGTTAACGACCTCAGCCGCGGCTGCTCGGTAGACGACATCTACAAGATGGTAGCAATCACGGCATGCCAGGCAATGGACGCAAAGTAAAAGCCATAATAACCAATAAACAGCAAACAGTAAATAATGAAGATATTAGTACTGAACTGTGGAAGCAGTTCCATTAAATACGCGCTCTACGACATGAGCGACAAGAGAGTCATAACCTCTGGCGGCATAGAGAAAATCGGTCTGCCAGACAGTTTCATAACAGTCAAGCTCAATGGCGAGAAGCACAAGATGGAACGCCCCATCGAAGAGCACACTGCAGGAGTACAGTGGATTTTCGAGGTACTCACCACAGGAGACTACGCCGTACTTAACAGCCTTGACGAATTGGATGCAGTAGGCCACCGCATGGTACACGGCGGCGAGAAATTCAACAAGAGCGTACTCCTCACCCCCGAGGTTATGGAAGCCTTCAGCGCATGCAACGACCTGGCACCACTCCACAATCCCGCAAACATCAAGGGCGTCAACGCCGTGACAGCTCTGCTGCCAAATCTGCCACAGGTAGGCGTATTCGACACCGCCTTCCACCAGACCATGCCCGACTACGCCTATATGTACGCACTGCCCTATCAGCTGTACAGCAAGTACGGCGTTCGCCGCTACGGTTTCCACGGCACCAGCCACCGCTATGTATCGCAGCGCGTCTGCGAGTTCCTGGGCATAAAGCCTGAAGGCAAGAAAATCATAACATGCCACATCGGTAACGGAGCCTCTATCGCCGCCGTCAAGGACGGCAAGTGCGTAGACACCTCAATGGGCCTTACCCCACTGGAGGGCCTCATCATGGGAACACGCTCGGGCGACATCGATGCAGGAGCAGTCACATTCCTCATGGACAAGCTCAACCTGGACACCAAGGGACTCAGCAACCTGCTTAATAAGCAGTCAGGTCTTGCAGGTGTCAGCGAACTCTCATCCGATTTCCGCGACATCCTGGCAGGCATTGCAGCAGGCAACGACAAGGCACGCCTTGCCAAGGAGATGTACACATACCGCATCAAGAAATACATCGGCCAGTACGCAGCAGCCATGGGCGGCGTTGACATCATCCTGTTCACAGGTGGCGCCGGCGAGAACCAGTGGGAGGTACGCGAAGGAGCAACCGCCGGTCTCGAATACATGGGCGTCAAGATGGACGAGGCAAAGAACCGCGCCTGCCGTGCAACAGAAGCAATCCTGAGTGCAGACGACAGCAAGGTTACCGTTTGCTGCATCCCGACTGACGAGGAGCTCATGATTGCCCTGGACACACAAGCCCTGTGCAACAAATAGGCAAATGAAGAAGGACCTGTTCCGAAACATACTATGCTCAATTGCAGCCTTGGCAATATGCCTTGGCTGCAATGCCGGGCAGGACAGCATCTTCCCCCGCAGCTTTCACAAGACCTGCGAGCCTGTCATCACCAATCCCGACGTCCTCGCGCCCGTTTTCCAGAAACTGCACTCTGGCGAATACCTGCGCATTGTCCATATAGGCGACAGCCACGTTCGCGGACACTCCTTCACCGTAGAGACACGCCGCATACTGGAAGAAGCATGGGGCAGCCAAGCCGTGGTACCGCAGAACATCACCTACCAGACCACAGCCATTGCAACCGAGACAGGTCTCCCAGGCCTCGTCTACCACACCATTGGCAAGAACGGAGCTACATACCGCACGTTTATTGACCAGGACAGGATACAGCTCATCGACAGCCTGAAGCCCGACCTCGTAATCATATCCCTGGGCACCAACGACGCCTTCGGAGCCACCTTCGATTCCGAAGCCATGCTTGCCAACATGGACACACTCTGCACCATACTGCAGGAACACAACCCAAGCGCCAAAATCCTGCTCACCACCCCACCAGGATGCTACAGACACCACACACCGCTCAAATACATCAAACAAGTCTCCGCTATCCAGCGCGACTACGCCAACCAACACGGACTCGCCCTCTTTGACCTGTATACCACCGTCGGCGGCGAAGTATTCGCCCTCAGAAACTGGAGAAGCCAGGGCATGATGAACCGTGACCTGATACACTTCAAGCACAGCGGCTACAAGCTTATGGGAGCTCTGCTGGCACAAGCCATTCTTACTGCTGACGCACAAGATTCAGCAGGCAACTGATATATCTTTTCGATATTTTTTGTATCTTTGCACCGTCATCAGGGGTGCAGGGCCCATTTTAGTCCTGCTGAGAATATACCCTAAGTGATCTGAACCGGATAATGCCGGCGTAGAGAGCATGAACATTTTATTTACAAAGCAAATGACCAGACAACTATTTATGGCTATGCTCACCATGGGCATGGCAACTGCTGTATATGCAGCAGAAAACACAAGCTCAGCACCTGATTCAACCAATGTCGAAGAACTGAACGAAGTCGTTGTTCGTGCCGTCAAGGCACCCCGGAACTCACCCTTTGCCGTAACTAATATCAGCAAAACCGAGCTGAACGATTTTGCAACAGGCACACAGGAACTTCCATTCCTCTTTGCACGCACACCAGGCATTATCGCATGGAGCGAAAACGGTGTAGGCACAGGCACCACATATATGCGCATCCGCGGAGCAGCAGGCAGCCGCATCAATGTCACATTGGACGGTGTTGCCCTCAACAGCCCCGAGGACCAATGCGTCTTCTGGGCAAACATGAATTCGTACGCATCCCTGCTTGGCAACGTACAGATACAACGCGGTGTAGGAACAAGCACCAATGGAGACGGAGCCTTTGGCGGTAGCATCGCACTCACATCACTCGCCCCCAGCATGACTCCCCATGCACAGATTACAGGTAGCTACGGCAGTTACAACACATGGCGTGCAGGAGGCAAGCTCAGCAGTGGTCTGCTGGGTGACCACTGGGTTCTGGACGCCGCATACCACCATACCGGCACCGACGGCTTCATACACGGCACCGACGGCAATAGCGGCAGCTACTATTTGGGAGCCACATACTTGAGTCTTGACAGCAGGCTAAAAGTAAGCTACAAGCACTTTGGCAATTACGAGAAAACCGGTCAGGCATGGAACGGAGTCACAGCAGGCAACGATGACTACAGCCTAAACGCCTATGCCGGCGTACATACATATAGCGATATGTATAGCATGGGCTTCGGAAAGTTCAATAGCCTCTACGAACATTTCATCGAGGACTGGACCGACCCTGCCCTGTGCACCACAGAACGCCACCGCCTTAACGACGGCAGTCTGTGGCAACGCACTACCGACAATTTCTGGCAGAACCACCATCTCCTGAATGCCTCGTGGCGTATCAATGACCACTTCAGCACCAGCGCCACACTCCACTACACACACGGGCACGGATACTACGAGGAGTTCCGCTATAATAACAAGCTCAGCAAGTTCGGTCTCACCAACGCACGCAACAGCAAAGGGGACCCCGTCTACCGCTTTGCCGATGAAACCGAGCTGAAACGCACCGATTTCATCCGGCAGAAAGGCCTGAGCCAGAACACCTACGGCCTGGTGTGGAACCTGAACTACCACCACCGCAAATGGGACGTAGTCGGCGGACTGTCATTACAGAACTTCGAAGGCAACCACTACGGATACCTTACATATATAGCCGACAACCGTCTCTCGGACATCTTCGTACAAGACGGACGATACAAGTACTACGACAGCGACGCAACCAAGAACGACATGCAGCTGTTTGCCAAGGTAACATACCACCTCGCATCGCATTGGGACATATACGGTGACCTGCAGTTCCGCCATGTCGGATATCAGACAAACGGGATAAACGACAAGTTCTACACAGACTCTCAGGGAATTTCCACCAATCAGCCGCTAAACATCACTCAGGCACACAATTTCCTGAATCCCAAACTCGGATTCACATATCACAAAGGTCCACATCAGGTTTACGCCAGTTACGCACTCAGCCACCGCGAGCCAGAGCGCAACAACTACACCGACAACGGTGCATACCCCTACCCCAAGGCCGAGAGCGTACATGACCTTGAAATCGGCTACGGCCACACTGGCAGAAACTGGCACATCATCGCCAACGCATACGCAATGATATACCACAACCAGTTAGTCCAGACAGGTGCACAAAGCGATATAGGCGAAAATCTCACCACCAATATAAACAGTAGCTATCGCATAGGTATTGAACTCAGCGGCAGCTACACCCCATGCCACTGGCTCAACCTCGATGCCAATGCAGCTATCAGCACAAACCGCATAAGCGATTTTACCGAGATGGTCGAGGACTGGGACTGGTCCACAGGCGAGGGATTCATCCCCGTACACTACGACAACAGCACCATAGCTTTCTCCCCCACAGCCATCCTCAACGGCTTCGCGACATTCAGGCACAAAGGATTCCGAGGCACATGGCACACCAACTTTGTCAGTCGCCAGTATCTGGACAACACCCAATGCACCGACCGCTCCCTACCCTCATACAGCACAACCGCAATTCACCTGCGATACGACTGGAATACAGGCAAACGATGCCTCAAGCACGTAACCTTCGGTGTTGACCTGAACAATATCTTCAACGCACGCTATGCCGCCAGCGGCTGGGTATACAGCGCAGTCTCCGCCGACTACGGCTTTACCCTGGACAAGCGCTATAACCAAATAGGCTACATCCCCATGGCCGGTTTCACGGCAATAGGCAGCGTGAGCCTGCAGTTCTGAGTGAAAAAGTTAAAAGGTTAAAAGGTTAAAGGGTTAAATTATGGACTTTTTGATTAATCATTGGCTTGACATTACGACGACCATCCTTGGTCTTGCCTACATCCTGCTGGAGTACAGGGCCTCAATATGGATGTGGGCCGTCGGTGCAGTAATGCAAGTGCTGGGTATTGTGCTATACTATCAGAAAGGACTGTACGCCGACTGCGGCATGGAGTTCTACTACCTGGCCATGACCGCATACGGATTCTGGTGCTGGACTCGCAAAAACCAGTCATCTCCCGCCACACATCAAGCAACACCCATCACCCACATCCCACTTCGCACCGCTCTTGGCTGGGGTACCATCTTCCTTGTCCTGTGGTTCGCCATCTGGTGGCTGCTCAGCAACCTTACCGACTCCACCGTTCCCGTTGCCGATGCCTTCACCACGGCACTCTCCCTCGTAGGCATCTGGGCACTGGCACACAAGTACCTGGAACAATGGTTCGTATGGATTGCCGTCGATATCGTCACATGCGTACTCTATTTCCACAAGGACATACCCTTCAAGGCCTCCCTCTACGGCCTATACGTCATCATAGCCGTCTTCGGCTACAGAAAATGGCGCCGCATGATGTAAGTCGCAAAAAAAATCGTATTTTTGCCAGAGAAAATATACAAGATGTCCATAAACTACGATAAACTCAAGGACAAGAAGATTGCCCTGCTCATCAGCGGAGGCGTGGACAGCGGCGTCGTAACACACCTGCTGTGCAGCCACGGACTCAAGCCAGATTTGTACTACATCAAGATAGGCATGGAAGGCGAGGACTCCAGCTGTACAGCCGAGGAAGACATCGAGCTCTCGACCGCCACAGCCCGCAAATACGGGTTGAAACTACAAGTCGTAGACCTGCAGCAGGAATACTGGGAGCGCGTTGTCGGATATGCCATCGAGCGCGTAAAACAAGGCCTCACCCCCAATCCCGACGTGATGTGCAACAAGCTGATCAAGTTCGGAGCCTTCGAAGAAAAAATCGGCTACCAGTACGACATCATCGCCACCGGACACTACGCCACCATATATGAACAGGAAGGCAAATACTACCTGGGGACAGCCAAGGACCCCGTCAAGGACCAGACCGACTTCCTTGCACAACTCTCCTACGCACAGATAAGCAAGCTAATCTGCCCCCTCGGACCACTTATGAAGGACCAGGTCCGTCAGATAGCCCTCGACGCCCACCTGCCCAGCGCCAAGCGCAAGGACAGCCAGGGAATATGCTTCCTGGGCAAAATCAACTACAACGATTTCCTGCGCAAGTTCATCGGCGAACAGGAAGGCAAAATCATAGACATCGAGACCAACCGCATCCTGGGCACACACAAGGGATTCTGGTTCCACACCATAGGCCAGCGCAAAGGCCTGCGCCTGGCAGGAGGCCCCTGGTTTGTCGTCAAGAAGAATGTACGCAAGAACATCATCTTCGTAGCACGCGGCTGGGACACCCAACTGCAATACGGACACCTGATAAAACTGGCAGATTTTCACGCAATAACCCAGCCACTTGCACTCAAGGAAGGGGAAAGCACGGAAATTACCTTCAAGATAAGGCATATCGACCATTTCCTGCACGGCACCATCACACGCCAGCAAGACCTGTACGTCATCCATTCGCCAGAACCCGTCCAGGGCATAGCCCCCGGACAATTCGGCTGCGTCTATGACAAAGACATGCGCTACATGATAGGCTCCGGCGAAATCACTATCTGACCCGCCTGTCATTCGTACATCACAAAATACTATTGCCCCTAACCAGCTCCCAGGCAGCTACCACTCTGCTCCTTGAGTGCTCCTAGCATGCTCCAGGGAGGAGGGAGGGAGGGAAGATGTATGATGTGTGATGGTTGAGGGATTATGGACGCACGAAACAACTTATGCGAGCATGGCTCTTCGCTCGCTCGTGCGTAGGTTCACGCTCCCCAGAGCGTAGATCTCCGTGACATCTCCGTTAGATGTCCGTGAGATCACCGTTACATCTTGCTTGGATCACCCCTTGGGTTAGTTTCAAGATTCAGGTTTCAGGTTACTAAAGAATCTGTACCTTTCAGTTGCAAAAAGATGCTTTTTCTTTGAAAAAAGAAGTAATCTGATAAAAATTTGCGAAGTCTGATATTTGACCATATTGATTAGATTGGTCAAATTCATACTGGACTCTAATTGAAGTCATGTTCATAAGGAAAGCGCCCTCCCTTGTGGGGGGAGAGCGCTGTTGTGACGTATCTTAAAGTTGTTTATGCGAGCATAATACCATGCTCACTTAATCACTACTTTCTTGCCGTTGATTATGTAGATTCCAGCCCGAGAAGGTTTGCCGTTTATTGAACGACCGTTCAGGTCGTACCAAATGCCATTCTCAGCCGTTGTCTTCACGCTGTCAATGCCTGTTGGGTCAGTGCCACCCTCGAATACGATGCTGAGTGTACGGGCATGGGCCTCGGAAGCGGGAACCAGTTCAATCCAGCACTTATTAGCAGCGATGGTGCCGGCATCCTTCACCCATGTGAAGTTCACACCGTCTAACACGTAGTGGTCAGCTGCTGCTATGTCAGTTGCAGTGAAGTCCTTTGGTTCCAATGTACCGAAGAAATGCTCTGTGTCGTAGTTGACTGTAGCTGCCTGTTCGTTGACGTCCAACAGTACCTGCTGGTCCACCTCGGTTCCATTATATATGATAAGCGGTGTGTTGGCAGCAGCCGACTGCAGGTCGCTGGCAAGCGTTACGGATCCATCAGTTCCATTCACTGCTATTACAGTACTCAGTACAATACCGTCAGGAGTGCCTTCAGCCAAGCTCAGACCCTTGCCGCAATAGTAGCTGGCGTATTCTCCGGCATGAATTGTCAACGAAGCCAATGCAATATTCACGGTCACGGTTTGCGGTGCATAGTCATTGTGAGTTGCATCGCCCATTACACGATAGTACACTGTGTATTTGCCTGCTTCCGTACCCATTGGGATGGCTGTTGCATAGGTCATGCCGTCAAGCGAATATTCCATCACACCAAACGTAGTACTGCCTGCATCTACCAGTTCCTGCTCTGCGCCTGTATAATACAATCCAGTCTTTGGTGTCGGAGCTGTAACGACGTAGTAGCTTTCGGGATCGGGCATGACAGGTTTCACATAGCTGTAGCCAGACATACCGGCAATTGCTTCGGATACGCTAACCTTGGTACCATCGGCATTAATCTGTATGAGTGCAAGATTGTTGAAAGCAACGTCGCCACCAATAGCGGGATGGCTGCCTGCGGTATTATTGTCAATCAGGCCGCCTGTCATCCAGAAACCGGTCGTTGATGTGTTTGTTACGGTATTGTACACACCGCCGCCGTTGACGGCTGCCTTGTTGCCGGTAATCTCACCGCCATAGAGCGTCAGTGTACCATTGTTGAGAATACCACCGCCGTTACCGGTCGTGTTACCACCGATAATCTTACCGCCATCGGTGTCGGTGATGGCCAGTACACCATTGTTGATGATGACGCTGCCGTCAACTGCGGCACTGGTTAGTGCACGATTGATGGTCTGTCCGTTCAGTTCTATGACGACAGTCTTGCCTTCGGGAACGGTAAGTGCTGCATCGGTGTCTGATGCCGTGATGGTCTGTGTCAGCTTGATGACGCCACCTGCATTTATAGCATTCTGCAGTGCAGTCCAACTGTCAATGGCACCGCTCTCCTTGCTCATCTCCAGACCTGCGTTCTCGCTCTCCATCTCAGTGATTTCGCCATTCTTCATTGTAACACGCAGTGTCTCGTAGGGCAAGCCCGTGAGAGCAGGAAGACTGACTGTAAGTTCGTAGATATATGAACCGTCGCCATGGTCTTGCTTACTTACCGATACAACATCACCGAAAGGAACGTCTATCACATAAGTACCACCCATAAAGGTTGCGCGGAACTCATTAAGCTCATCGCCGCGGCTGTAGCTGATGACACCAGTCTGTGTGCCGTAGCCTGTCCAGACATCATCACCGAGAGCTTCATACAGTTCTGCCAGGATTCCAAACTTTGTCGGGTCGGGCATTACGGGCTTTATGTAGCTGTATCCTGCCATGTTTGCCTTTGCAGTCTTTGCACTGACAGTCGTGCCCTGAGCGTCAATCTGTACAACTGCAAGATTGTTGAAGGTAACATCGCCGCCAATAGCGGGATGGCTGCCTGCGGTATTATTGTCAATCAGGCCGCCTGTCATCCAGAAACCGGTCGTTGATGTATTTGTTACGGTATTGTACACACCGCCGCCGTTGACGGATGCCTTGTTGCCGGTAATCTCGCCACCATAGAGCGTCAGTGTACCGTTGTTGAGGATACCACCGCCGTTGCCGGTCGTGTTACCGCCGATAATCTTACCGCCATCGGTGTCGGTGATGGCCAGTACACCATTGTTGATGATGACGCTGCCGTCAACTGCGGCCTCTGCGAGGTTACGGTTGATGGTGTATCCGTTCAGTTCAAGGACAACGGTCTTGCCGGCCGGAACGGTCAGAGCCGCATCGGTACTTGCGGCTACGACATGGTCTGCCAGTTTGATTACTCCACCATTGCTCATCGCAGTCTGCAAGGCTGCCCAACCCGAAATCGGACCTTCCTCCTTATTCATCTCGATGCCTGCATTCTCGCTCTCCATCTCGGTAATCTCACCATTCTTCACAGTGACACGCACAGTCTCGGAAGGCATACCCGTCTGAGCTGGCAGTGCAAGCGTCAACGTATATGTAAATGAATCGTCACCATTATCTACTTTGGAAGCAGACGTAACGTCGCCAAACGGAACATCTATGGTATAGGTGCCTCCCATGAAGACAGCGCGGAACACATTAGGATCATCACCGCGGCTGTAGCTGATGACACCAGTCTGTGTGCCGTAGCCTGTCCAGACATCATCACCGAGAGCTTCATACAGTTCTGTCAGGATTGCATACTTTGCCGGATCGGGCATTACGGGCTTTATGTAGCTGTATCCTGCCATGTTTGCCTTTGCAGTCTTTGCACTGAGCGTTGTACCGTCGGCATTCACTTGCACGACTACCAGATTGTTGAAGGTAACGTCGCCGCCAATAGCGGGATAGCTAACAGCTGTATTATTGTCAATCAGGCCGCCTGTCATCCAGAAACCGGTCGTTGATGTATTTGTTACGGTATTGTACACACCGCCGCCGTTGACGGCTGCCTTGTTGCCGGTAATCTCACCGCCATAAAGCGTCAGTGTACCGTTGTTGAGGATACCACCGCCGTTGCCGGTCGTGTTACCACCGATAATCTTACCGCCATTGGTGTCGGTGATGGCCAGTACACCATTGTTGATGATGACGCTGCCGTCAACTGCGGCACTGGTCAGTGCACGATTGACGGTCTGTCCGTTCAGTTCCAAAACTACAGTCTTGCCTTCGGGAACAGTCAGTGCTGCATCGGTGACTGACGCTATGATGGTCTGTGTCAGTTTGATGACGCCACCATTGCTCATTGCATTTTGCAGTGCCGTCCAGCTGTCGATGCCGCTATTCTCCTTGCTCATCTCCAGGCCTGCGTTCTCGCTTTCCATGCTGGTAATCTCTCCGTTTTTGGTGGTGACATGCAGCGTCTCCTGGGACATGCCTGTCTGTGCAGGAAGGTTTACCACAAGCGTATAGGTGTACGACTCGTCGCCATTGTCGGCTTTCGTTACAGTTGTGAAATCGGTAAACGGCAAATCTATTGTGAATGTGCCACCCATGAACATTGCGCGGAACTCCTGGGGGTCATCGCCGCGGCTGTAGCTGATGACACCAGTCCGCTCGCCGTAGCCTGTCCAGACATCGCTACCAAGGGCATCATAAAGCTCTTTCAGAAGCTTATTTTCTGCCCTTTCAATGACGAACGTTGAACCGGCAGTGCCGCTGTAGTCCGAACCGTTAACAGCAGTTATGGTTACGTTAGCCGTACCTACTTCCACGTTATTATCGTAGGATACTGTATAGTCGGTCCCCGGAGTCAGTGTGGTGCTACCGTCTTTGACGGTTACGACAGGTTCAATGGCCGAGCCTGTGTAGTATTGATTGGCAATGGGCTGAATCCATGAGTCCTGCAACTCCCTGGCATAGGTTACTACTACCCAAACGTTAGCTTCAGGCATGGTGAACGTCCAAGTATCAGCAGTCTGGCCTGCATTGACGGTAATTTCGTCCTGTAGGACTGGAGCACGGAAACCGCGTGCGTTGGCACTGCTCCACGAAGTGTAGGCACGTACGGTCACTTTCTTTGTCGAGTATCCCTCGCCCGGGACAACGGTGATGGTCACCACGTCGCCCTTCTTGGCCTGTGTAGCGGCTACACCGCCAAC
>JAEEGL017377093.1_pt1 | contig 44699 bp, 50 predicted proteins | sample 9134231 | NCBI WGS metagenome assembly JAEEGL01 (sample SAMN16246548, study PRJNA631951) | gut metagenome | biome: gut microbiome; feature: rumen; material: fiber-attached | host: Bos | place: Iran: Karaj | collected 2018-10 | reverse complement strand
GGGCGGGTACAACGTCAACATGAAGACGAACAACGGGAAGAAGCCCATCACGCTCAACGACCTTGGCTCCATCCTCCCCGGGATGAAGATCCTCATCCGGGGCAAGCTCAAGAACGAGAAGTACCCGATCCGTGAACTCAACAAGGAGATCCCGATCACGGTCGTGGACGCCTACTACTTCGAGATGAAGGAGAGCGAGCTCCAACAGTACGGTCCCCAGCAGCCCCCGCAGGGCGGCTTCTACGGCCAGGGCGCGCCCGCACCCCAGCAGGGTTGGGGACAGCAGGGCGGATACCCCGCTCCGCAGGGCGGCTATCCTGCCCCCGGTCCTCAGTACGTTCCCCAGCCGTCCCCGTACGGTCCGCAGGGATACCAGGCCCCCCAGCAGGGCGCATATCCTCCTCCGGCGCCCGCGCAGGGAGCCCCGGCCGGCTACCCCGCACAGCAGCAGGGTTCGGCCTACGGCCCCGGCTACGGCCAGCAGCCCCCGCAGGGCGGATACCAGCAACAGCCTCCCCAGGGCGGCTACCAGCAGCAGCCTCCGCAGCCGCAGGCGGCACCGGGCCAGCCGGCGCCTCCCTACTACCGGCCGCCCCAGCAGGGCGCTCCCGCGCCCCAGAACGCACCGGGCCCCCAGGCGGCCCAGGGAGCACAGGGCGGTCCTGCAGTGCTCGAGGACCTGCCTCCGGACATCCCCGACGGTGCGCCCGTCCGTGACATCAACCTCGGTTAAACTCACACACCATGTTCGTACTCCGTAAGAATCCGGCCATCCTCGACTCCGCCGAGAAGGCCGCCGAACAGATCCAGTATGCAAGGCAACGTCTCGCAGACGGATCCTGCGGCCTGGTCTTCGAGCCCGGTGAACACCGGTACTTCCTCGGCGGCAAGGAGCTGCGCAGCGTCTCGTCCATCGTGAGCCACTTCGCTCCGGTGGACACGCTCGCGCTGGCACGCAGAGCCGCAGTCAACCCCAACCACCAGTACTTCGGGAGAAGCCCCGAGGAGATCATGGAGCTGTGGGCCCTCAAGCGCGACAACGCTGCGGCGGCCGGTACACGGGTACACGCGTTCGCCGAGGCGTGCTGCGACTTCCTCCTCGGGAAGGAGGAGGAGATGGAGCCCCGCTTCCGCGAGATGCTCACCGAGGGCGGCCTCGTGGCCACCGAGCCGAAGGACATCGCCGTCGCCCGCTGGTGGGCCGACATCGACTGGAACCGCTACGCCTTCGTCGCGAAGGAGACGCGGATCGCCAACCCCGTGCTCCGCTATGCGGGCACCTTCGACACGCTCCTCTACGACAACGACCTGCAGGGCTACGCCCAAAAGGACTACAAGACCAACGAGGACCTCAACAAGTGGTACGGCGACAAGCTGCTCCCTCCGCTGAACAACATCAAGGCGAACGACATCGGCAAGTACACCGTCCAGCAGACCCTGTACACCATCACGCTCCGCCAGCTGGGCCTCAACGTCGTGTCCAACGACCTGGTCTGGCTGAAAGAGAACGAATACGTGGAACGCGGGCTCGACATGCGCTACGACAAGATCGTGGCCTACGCGGTCGACCAACTCAACAACCAATCGTAAAAAACCATAGCAAATGAGAACCATTACACAGAAAGACAAGAAGGGCCTCGAGGCGGCGTTCCGTGTCTTCGCCAGGGAGCTCAGCGGCCAACGGATCACGGCGGACACGTGCGAGAAGCTGGTGTCCCGGGCCCTTGCCGAAGGGATCACCGTGGACGAGCTACTCAACCGGGGCAACTGGGCGCGGGCCCTCGCAGGGGTGCCCGAGCTCTCTCCGGAGGAGTACGTCGACGCCCTCTGCGACTGCAGCATCGACGTTCTGGAGCTCAAGGACGAACCCGGCTGGCACGACCCCCAGTTCGGGTGGCGCATCGTCGCCGAGGCGGCTCACGACTTCTACATGTCCGTCACCGGAAAGGGCGGCAGGTGGAACATCCCCTCCTCCCTGATGAACCTCGCGAAGGCGGTCTCCGCCCACTCGCTCCAGTCCATCCTCTCCGAGGACCTCATCTTCGCCGTCACCTCCGTCGACGAGCCGGCGACGTACTTCGACTACATCCAGGCCATCGCGAAGGACTTCAACAGCCTTCCGGTGGACGAGTCGCTCACCGCCGAGCAGGAGACGCGCCGCATCCGCGCCGCAGAGACGCTCAACATCCAGGAGCCCGAAGAGGGCGCCGAGGAGGAATACGCCGGCGAAGAGGTCCCCGGCGACACGCCCGAGGACGAACCCTTCCCGGAATACACGGAGCTCGGCGACGGCTCCACCGTCCTGACGCCGAACCCGACCGACTACAAGCGAAGCAGCATCCAGTCGTTCATCACGGGCTGCAGCATGGCGGAGATCGCCGGCCTTGCCAGGACCATGGAGAATGGCGAGTCCCTCTCCCTGTCGGACTTCGTCGAGAACCTCACCCACGGCCGGTTCGACCGCAACCTCGAGACGCCCGAGATCCGCAAAGTCCACATGCGCCTCAACGCCGACCTGTTCGACTCGTTCCTGGAAGCCTACAAGATGCAGGGCTTCGACGCCGACGACGAGTCCAAGCGAAGGGAGCTCGAGACATACGACATCCTGCACGACAGCTGGGACTTCCGGACCCCGCAGGTCAGGAAGCTGCACAAGCTCAAGAGCCTCATCTTCCAGTACGGGGCGGACGACGACGACCTGGTGGACGCCATCACCGACCTCCAGAACCTCTACGGAGAATGACCGTCACGGCGGGGACTCTACGGGTTCCCGCCAAACCTTTTCCCGCAAATATGAAAATCAACGTTTTCAGCATCCGCAAAGAAGGCCGCAACGAGGTGTTCATCTCCGACAAGGACACGATAGCCGGCCGAAAGCCCGTCCTCACCGGAACGGACCTCAAAGCCGTCACGGACCTCCTGACAGATGCACTCCAGGCACCTTGTGCCATGTACATAGACGAGTCACTCGCAGGGATGAAGGAACTCGGAAACTTCGAGACGTCCGACAACGTCCAGCTGATCGGAATCCGCGACGACCTAGACGAGAAAGCCTACATACCGGGCCCCAAGGAGTCGGACAAGATCTTCGAGTTCAACTCGGGACCCTGCAAAAGGCTCTTCGAGATCATGCAGAGTGACAAGGGGATCATGATCGGCCAAAGAAACTGCGACAAGGACATGTTCCAGACGATCGCGGAAGGAGTCGACGAATTCATCCAAAAGAACGCCGGGGAGAACAACACCACCGTGAACGCCATCATGGCCGGTGCGGCAGCCTCGTTCGTAAGGCACGTCGACCCGGAAACCTACAAGCGCCTGTACGACATGTCCCCCCACAGAGAAACAGAAAACCCAAAACCGGCGCCCATCATCATCCCCCTCAAGGGGAGCGGCATGAAATCATGACCGCAAGGAAGAAGTGGCCTGACGCCTGCCTATACTTCACCTTCCGGGGAAAGAGAAAGGGATTCCTGAAACTCGTCCTGGACAAACAATTCGGCCAGGCCGACCCCGAAAGCGAAAAGGTCCTGCTCCCCAAACACTAAACCTCAACAAGCGATACCATGTCAATGTTCATCTCCGCCAGCGAACTGGTACCGGTCTCGGACGAAGGACGTCCGGACTGCTGCATGAACTGCATCGAATGCCCGTATTTCGAAAGCCTCGAGAAGAACGGGGCCGACATCGAAATCGAATGCTCACTTGAAAAATAGACTCTACATGCCACAGTACAACGAAAACACGCTGCCCATCCTCAAATACCTCCGCTGGCGGAAACCGCTCATCAACCACCCGGACTTCATCAAGTCGAGGAAAAAGGCGATGCGGCTGAACGCCGCAGACCTCTTCGGGACCTCTCCTTTTCCAATCCTCTGGCCGGAATCGCTCCCGCTCAACAAACGGGAGTCCATCTCGGCCGCCAGCGACGCCGTCTTCGGCCTTAGCCGGGTATGGCCGGAGTTCGCCGACGCCGCTTCGAGCAACATCGAGGCGGTCAGCAAAACCTTCCTCACGGCCATGGACAATTCGTACGCCGCCTTCCTCAAGGCGGACCTCTTCAAGGAACTCGAGGACCAGGACCTCCAAGGCACGCTCATCTTCCCCGGCGGAGAGGTGATATGCTACGATTTCATCATGGAGTCCCCGGTAGAAAGCGACGGGAAGCTGACCTACGGCATCAGCGGAAACGCCATCCGGCTACTAAAAGGCAGACATCTCGTCTGCGACATGTTCGAAGACAAGGACCAGAACGGAAACCTCACCGGCACCTCCAGCTGGCACGACTTCGAGAAACTGGAATGGAAGATGCCTGTCAACGAAGCAATAGAAGGCACAATAGGTGAGATGCTCGACAAGGCAGGGATCCAGTTCGAGATAACCGACGGTATCAACGAAAACATCATGGGGATGTTCGACCTCATCCTGGTCTTCCATCTCTTCAAGAAATACGCTCCCATCGAGGAAATCGTCTCGGTCCGCGAACGCAGGGAGCACAACGACATCCCGGATATCAAGACCTCGCAGAGAATAGACTACTACGACTGCTCCTGGTACACGACCATCGTCCGGAACGAAGGATTCAGCGTTCGAGGACACTTCCGCCTCCAGCCCTGCGGCAAAGGCAAACAGGATAAGAAACTCATCTACATCCATGAGTTCCAGAAACACGGCTACGTACGCAGGGCACGGCTCATCCTGAACGAAATGAAAGACCAAAAAGACTGACAGAAATGGCAACCTACTGCATACGCGGAAACAACCGCATCACCCGGAAGAAAGAAATCATCCGGGACGGGTTCCAGACCGAAGAGGAGGCCCTCGCCCATCTGAAAAGAATGGCCAAGACCTACTTCCGGACCCATTCCTACGCACGTGTCGCCAAGAGCGACGCCTATATCCATCCCACGCAAAGAACCTGACGAACCATGGCGACCAAACTCACCGACCTGCATATCGTAAAGCTCTTCGACGACGACCGGATCGTCTTCGACACCCCCGTCAACGTAACGAAAGACGGAATGTTCACAACCACCCTCCCAAAACAGGCGGCGGACCTGCTGGAGTCATACGGCCCCAAACTCGAACTCAACCGCGCCGGCAGGGCCGGCTTCTTCTCGGCCGACACCCTCGAAGGACTCCGCCGTGAAATTGAGAAAGCGGTTAACGAAGCAATCTCCAAGGAACTCGTTGAGGACAAGCTCGTCATCAAATACTCCGTCACGACGAAATGCTCCTACGCCATCGACACCGACGGCGAGATCATCCCGAACGGCTGCTGGCGCAAAGACCCCGTCGAGCGAGGAAAGGAATACGGAACCGACTGGCGGGAAGGCAACGCCAATTCGCGAACTTACGGAAACCTTCCAACCGTCAGCGTCTTCGCCCGCGTCTTCCACAAGAAGACCTATGCCTACCGCTCCGGCCGGACCATCCAAAAACTGGAAATCTACCGGCCCAAAATCAAAGACGGACGGGGAAGCTCCATCGACTGGATCAACTCCCTCTGCAACATGAGTTCGTCGGACAGTATCTTCGACCACAAGGAGGACTACACACACACACCGGAGGTGGACGCCACCGAAGAGAACGCCGCGATGTTCGTCCGGCTCTTCAAACTCATCTTCCAGTGCAACGAGCTGTTCAAGGACATGAACAACCCCGAGTACATGCTCGCCTTCATCGCAAACAACCGGCAGCTCCAGATCGAAAACAAGTAACCTCAAAGAAGGATAATATGACTAAAATCTCACGTAAATCACTGATAAACCTGACGTCATTTCGGCAAAGAAACGGAATCTTGCAAAAAGAGCTTGCAGATTTTTTAGGTGTTTCCAGAGGATACATTTCGATGGTTGAAAGTCAAAAATCCAAATTAGCGGAAGAAAACATTGAAAAAATCTTCAAAAACCCCTACCACTGGAATACTGACGATCTTGTTCCGGCATACACACGTCTGAACCAAGTCCTGGATTATCTAAACAAATCCGACCTTTCAAAGTTTGCGTTGAATAAAGACACCATTACGGCCATTAGACATGGAAATAAAGATATACCGGAACATACAGTAATCCTACTGTGTCAAGAAGCACCCGAGCTGAATAAAGACTGGCTACTCCACGGAAACGGTGAAATGTTCATTAAAAAAGAAAACAAGGAACCATCTCCTATTGAAATGCTACAAAACAGCATTGAAGAGCTCTCAAAAGACATACAAAAAATATCTGAGACTCTGCAAGAACTTTTACATTTCATCAAAAATAAGAATGCCATGAAATTCCACTTCTACGGACAGCCCTCCTTCACGAATCTCCCGAAAGGGACTACGACCCAGGACCTCCGGTCGCTGGCCCATTTCAACCGCATCATGAAGAACTATGCGAAATTATGCAGGATAGAGAAAACAGGCAAACCGTAAACCTTAAACGACAGGACAACAGACCGACATTCGAGGACGGAATCTGGTTCGCCATCCAACTCCTCGTCACCGGATCAGGGTTCGACGAACCGACGCTTGCCGAGGGGATCGCCTTCGAAGCCGGCCTTACCGGCTCCCAGATGCGCACCCTTCAGAGGCGAACGGGATTCCAAAGCAGGAAAATGAACCGCTTCATCCGAGACTATATCGACAAACACAAAGAAAAACAAGTATGAAACACCGAATCGTAGCCTCCTGCGACCCGTACAATGCGAGAAAGCATTACAACGGACAGAAAGTCCTCCAATACGACATGGCCACCCCGGTCAAGTGGGTCATCGAGGACGATATCCCCACCCTAGAAGAGGCCAAGGAGAAACTGATGCGTCTTGCCAAAACCGGCAATCCCTATGAGAATGGGGGCTGGTCCTACGAGGACCAGGAGTCCGTCGAAGAGTTCCGGAAGGAAATGCTGGAACTCCACGGCGACGAAATGACCGACGAGGAGAAGGAGACCCTTACCGACTGGTACAAGGGCCCCGGCATCTATGACCATACCTATCCGGTCCTCCTGGAAGGGGAGACCTCCTTCCACGACGACACAATGACCTATATGATCGAAGCCATCGAACAGTCATAGACAACAACCACTAACACAAAGAGGCAATGGCAGACCTCAAGCACATCACCCTCACGGGCATCGACGACAAGACGGACATCAAGGAGCTCGTCCGCCTCCAGAAACGCTACCCGCTCGTGGAGTTCGGCGTCCTCCTGTCCTGGTCACAACAGGGCTCAGAGAGGAGATACCCGTCCTTCCAGACCATCAAGGCCTTCAACGAGGCGGGCCTGAACCTCTCGGCGCATGTCTGCGGCAGCGCGGCGAGACAGTTCGCCCAGGGCGAAACGGCCCTCCTGGACCACCTCTTCGACCAGATCGGGACGGTCCGCTTCCGTCGAATGCAACTCAATGTTGCCGGTTTCCCTGCCGAGAAGTTCGTCCCGCTTCCAACCGAGTACGGTTGCGTCAAGGAAATCATCCTCCAGAGGATCAACGCCGACGAGTTCGACCTTTTCCGCGAGCGCCTCGGCGACCATCCGTCGGTCCTGTTGGACGCCTCCGGCGGCCGGGGCAGGGAATCCGCCATCGTCCCGCGCGAAGGGCCCTTCAAGGTCGGCTACGCCGGCGGCTTCGGGCCGGACAACGTGCAGGAGAAACTGTCCTTCCTCCTGACCCGCCCGGAGGTTGGCAAGTTCTGGATCGACATGGAGGGCCGGATCAGAAGTTTCGACTGGTTCGACACCGCCAAGGCGGAGGCCGTCCTGAAGAAGTGCTATAAGGTTCTCCTGAAGAACAATGTCTATCCGGTCTACGACACGCACAACACCTTCTATGAGGGCGGTCGGAAAATCCACCTGATGAACGAGGAAACCGGCCGATGCCTTTGCGGCTATGAACCCGCATTCTTCAACGAGGTGAACCTGGGCCATCCGGATTCACCGTACAAGAGCACGCTCGAATACGTGGCCCAGCCGGACCCCGACGGGAACCTCTGCCTGCGGTGCAAGGAGATTTTCGTCAACAGGATGCAGAGGTACGGACTATGAGTGGCTACAAGTACACGGGAGGGCCCTTCGGGGAATCCGTCCGGACATGGAACAGATGGATCCTCGTCGTAGACGGCGAGGAAACCAAGTTCGACCGGAAAAGGCACGCCCTGATGTGCGCCGCCGCATCCAAGGCCAGAGGCCTCCGCACCGGACTCTTCCAGGAGACCGTGATGCGGTTCCGGCGGGGAGGGGAATGGCACGACGAGGTTTACCGAATCGACATTTCAAACCGAATAGAATGAAAGACAAATGGTACATCGCCGACGTTGTAATCCTTTTCGACAAACTCAAAGGCAACGTCAAGACAGAATCCGGGAAGCGGCTCGTCTATCCCGGCGAATGGTTCATGCCGCTCGTGGAAGGGCAGCCAAAAGGAAGATGGATGTCCCCCAGCGGGAGAATCCCGGACAAAGTTAGCCATCCGGCAACAGAAGAAGAAATCAAGAAACATTTTGCCAAATGAAAAACGGAATCATCATAAACGGCAAAGCCTACAAGGCCGTCCGTACGAACAATATCGCCGGCCTGGGCCCTGACCCCTGCTCGCTTTGCGCCAAGGAGGTCAAGCGGAAATGCCAGCCCAAGGGCTATGCGGACATCCAGCCATGCAATGTATTCAGCAGTGGCCATATGCTGGCGCATTTCGAAAAAATCAACGTCAATGGATAAGAAACCACTGACGGGAAATAGAAGAACACTTCAAATGAAAAACAAATCTTACTGGTGCCCCCGGTGCGGAAGAATGTTCATGAAGGAAGCGACCTACCGAAACCACTTGAACGCGAAAAAGTGCGATATGAAGGAGTCACTCACCCCCAAACAGGCGAAAGCCCTCGCCATCCTCCGGGACCACCCCGGCTGCACCGCGAACACCTTCGCGGCCCTCTACTTCACGGACGCGTCCCAGGAAACCCTCTTCACGGCCGTCTCCAACCAGGGGAACGGGGCCTGCGCCGGAAAGAAAGCCTGGCTCTGCGCCGGGTCCCTCCTCGGTAAACTCGCCAAAAGGGGACTCGTCAGAAGGGACTACGGCTCCGGAACGGGGCGGTTCTACCTGACTTACAAAGGCGAACAACAAATATCACCCACGAATGAATTCGTGGGTCTCCTCGGACAGAAATCATGACAAGTCAGCCCACAAAAAATATATTATTCCAACACAACCTCAACGCCTACCGGGCCGTCACCGAGGCGTTCCGCCACGGCGACCGCGCCGCCGTCGTCCATGCCACAGGCACGGGCAAGAGCTACATCATAGAGGCGGTCGCCAAGGACTACGGAAGGGCGGCCGTCATCGCCCCGAACAACTACGTCCTGGACGAGCTGAGGCGTAGGGAGATCCATGCGGACCTCCTGACCTATCCCACAGTGATGTCCATGAAGACCTACCCGGAGAACCGCTACGACCTCATCGTCCTCGACGAGTTCCACCGGGCCGGGGCGGAGTGGTGGGGTCTCGGCGTAGCGTGCCTCCTGGAGGCCAACCCGGAGGCGAAGGTGCTCGGCACCAGCGCGACCGAGATACGGTACCTGGACGGGGCGAGAAACATGGCGGACGAGCTCTTCGAGGGCAACGTCGTCTCCCGCCTCCCGCTCACGGAGGCCTGGCTGAGGGGGATCCTCCCCGTCCCGAAATACGTCGTCGGCCTGTTCAACTACGAGGACACCTACAAGGAATACTCTCGTAGGATCAGTGTCAACCGCCGCATGTCGGAATCCGACATCCGCTCCGCAAGGGAGATACTGGAGAAGGGCCGGCTCAAGTGGGAGACCTCCCACGGAGTCGCCTCCATCTTCCGGAACCACCTCCCCGCCGACACGCGACGACTCATCGTCTTCTGCGACCGGACGGAGAATCTCCCGGACGTGCAGTACCGGATCACCCAGTGGCTCGCCGAGGCGGGCTTCCGCTCCTGCAACTACACCGTCCATTATCGCAACCCGGAGTCCGAGACGGACATGGCGGACTTCCGGGACGACGACCCGCGCGAGACCGGCGTCAAGGTCCTCTTCGCCATCGACATGCTCAACGAGGGGGTCCACGTCCCGGACGTGGAAGCCGTCGTGCTGCTGCGCCCCACCTGCTCCAAGAACGTCTTCCTCCAACAGATCGGGCGCTGCATGAACGCCGGGACCGAGCACCAGCCCGTCATCCTCGACCTCGTGGACAACCTCACGGCCACATCAGAGGTGGAACGCCTCCGCGACGAATACAACGCCGCGCGGAAGGCCGCGGCCGCCGTCAACGACACGGGACGAGAGATGAAGGAGTTCATCGTCACGGACTACGTGAAGGACATCCGCGACCTCATATACAGCGTGAACGCCTTCCGCCCGGTGAGGAAGATGGAGCAATACCTGCCTCTCCTCGAACACTATGTCAAGGAGGAGCGCCGTTGGCCGAAGAACAACGCCGACGACATCGACGAAAGGAACGCCGCACACTTCGCCTACGACAACAGGAACGAGCCAGAAATCACGGCCCTCCGGGAATGGGCCGAGAAGGAGCTGGGAATCCGTCCATGGAGAAAGCTGCAGAGCAAGGACGAAAGGCTCGCCGAACTCTCCGACTTCCTCAGAAGGGAAAGACGCTGGCCGTCCGGCTCCGGTACGGACAGGAATGAAGCCAACCTGCGCGCATGGATAACCAAGCACCACAACCTGAAACCCGACCGGGAGGTCATCGAATACTGCAACCTCCTCGCGGAGGAATACGGACTGCCGCTCAACATCGCGGTTGGGGCTGGCAAGGTGGACACAGACGCCCTCGCGGAAGAGCTCAACGCCTTCCTCGCCAAGGAAGGGAGATGGCCCGCACCATCGGCGGATGACCCCTACGAGAAAGCCCTTTACCACCGCGCCCAATCCTTCAAGAACGCGCCGCCCGTCGCGGCTATACGCGAAAAGGCGTCCCGGGAATACGGCGTATCGTTCCGGCAGAGGCGGAACACGAAGGAGGAGAACATCCGAAAAATCAAGGAATTCGTCAAGGACAACGGACGGTGGCCCATGAGGACCAGGGAGAAAAACGAAGAGACGAAACTGGCCCAGTTCGCCTACTCCATCCGGAACGAGGCCTCCTTCCGGGAAATCATCGACGAGACCGGCGTCCCCATGTCCTTCAAGACCATGACCATCGTTCCCTTCGATGAAAGCTTCGCCGACCTGGAGGCGTTCGTCAGGGAAAAGCACCGCTGGCCGATCGGAGGAAAGGACGGTAAGAACCCCGACCTGACCGAACGCGCGCTATACCGGTTCTACAAGACACACAGGAAGGATCCGCGGATCACCGCGCTGCTCAAGGATGCGGAATCCAGGTACGGCTTCACGCACAACCTCCAGTACGACACGGAAGAAATGCTCGCGAAGGTCCGCACGTTCATCACTGAGAACCGGCGCTGGCCCTCCTCGGCATCCAAAGACAAGGAAGAGGCCGTCCTGGGCTCCTTCCTCACCCGGACCAAGAAGCGCGAGCGCGAACGGTACGACGCCTTCCAGAAAGAGATGGAAGGGACCGCCACGGACTACAGGAAGAAGACACTCTATGCCGAACGCGTCAGGCAGCTGGAGGAATACGTACACCGGGAGAAGAAATGGCCCCGGCAAGACCAGGAATCTAAGGAGGAGCGGAGCATGGCGAAGTTCGCATCCAGAAACGCCAACCGCAAGGAAGTGGCCGCCATCCGTGACGAGGCCGTCCGGCTTTACGACGCGACATTCCGGATTATGGCGGACGAGCACATAGCCATCCTCGAGTCCTTCATCGAAACGCACCGGCGCTTCCCTTCACAGAGTTCCGATATCAAGGATGAAAAGAAACTTGCCATCTGGGCCAAATCACCCAAGAACCCCGCCAAGGAACAGGTGAAAGAGCTCAGGGAAAAGGCCAGAAAGTACGAAACGGAACAGAACGAGTCGGACTTCGAACAGAAGCTCAAGGACCTTGAAGCCTTCATCCGCCGGACCGGGAAATGGCCGACGCACCACACAGACGACCGCGAGACCTACGGATGGGGCTATTTCGTGAATATGAACAGGAAGGACCCCCGCGTCATCGCGCTCAAGAAGCACTTCCGCACCAAGTCGGACGTCCTCGTGACCGCTCCCTACGAGGTGCGCCTGAAAGAACTCCGGCAGTTCGTCACCGAAAAGGGACGCCTCCCTGAATGGAACGCCACCGACCCCTTCGAGAAAGGCCTTTACTACGTCTACATATCCAAGAAGAACAAACCGCGCTACCGCGAGGACATGGCGGCAGTCGCCGCACTCGCAAAAAAAAAGACGGCTACCTGACCTATGAGGTTGAAAACAAACTCAAGCAAACAACTCATAACCATGCCTAACAAAGGATCATTCAATGCAGGCTGGTGGAACTGCTTCGACAGCTTCACGGCCGAGCTCGCCCACGCGGACTCGAACTACGACACGACCGCGTACAGCGTCCTGTCCGCAGCCGGCGTCTCCCAGAGGGAGGCTGCCTGGCACCTCGAACACGGAAACCTCAATCCGGCCACCGAGAAGGTCGTACGGGAATACTGGCTTCACTGCAAGTGAAAATGGGAACCCTTGGTAAAAGACCGCAACCAGGCGAACCCCGTCCCGCAACCCCGCAGGCGAAACCGAACGGGGACACCAGCCGCAGCCTCCTGGACATCGAACTCGCCCTGGCGGACCACTTCAACTGGAAAAAGAACGTCATCGCCTTCAACGTCCTCGGCATCTCGGCGACGCTGCCCCTAGACCATGAATGCGACATGCTCGTCGTAACGCCTTCCGGCTATCTCACGGAAGTGGAGATCAAGAGATCCTACGACGACTTCTGCGCCGAGTTCAAGAAAAGGCATCACCACGCGTCCGCCGTGCCGATGAAGGACTTCCTCTACTGCGTCCCCGCCGGCATCCTGGAAAAGGTCGTCAAAAAACTCGAAGAGCAGAAAATCATCCCGTCAGGGATACTGACTTACGACGAAAATCTGGAATTCAGACAATACGGAATCAGGTCCAACGAAGACACCCCGGAAAACAGACAACGGGCGGAAGAACTCAGAAAGGAAGGCAGGTCAATCCTCCTCCTCTTCAACGGGCACGGGGATGCAGTCAGGATCGTGGACCCGAACCTGTCAAACCATCCGCTGTTCCTCGAGCAGCAGCTGGAGATCGCCCGCCTCGGCGCGATGCGCCAGGTCGCGCTCCGGAGGAAGATATCCGAGCTTCAGCAAAGGGGTCCGGTCAACCCGGACGAAAAACTTCTGACGAAGATCGCCCAGATGGAAGTCCTCCTTCACGAATACCGCAATCGTTTTGAGGAAGAAACCGGACACCGTATGGATGAAAAGGAAGTCTTGTTTGGATGATTAAACAAACCATATAATGAAGATCTTCCTCAAAACTCTCCTTGGAAAACGTCCAAAGGACAAAAAACAAACAGAAAGAGAACAGGAAATCGAACAGAAAACGAAGGAAAGACTTTACGTTGAGTACCTCCTGTTCCGCCTGTGGTTTCAAAACAAGGACGCGAACGGAATGTATCAGTTCGAGCCGGTAAACATACGCACCGGAAACAACCCCTACTATGTCGATGCCCTGAAATTCGACACATCCGAGACAAGCGAAAGCAATGCCGCCCTTTTCGCATCCACCGCCTCCAACGACAAACTTCTGCTCCGAGGTTGGAGCGAAAAGGTGGCAAAGGAGTTCAGCAACTCAACCTGTTATAAGACATACGAACTCAACAGGCTTGTCAAAGCATTGATAATCTCACCAGAATAGTCCAACCCTAACCATCCCTCCCCGCAACGAAAAACACCCGAATCCCCCAAAACGTCCTTGCGGACGCCTCCCGGAGGTCGGGTTTTTTTGGTGAATTCGTCTCTTTTTCGAGGCTTTCCATTGTTCCGGAGGGGCGTACTCCGCCCCCCGGAATGATGAAAAGATCACTCCAAAACCATCATTCACCATGCCGCAGTCACAGAATCCCGCGCCCAGCGGTATCTGGGCCAAGCTCCTGGAGATCCAGAAGAGCCACAAGACCTTCGCGCCTTCCGAGGACTCCGAGAAGAAAGGACAGGACGGACGCAGCGCATACCGCTTCACTCCCACCTGGAAGATCACGGAAAGCATCCGTGAGAAGATGGACGCCCTCGGCCTGATGCTCATCCCGGAATTCACCTTCCGGCAGATCGACACGATCGAGTACCCCGTCTACAAGATGATCGGCGATACGCCGATGACGTTCATGAAGAAGGAACTGCACGTCGCCATCGACGCCTCCTTCACCTGGGTGGACGCCGCCACCGGCGAAAAGGCCGGCCCGTTCCACATCGCCTGCTCCGGCGCCAACGGCACCGACAAGAGCACGGCCACGGCCCAGACCTACGCCGAACGCTACTTCCTCCTGAAGTTCTTCCACATCACGACCCGCGAGCCGAGCGAGGAGCCGGACATGCAGGACAGCGACACCATCCAGGGCCTCCCCAAGGACCTGCGCAACCCGATCGCACAGGCTTCCCGCCAGCCGCATCTGAGCGGTCCGTACGCGGCCCAGCCCGCTCCGGCCATTCAGCAGCCCTACCAGCCGCAGTCCTTCGGCCCATCCACGCCCGCGGGCTACGGGGCGCAGCCCCAGCCGATGACTCCGCCCATGCAGCAGAGCGGACAGCAGGTGAACGTCTTCACGGTCCCTCCGCAGTACATGCAGGGAAGCGCCCCCCAAGGTGTGAACCCGGGCTTCGACGATAACAACCCCTACATCCGCGAGACCATCGACCGCCTCGCCTTCTTCGAGAAAGGCACGGCATCCCACGGACAGGCCGTCCAGGAGAGCGTCCAGAAGCTCTCCTCCATGGGCTTCAACTGCACCGTCCCCGGCTTCGTGGACAACCTCGTCGAGGGCGGCCAGGCCCGCCGCGAGAACCGGTCTCCGCGTTACGCCGCCTAACCAAGAACAAGAACGAAAACTGAACCAACCATGGCACAAGAATCCTACGCCCAGACGTTCATCGACCTGTTCGATGACAGAATCGAAGATTCCGAGAAAGAGAAGCGCGAGCTCTCCTCCACGGAAAAGGACCAGATCAGCGGCACCTTCCCCGATGCCGACAAGCTCGGGGAGGCCCTGCCGGAGCTCCTCGCCAAGGTCGAGGGCTTCAACAAGAGCATCGACAACGCATCCGAGAAGATCAAGCAGTGGCAGGACACCAAGAAGATGTGGCAGGCCCGCCTGGCCCAGCTGCTCGACGTGCTCGGCACCACGATGGAGCGGCTCCACATCCCCGGGAAGTCGCTGAAGATCGGCGGCATCAAGCTCAGCACCCGTACCGGCTCCGTCCTCGAGGTGGACGACGACTGGCTGCTGCAGCAGTACCAGGCGATGGCGGACGCGCTGCAGTCCCAGCTCCCGTCCTACGTCAAGGTGAAGCTCGCCATCGACAAAACGAAGCTCAACGCCCACATCTCGAAGGACGACTCACTCCTGGTCAACCACCCGGACAAGATCCACACGAAGCCGACCTCCTCGACGACACTGAAGAAGTAACCGGAGAACCGCCGCCTGCGGAGCAAGCCCCTGCAGGCGGCACTCCGAAAACCTTTCGGCCATGACCAAACCCATCGAAGACATCCGTCTCCTTTACATCGACCTCTTCTGCGGGGCCGGCGGCACTTCGACCGGCTGCGAGAACGCAGTGCTAAACGGGAAGAAGATAGCGAAGGTCATCGCCTGCGTCAACCACGACGCCAACGCGATAGCCTCACATGCCGCCAACCACCCGGATGCCATCCATTACACGGAAGACATCCGTACCCTAGAGCTCGGCCCGATGGTTCGACACATCGAGATGGCGCGGAAGACCTACCCAAAGGCGAAGGTCGTCCTGTGGGCCTCGCTGGAATGCACGCAATTCAGCCGCGCCAAGGGCGGGCTCTCCCGCGATCCCGACTCCAGGACGCTCGCCGAGCACCTCTTCCGCTACGTCGAGGCCATCCGTCCGGACATCATACAGATCGAGAACGTGGAGGAGTTCACCCACTGGGCGAAGCTAATCGAGAGGAAGCGTCCCGATGGCTCGACCGTGATGGTCAAGAAGACCTCCGGCAAGGGGAAGGACAAGAAGACCTGGGAAGAACCCGGCCTTTATCCTGACCCCGAGCACGACGGAGAGTGCTTCCACAAGTGGGTCCGGAAGATGTGCACGTACGGCTACACCTTCGAGTACCGGATCCTTAACAGCGCCGACTACGGGGCCTACACGTCCCGGAGCCGCTTCTTCGGCCAGTTCGTCTCAAAGGGCCTGCCGATGGCCTTCCCCCCGCCGACGCACGCGAAGAACCCCGAGCGCAACCTCTTCGGCGAGCAGCTCCTTCCCTGGAAGCCCGTCCGCGAGGTCCTCGACCTCCAGGACGAGGGGCAGTCGATTTTCGACCGGAAGAAGCCCCTCGTGGACGCCACGCTCCGGCGGATCTATGCCGGACTCAAGAAGTTCGTCGCCGGCGGAGACCGTTCGTTCCTCACGAAGGCGTTCGGGGGAAACCCCACCGAGAAATGCCAGCGCCTCGACGTTCCCGCAGGGACGGTCACGGTAAAGGACCATCATCAGTTCATTACGACCTATTACGGGCGCGGAGGCGCCCACAGCGTCGAGGGGCCCGCCCCGACCGTCACGACCAAGGACAGACTCGCCATGGTGTACCTGGAAAAGCAGTACGGGACGGGCGTGCCCTGCTCGATGGAGGACCCCTGCCCGACCATCGGAACCGTCCCGAAGGTCAAGCCCGTAGCCATCCATTTCCTCGACAACCAGTACGGACAGAGCCGCTGCTCCTCCGTAGACGCCCCCTCCGGGACCGTCACGGTGAACCCGAAGCAGGCGCTCGTCGGGGCGAAGATGGACCCCTGGCTCATGCAGACGAACTTCCAAAACGTCGGCCAGAAGATAGACGAGCCCTGCAAGACCGTCACCGCAGACCGGCACTGGGCCTACCTGATGAACCCGCAGTTCAACTGCCCGGGCAACAGCGTGGACGCGCCCGCACCGACGGTGATCGCCCGCCAGGACAAGAAGCCCCTGTCGCTCGCCACGGCGAGGACGGCGGGCTCGCACCCGTCGTTCATCAAGGAGACGCCCGAGGGGCTCGCATACGAGGTCTACGGGACGGATTCCGAGGTGCTGCGCAACATCAAGGCCTTCATGGCCGCCTACGGCATCGTGGACATCACGATGCGGATGCTCCGCATCAAGGAATTGAAGCTCATCCAGGGCTTCCCGGAGGACTACGTCCTCGTAGGGTCGCTGGAGGAGCAGAAGAAATTCCTCGGCAACGCGGTGGTAACCGTGATGGCGAAGGCCTGGTGCGAGGCGCTCGTGAATACGATGTATCCCGACGAGTTCCGAAAGGCCGCCTAGCAAGGCGGTTATGAAACTATTGCATATCTTTGTACTACAGAAATGGAAAAGACCAACCCTTTCTGGTTCACCCTTGAACCGGCACACATAGAAGCGAACCTCGGACAGGTCCTGCTTTACCTCGCGCGCGCCTACCGGGACGGAGCGTCCAAGGACGCCAAGACCGAGGAGACCGTATCCCTCCTGTTCCGCCTCGCCGACAAGACCGTTCCGGACGGAACGACGAAAGCATTCAAGATTCTCGGCGCAGCCGCGCTCGTGTCCTGCGGCCGCCACGACCCCGAACAGACCCTACGGCTCCTTCTCGGCGTCTACGAATGCCTCGCGGCGGCCGTCCCCAAGGCCACCATGCTGATTCTCGAGCACGCACGGGAAGCCATCTGCACGTCTGAGATCATCTCGCTCGGGCTCACCTGGGGCGACATCCTCCAGAACGACATCACGGAACTGACGGCCACCCGCATAGCCACCTGCCTGAAGACATCCCCCGTACGGCGAGACTCCTGGTACGAGGGGAGGGGGACGGTGCATATAGGCGAAGGAACCGTCGACATCCATCCCTGTTCCCGCGAAGAGGCCCTGTCCTCGTCCACGAAGGCGGTGCTCTCCGTCCCAGAAGCTGGCGTACGGGCACTGGCCGACAAGAAAGACAAGGACCGAACCGGAGAAGAAGCCATGAAATGGTTCCTTGCGGACCAAAAGAACATGCGCCCGTCGAAACGGGGAACCCTCCTCCACTACGTCACCGGCGACACGATGCCCGTAAGATACACCGGCGTCGACCGGAACGGCAACATGACCGTAGTCACCGCCGACCCCAACTACGAGACGATCGCCGGGGTGATACGGCTCGACACGAAGGGAACCCATCTCTACCGTACCGAGGACCTGCGGGACTACATCGACAAGGGGAGGGTGTTCCCGGCCGTCTTCGACCAGGCGGACCGGATGCCGAAATTCTCCTTCAGGGAGACTCTCTTCGACCATATCACCAACTCGCTCCACCACGAGGAGCTGAACGCGATCTGTCGGAGTTCCTCCGGTGACCAGTCCACCTGGTGGACCGAGAAGGGCTTCATGGCCTTCTGCACGGGCATCAGGGGCTACCGTACCGGCGACACGGCGAAGGTCTACATCTCGGACTGGAATGCCAAGGGCAGCATCCGCTGCGAGGTGGCAGGCCCGTCGTCCTGCCCGTTCACGGAAGGGGACTCGAGACGGCGGATGCTCGGCGGCTTCGTCCTTGACATCGACGACGAACCGCGGGAGGCCAAGGGGCTCAACGCAGACCTCATAGTCGACCTGAGGCCCGTGCAAAGCCTGGGACATCTCCTTCTCGCGGCCAACGAATACAGCGACCTGCTCGTCGAGCGCATCACCTACGCACAGGCGGCGGTCCTTCTCTCCGTTCTCACCGGGGACGGACAAGGGAAGACCAAGGGCGAACGCGTCCTGAGACATCTCGAAAACCTTCGCCATTTCGCGTTGGGCGAGTACGGGAGCATCATCCCCTGGGACGGGGGAGAAAAGGGCCCAGACGAAAAGACAGACGCCCTCCTGGCCCTGTTCGGGACGCACCTGGACGTCAAGGCTGAGGACATAGACACCCAGCAGGCCGTCGGCGGACTCGTGAAGGCCGCGCTCCTGCTCAGGGGGAACGGGCTCCAGCAACCACTCGGGCACGTGAAGAAGGAGATCTGCCGCATCCTCGGCATACAGACCGTCGAGGAGACCGACGGATCCACCGACTACAACTTCGGCGGCGAATCCGGCACGCAGGAGTTCAAGACCTCGGTCTTCTTCGCCCCCGACAGCGCCCGGGAACGCAACCAGATGAAGACGATCCTCAAGGTAGTCTGCGCCTTCCTGAACGCCCCACTCGGCGGGACGCTATACCTCGGCGTCGATGACGACGGCTATCCCGTCGGAGTCTCGGGCGACATAGAATACATGGAAAAGAACGTCAAGGGATGCTACGAAGGCATGGACGGATACCTGAGATATCTCCGCTCCTCGCTTGACAAGGCCTTTCCCCAGGAGGTCTGGTCCACGCTGACGATAGAGAGCGTCCTGGACGGCCGCGCCGTGGCCGTCCGCGTCCCGCCATACCCCGATGCCATCGTATCCCTCGAGGGAACGGCTTGGTACCGTTTCGGAAGCGAATGTATCAAGATAGACTCACGGTTCCGGAAGAAACTCGAAGAGAGAAAGAGAAAGACGAACTGAACAGGGGAGGGGCCGGCTTGCCGGTCCCTCGCCCTTTCCGGAAGCCATCCATACGCCCACCACCAGCCGCGAAGGCTCCACGGCAGGATGCCATCCGCGCACCCCCGAAGGGGTAAAATTTTCACAATTTTTTAAGACTTTTTTAAGATTTTAACACATACAGACATGGAACACAACCAAGCAATGGTCGTAGCCGACCAGATGCGCCACACCCCGGGCCCCGGCACGGCGCAGCTCGTCCATACCATCGGATCGCTCACCGACTCCCTGAGCAACCTCAAGGAGCTCTCCGGCGAATCCCGCCCCCAGCAGCAGGCCATCGACGACCTGCGGCACAGCCTCCGCGACGCCATCGCCCACGCGGCGGCGGCGATCTCCGCATCGCCCGGCGGCAAGTCCCTCTCCGAGGAGCAGCTGGCTGTACTGACGGGACTCTAATCCCTCCCAAAGCGCCAAAGACGGCAGGGGTGGACCTCGATGGCCCACCCCTGCCTTTTTTCGTATCCTTTTCCGGTATCCCGTCAACCGATGGAAGGCCCCTGGTTGACCTTCCTCGCCTGGGCCATCTTCACCTTCTCGACCACGCGGGGCTGCACCATCATACGCACGAACCGTTCGCGTCCGTCGTTGTAGAACCCCGAATGGACGGGCCCCGACATGGACATCACGCTGCCTTTCTTGTACTTGCCCTTGGAGACGGCCTCCCAGGCCTCGGGGAACTCCGAACGGAGGATATACGCCGTGTTCACGACGTCCTTCTCCTGTCCCGACGCATCGCGGAACCGCCCCGTGTCCAGCGAGACGGTCGCATAGAGGTCCGAGAAGGTGGTCGCCAGCACGCTGCCGACCAGTTCGGCCCTGTTGTTGCCCGACGTCCGGAACTGGCGCGTCTGCACCAGGTCCTCGGCGCGGCACTCGACCCGGTTCACGCGGTCGTCCTCGTAAAGGACGCCGCGCAGCTCGAAGACCTTCGGGTCATTCGGCCTCTCGCGGCAGCTGCGCTCCAGGTCGAGTATCTTCTGAACGTCGTCCCCGGCGGCCGTGACCCTCACGTTGTGGAACATCAACTCGTAATCTGTCAGATTCCGGTTCTCACGGGGCGCGTCCGCCTTCGGCACGGCGGTGCCGAAAAGGAAATCCGCCACCACCAAGGCCGGCGTCCTGTGGACAACCGCGAACCTGTCGGGGCGGACGATGCCGTTCATCCATACTGAATTGGTCTTTTCCATAACCTATCGTTCATGACATTCAAAAGAAGGGGGCCCTTGCGGAGCCCCCTTCGGGGATAAGCCTCTCGGCGCGAAATCAGAGTTTCGGACCGGCGGTCTTCTTCTTCGGCGTGGCCTTCTTCGGCGCGGGCTTCGCGGCCTTGGCGGCGGCCTGTGCGGGCTTGGCCTCCTTCTTCTGGGCGGCCTCCTCGGTCTGGGCGACGGCCTGCTTCTTGGAGATCACGGCGATCTTGCTGGCGCGGATGTTATGGTCGTACTTCTTGACCTCCTTGCCGTCGATGGTCGCGGTATAGGTGTTGTCCTTCTTCTGGCCCTCGAGACGGATGAAGTCGCCGACACCGAGCTCGCCGTTCTTGATGGACTCGAACAGCTTCTTGGTGTAGATGTCCTTCGCGCTCACAGTCACGTTCATGAAGGTGTGGTCCTCCTTGTCGGAGTCCTTGGCGCGGTAGTTCTGCGCGACGCGCAGCTTGGCGAAGTCGTCCTTGACGTCGACGGAGATGATGTTCACGGCGAGGGTCGCATGGTTGAGACGCTCCTTCTCAGTGACCGCTTTGCCCTCCTTGTCGAGCTTCGGCTCGTTCTTCTCGTCCAGCACGGGCCATTCGCCGCGCTTGGCGTCGATGTCGAGGGCGGAGGCCGACGCGATCACCTGCAGCGGCTGGTAGGTCTTGTCGGTGTCGCCGAGCGGACGCTCGCGGTTGATCAGGAAACCGTCCAGGGAGACGGCATGGGCATCAGCCTTCACGCCCTTCTCCTTCGCCTCGGCGAACTCCTGGCGGAGCGCCTCCAGCTTCTCCTTCATCTCGGGGGTGACCTCGGTGATCTTCACGTCGTGAAGGTCGCGGGAGTTGTTGTAGCCGACGGTGGCGACGGTCATGAAGTAAAGCGGGGTGCCCTTCTGCGTCTCGGCATAGCGGACATCGTTGATGTAACCGTACAGATGCAGGTTGTTGTTGGGGTTGATCTTGTTCTGTTTCATGGCAGAAATTATTTATGATTTAACGGAAATTCGCTTTATCCTGAGACAAAGATACCTTTTATTTCCGTCCTTCAAAACAGACGGCCCAACCGAGTTGAGCCGTTCTGTATAATTTCAGTTCCGCTTGAAGCCAAACCGAATAATTTCAAGTCAACTCCCCAATAATCAAGGGTAATACCTCGCCCAGGGCACGCGGTTCATCTTCCACCGGATGAACGGTACCGCAGAGCCGAGCACGGCGTCGAAGGCGGTGCTCCTGGCCCCCAGGTCCTGCAGGAGAGCGATGCACTCCTCGTAGCGCTCCATCCTGAAGAGCCACACGGCGAAGGCGTAAGGGAAACCGGGATCCCCGTCCGCGTTCCTCAGGTAGGGCGCGGCGGCCGCTCCGCGACCGGCTTCCATAAGACCGAATGCGGCATCGAGATTGAGCGCCGGATCCTCCGGATGGAGGTCCGCCCCTGCGCATACCACCTCCAGCCATTGATCCGTACCAAGGCCGTAGGACTCCGCCAGATACCAGAAATCATGGGCGGTGAGCACCTCCGGCATCCTGTCATACATCTCCCTGCACCTTGCAGGGTTGTCGAAGCCGGGACGGACGAAAGACACCTCGTAGGTCGCCTTCCCCAACGAAGGGAAGCACTCCCTCGTAAGGATGTCCCACACGACGGGCTTCTCGCTCCGGATGGCACCCGCCTTCGCGTCGGACTTGCCGTCCCAGGAAAGAATCTCCATCAGGCGCTGGTCGCCGCCATAACGGGTCGCAGACACCCATTCGCGCACGCCCTCCCAGTCCTCGCCGCCTCCCACGCGGGAGGTCGTCACGGAACGGATCCGGAAGGCTCCCTTCTTCGCAAGGTATGAATAAAGCGAGGCCGCCCGGCCGCGGGAAACCTTGACGGACTCCCTGGCCACCCCCTCGGGTGGCACGGTGACAACAAGGGCGGAACTCCTGAGCTTCAACAGGCCGTCGGAGGTGAACACCTTCACCTTCCGGAGGAACTCCTCCAGCAGATAGGCGTCGGTGCCCTCTGACGGGTCGAACTTCGTCGAGGCCGCCCCGGCGAACCTGACGGGCACGGAGAAGGACAGCTCCCCGAAAGGCTGGGAATCCCTGCGGGGTTCCCTGTCATCCCACGGGAACACGAAATCCGCCGGCTTCTCCGGCTTGAGGAACACGCCCCGCTGGGAGGTGGAACGAAGGACCAGCCCGTCACGCTTCGACCACTCGCTGACCGCCAGGCTAACCTTCACGGTATCCATCCAGTCCTGAAGGGGAATGACGTCGAGCGTACGGACTCTCACGGGACGCGACACGTCCAGCACGGACAGCTCGCCGTCGTTGCCGGACGCCTTCTGGCGGAGCGGCTGCGCCGTCTTCCGCCCATAGACGGACACCGGCGTGAGCGAGGCGAAACTGTTGCCCTTGCGGATGGAAGGGGAGAAGACCATCGCCTTCGTCGGCGCGACGTTCCAGTCCGAAAAGGTCCACGTGAGGGACACGGCGAGCGAGTCGCCCCGCCCCGTCACCTCCACGGCGTCGAGCGACCATCCGAGGGTCTTCGGCGGCGCGGCCCAGGCGGGACGCAGCAGGAGAAGCGACGCCCCCGCCAAAAGCGCAAAGATGACTGCCCGCCTCATCACAGATAGACCTTGAACCCGGCCGCCCCCGAGAGGACGAACCACTTGTCCTTGCCGCCAAGGCCGGAGAAAATGCGCGCCCTCGGGCAGACGGAGGCATACAGGGAGACGTTACGGAAAGGGAAGACCTCCAGCTGCATCTCGGGCATGAGGCCGAGCAGGAAGCCCACCTGCGAATAATGCTTGTTCGCCCCCTTGTCCTTGTAAAACTCGGACATCTCCGGAGCGTACTTCGCACCGACAAGCAGGTGTCCGCCGGCGGAGAGGATGACCGCACGGCTCCTGGGGGCGAGCAACCTGAACATATAGCCGATGTTCGCGCAGACGTCCGTCGCGTAAAACTCATGGACAATCTCCGGCGCCACGACCTCGCCGTTGGTCACGACCGCCTCCTCGGTATAGGCATGTCCGTTCGAGAACACATCAAGGCCGAGGGTGGTGCGTCCCATATAGTCGTAGTTGCACCAGGCGGCGCCGCCGCCGGCGACGCGGAACCCGCCGTCGAAGGCGAAGTTCACATAACCGTCGATGGACGGCCGGCCGCTAGTCTGGCGCTGGCACAAGCCGGGGACGGAAAGGAAGGCGGAGAGGAGCAGGCACGCAAGAGAGGCGGCGCTCCGGAAATGGAGGTTTCTCATACTGCAAAAGGGCTTCTTTCATGACGGGAGGGCCCAGCTCCCCCCCGGCTTCGACAGGCCGGGACACGGTCATATCCTATTATGTCGCAAAAATAAAGAAAATTTCAATGAATCAAGAAAAATTTGCGATTTTTCGGAACAATTTATAACTTTATACATGGACACTCAAGCAACAGAAAACGCCGTCGGAAAGGCGCTGGCGGCACTCGGGACGGACACCCTCGCGGCCAGCCGGCTCGCGCTTTCCGTGACGCGCAGCATCACCTACGACAAGAACCTCGCGGGAATGGACCCCTCCGAGGTCGAGGCGGCCGTCCTCTCGGCCGGAAAGACCACCGAGCACCACGTCATCCTCGACGCGATCCGCGAGTTCCGCAAACGGACCCGCGAGAAGGCCGACTCCATCGCCCCCGCCCCCGCCAAGGCCTCCAACGACCCGGCGAACAAGGGCTTCTTCCTCCAGTGCTGGCACGCCTTCCTCCGGGACGGCAACCTGGGAGGCGTCAGGATCCTCACCGTCCGCTTCCTGGCCAAGTGGCTCGTCGACAACATGCGCTGGGTGGAGCCAGACGAACTGGACTGGTGCGCACGGTACGCCGTACGCAAGAACGAGGACGCACCCGCCTCCGAGAAAGAGGACAGGACGAAGACCTGTTACGATGAGACACTCGTCCTCCTGGTGATGAACAAGTTCGCCAGGTCCATGGAAAAGAACCCCGAAAAGACATCCCGGCTCATCGACGGATGGGAGAGGGAATACGCCGAGTACACGACCAAGCAGTTCGGCCACGCTCCCGACTGGTCGCCCACCGGATACACCAGGACCCCCTCCACAAGCGCCTTCCGAACAAGAAGGCGAGAGGAGAAAGCATAAAAGACAAAAACGCAAGAGAGATGATAACGCTACGTCCATACCAGAAGGAACCCGTTCGGAAAGCCGTGGAGTTCTTCCGCCAGGACAATCCAGAACCCTCCCTCATGGTCCTACCGACAGCCTGGGGGAAGTCGATCCTCGCCGCAGAGGCGGCGGCCGCCTGCCCCGACCCCATCCTCGTCGTGCAGCCCACCAAGGAGCTTCTGGAGCAGAACCTGTCGAAGTACCGGCTCCTCTGCGGGGACCTCGCCCCGGCGGGGGTGTACTCCGCCTCCTTCGGCAAGCGCCAGATCGACCACGTGACCTTCGCTACGATCGGATCCATCAAGAACGAGGGCGCCCGCTTCCGCGAGCTCGGCTTCCGGAAGATGCTCATCGACGAGGCGCACCTGTACCCCCGGAAAGAGGAGTCCATGCTGGGACAGTTCCTCAAGGACTCCGGTATCCGGCAGGTGCTCGGCATCACCGCGACGCCCCTGAAGATGGAGTCCTTCAAGATACAGAAACGCGTCGAGAAGAAGAATCCCGACGGATCGCCGGTGCTCGACCGCTACGGAAACCCGGAGATGACAAACGTCTACGACGGCTACTCCGAACTCATCATGCTCACAAACCTCTCGCCGTCCGGAACCTTCTTCAAACGGATCATCCACGTCGCACAGATACAGGAGATGACCTCGACCGGCTACTGGTCGCCGCTCGTCTACGAGGTGCTGCCGTTCGACCGTAAAGCCCTGCGGCTCAACAGCAACGGGTCGGAGTACACCGACGACTCCGTCGTGACGGCGTACGAAGCAAACAACATCCGCGAGAACATACTCGCCGCCCTGGAGTATCACAAGGAAAGAAAGCACGTACTGGTCTTCGTCCCCACCGTGGAGGAGGCCGAGACACTCGCGTCCATCTACCCGGACTCCGCCGCACTCTCGGGAAAGACACCGAAGAAAGAACGCGAGGAGACAGTCCGACGGTTCAAGGCGGGGGAGATCCGCGTCATCTTCAACGTCATCGTCCTGTCGACCGGCTTCGACTACCCGAAAATAGACATGATAGTCACGGCCTACTCCGCCGCGTCGATGGCCAAGCACTACCAAGTACTCGGCCGCGGAATCCGCATCGACCCGGAGAAAAAAGACTGCCTCGTGGTGGACGCCGGCGGGAACACCGAACGGTTCGGCCGCATCGAGGACATCACGTACGAGTACGACGGGAGATGGAGGATGTTCGGAACGGGCGGGGCGCTGATATCCGGCATACCGGTCAGCAATATCGGCGACGCCTACAAATCCGACCTGTACTACGGTCTCGCCACAGCGAAACAGTACGACACAGTGAACTTCGGAAAGCACAAAGGGCGACTCTTTGACGAGCTGCCGGTCACCTACCTCTCCTGGATCCTCGGCAACACCGTAAGGGATTTCAACCAATGGACGCTGTCCAGGGCGCTGATAGCCATCGAAAACCGCATCCGCGACACGAGGCGGGACCCCCCGATGACCGAGATGCCCGAAGGCCTCCACGCCGGCAAATCAATCGGCTTCATTCCGAAGGGCTACCTCAGATGGTACTACTCGTCAAACGAATGGAACGAGACGAACGACTCACTCCGCAGGGGGATCCTGAATTACCTTTGACAGGTCCTTGTAAAGGTCGGACTTCTTAATTCGTTCAAGGATTACAAACTCCTTCGAACCAATCCCGATCGGGTTCCAGTTACCGGAACCCACACCCAGCAACCGCATATATACGGGCATGAACAGAAAGAAGAAGAGATTCAAGAAATTGGTCTTGTTACCCAATCCCGTAAGTCTCGCCATCGCCTCTACCTGCTTTCTCCGTTCCACTCCAACATTGAAGCCGAGAACGCGACTTCCTTTTTCCTTTTGAAACACCTGAACGGGTGAATCAAACAAAAGGCCGTCACAGTCACCCTCCCCGTCTTCTCCATCTTCTTCGCTGTCAGAAGACTTCTCTTCCATCTCGATAAAGGATCTGCCTTCACGAAGGCACCACGAACGGTATTCCTCCATGAGGTATTTGTAGATCACAGGATTGACGCCGAAACGATCACGATATAAAAACACCGTATCCATCAAACTAAACAGTCTCTTCTCGGCGTTCTTACCGTCACCGGCCAACCTACGCACACGTCTCGGTTGAACCGAAGTCTGCAGGTTCTCAGTACCCGCCAAGGCGTCAGGCATGAGTCCCGCCATGAAATAACGCTCTCCGTCCAAGACAAAGGAGGAGAATCCGTAATAGCCGGCAAAGCAACTATCCCTCGCCTCGGAACTTCTCAAGCCCTTGCCTCCAACCAGATACCCGACGATACGACCATAGTCGCACATGACTGTAAATGGAGCCTTGTCAATGAGCAGAAGCGAATCGCCATCCGAGAAAACATACGAACCAGGATCATACGACTTTATCTCGTCCCAATTACGAAGTCCTTTCCTCAGGTAATCAGCCCCGACAAATGACGAACCTCTTCCATCGAAAAGATCCCTCAATTTACCCGCATGGAAACTCATCTCACCTTCCTTGATTTGCAAGATGAAATACAACACGTGCTTTTCGGTCTTCTTCTGCCCCTTGACCTTCTCCCTGAAGATTTTCCTCCAAACGATAGTGTACGCCTTCCCGTCGTCCTTCATGTCCTCCGGAAGGGGAAAGGAGAAACGCTCCTCGACGATATCGCGCTTCACGAGCAACTCCCTGAGAAGAACATATACCAAAGGATGTACAGGCAACGATGCTCCTCCCTCATTGGGAGAATGCTTCCTAAATACGGATCCCTTGGAGGACCTCTCCTCGAATTCCTTCATAGTCTCAACCGTCACATGCTGGACAGCAAAACCTTCCGCGTCGCTGATATACCTGTCTTCGACATCCTCATAAGCATCTTCTTCGTGAACCAAAACCACATTGAGAGCTCCGCGCTCAGGCTGGTCATTCTGGGCCACCGTAACCTCTACGCCGGAACCCTCGAGAAAAGACTTGAAGGAATCAACCAAGACCGACACAAACCGGACGTTCACGTCCACCGAATCAAGCCGGTTCACAATGACGACCTTCGTCCCGGACCCGATCGAGTCGAAGAAGGAACCACGAACGTTTGCTGTCCTTGTTTTCAAGGAAGCGCCGTCAAAAGAAAAATCCAGCTTCACCGACTGGAAGGAAAGCGTAACATACTCCGAGAACATGTCTCCCATTGCCTGGACAATCTTATTCAAAAAAGAAGTCTTGCAACGCTCGACAAGTGTTTCCCAATCGGCAAGATCGGCCCCGTCCTCCCGGACTTTCAGACGCACGAATTCCCGGTAACGGTTCTTGTGGTCACGAGACAAAGAACGCTGAATGTAAACAAAAGTGTCCTCTGGCTCAACCTCGCCATGTTCATATCGGAGCGTGTCCTCAACGCGTCTGAACAGAGGCAAGGAAAGAACCTCGCCGTATGAGAGTTTAGTCAGACTGGAACGACACTTGAGAAAGACAGAACGACGGCAATACGTCTTGACCGAAGCACAGATATCACAATACTTGTCAATCTCAAACCGCAAGGACATGAGCATATCACCCTTCTTCTCCTCTTTCACAATCAAGACGTTGTCACCTCCGCAGGAGAATGCGTCTTCCAGCCCCGCTCTCCGGTAATCCCGGAAAACGGCATTCAGCAGAAGCTTCAAGACAACAGAATTGTATTCCGCCCTTGCCGTCCCTTCCAGACAAGACAGGGGCTTGAATGCGAGACCAACATTATAAGACTTGTCGAAACATCCGATGAGCTCATTATAGACAGCTACCCTGAATTCTTCGCGCAACAGAACGAAAAAACAGCAATAAAAGCCTTCAGGGGCAGTCACATTGCACCCCTCCATACAAACGCCGACAATGCGCTTGTCCTGTTCAAAGAAAGACATGAGATGATATTTCATCCTTTCGATCTCATTCCACGACTTTCCTTTGACGGCATCCTTTAACAGACCGACACGGAATACAGAGTAATCCTTCTCAAAGACAAACACACCTTCATCATTGCGCTTAAAATCAACCGACAAGCGCTTAATAAGGCAATACAGGTCTTCCTTCCTGGGTCTCAACATCGAACCCAAGCCATTGAACAAACTAAAATCCATATACAAAACGTTGTATCTTTCTCACGTTATCATCCAAAACCGTCCCGTCCTTCCTAGCGATTCCGTCTACTTCAAGCACCTTCAGCAGGGTGCCATCCTTCAAAGGATAGGTCCTCTCGAGGGCTCCGGTGCCAGAACCGAAACAGTTCAGATAAACAACCCTGTCCACCTGACAAGTGACCGCTTTCTCCTTCACTTTCTTCATATAGAGGCTCCTACTGCGGTCTCCTCGCAACATCCGGGACCAATGCTTGACATCAAGAAGAACCGGACTTCCTTCAAAACGATAATCGAATAGTTCAAAGAGGGCTTTATCCTTCTCGTTGTTGCCAAACCTCTCCAGTGTTGTCCCAGCCTTCTCGAGAATAAACTCGGCAAATAACTCGCCGATTGTCCCTGCGTATAGCGTAAGGGCATAAGGACATAGCATATATCGACCATGCGACTTCCAGTCGTAACGGACACCTTTGGCGTCCAAATACGCGGAAAAACCTTCCACTTTCAACATGTCCGGCAGGCCTGTGGACGCAACATCAATACGCTTGTAGGAACGCGCTTTCTTGCCCTTTGCCGCCTCCGGCGGCTCAAGACAGATGTCCTTACACCGAAGGTCCCTGGCAACAGCCGTATCCTCCACCTTTGAGTCGCCCTCCTCGTCAGAATCATAGTAGAGAACATAATAGCCGTCCTTGTCCCCGATGTCCAGCCAGAACTCCTGGTTCACCTCCCGCTTGTAAGCTTCCTCGTCCAAGAACAAACTGGAAACAATATCCTGTTTCAGCCATTCGTACTTCACGTTGGCTTCATCGAAAATACGGAGCTTCTCAACCATCCTGCGAATGATACTCCCGGTCCTTTCGTCCGAATTCAAGGCCGCCCCGTTCCACTTCGGCGTAGAAGGCTCGCCTTCCTCGTTATTCCACTCTTGCATCAAACGGGAGAACTCGAAAGTCAACAACCGGTCTTCACGCCATACGTTCACCAAACGCGTCCTCCTGTCGAGATGGAGGAATTCGTGACGAAATTTCACCGGTTCCCGGTTAAAACGTCCCGTCTCCTGGAAAATAACTACAGTCTCGGCGGCGGCAACAGTATCAGTGTTACGTATCTTCTTGACCAATCCCCCAAGATTTCCGGCATCCGCCTCCTCGTCAGAGACGTCTTTCCAATACTGGGAGCCAAACCTGCCACAGCGGTCAAGAATTGCACGAATGAGCATATTCTTCAGTGCCGGCTTGACCTCGCCAGCGTCAGATACGGAGAGGACGTCATAAATTGCTTTTGTTGCAGAACTAAGTCGTTTCTCGGGCGTAAATCCAAAGTCAAGATCAAACAAGACATGCGTCGGTTTCTCCATGCCCAGCATGGCGATATTACAACAGATATACCCGTCCTTCTCCCTGATTTGGCGCGGCCTGTCTCCTACCGTCACCAATTTGTCATCATATTCAGGAGAGACGAACATCTGAAAATTCTGACCAACAGCCGCCGATTTGGACGAGGTGAGAATCAAGGCGGGAAGTTTTTGGTCAAGATTGTCCTGAACGGCCTTTTTCACATCATCAATTCGTTCGGAGTCCGCAACCATGAGGAAATCCTTCGCCCTGATCCGGCGCTTCTTGCCCTCATAAACGACATCATGGACGATAGGATGATTATCAAGATAGAAATCTATGATCTTGAGGATATTGCACATCGAATCAATATGCTGAGGAGAACCATCGTCATCATTCCCATCCTTCAGGACAACATTCAGATAATAAACACCAAAAGGACAAATCCCTTGATTATACCGCTCGATAAAGGCGATGACGAATTCCACCAGGTTATATAACCTGATACTACGAAAGATGCGAGCGTTCACTTCCTGGCCACTTTCGTCACCCTCGGGTAAATAAATATCAACACCGTACTGCGACAAGTTTGACAGGCTGACCCGTTTGAGACGTTTTCCCAGCCAACTCTGCTTCGATTCCGAAGACAAGCCAAGAAGACTGCTCCATCGCTGGCGACACTCTTCCCGGTACTGAGCCTCGGACAGTCCAAAAGGAACGACATTCAAATCAATACTGGAGCTCCCTGCCATCTTCCGCTCGTGGCAAGCGGAAATCTCATCCATCTCCTCCTTGGACTGAAAAAGACCCGGAGCAACCTTCTTCTCGAGATATTTGAGGTTGAAATTGCGTATCAGACAGTTAAAATCCGCAGAAGCTGAAACGAGCAGCACGTCCATCTTCTCCGCCATGGCCAGCAACTTGCTCTCCGGCGTCATGTTGCATTCAACCTCCATCAATCCAATCCTGTTCACGTTCGTGAACGGATAGGAGGATATCATAAAGTCAAAGCCGGTAGCCGCTACCTCTGTATCGGATGTCCTTCCCGAGAAAAAAGAAGGAACGACACCGATTTTTCGCCCCAGATAACTCATGTCATACAAGAGCTTCTCGTGGAGGGTCATTCCCCTCTGCAATCGTTCTCCGTACGTCTGAATCGAAAGCAACACCCGGAAAAGCAAACGACGTATCGTGGTCCGAATAGACTCGTCATCAAGTCCACTTGTCCACTTCGCTATAACATATCCCAGCCGAACCAAGAAATACAACGAACGCGTGACGAGCTGCCTCATTTCATTAAGAAACACGTAGAAATCCTCATCCGGCTCCGGTTCCCTGTCACTCACATATCCTAGAGAAACGTAGTTGTCGTTCACTTTCACACGAGGAAAGATAGACCCTTTCCTACCGACAACACCAACCCGAAAATAAGAGTTGAAAAGGAAGAATCCATCACGATCCTCGCCACTATCAAAATCCTTGTCTGAAACAAAGTTACAGCAAGCAAAATTATATTTCCTATAAAAAGCAATCACTTCGTCTCGAAGACCGGAACCTTTCTCGGTTCCATCATAGATTACACGCAATTCCTTCATTGCGCCAGTATCTCCGACAGTACCCTCCAAAGTCGCCTCCAGGAATAAATCAAACTTACTGAACGCCGGATTCATAAAACCATTGGCCAACGAATAGAACATGACAATATAGTCATATGGCTGACTCAAGGATTCAAGAATAGAATCACGCAAAGTAGTATAAGCCTGGTCGCTCTCATCAATGAAGATGCACCCTCCCCTTGAGGGCGGGAGGTTGAAAAACGCGCCAGAAGGATACACCATTGGCGAGCATGTTTCAAAGGCTTTTGAGACAGTGAGAAAGACAACCTTCTTTTCGGGTAAAGCAACCTCCGGATAGAGTTCCTCGACAAACTGAATTCCATTCGCGGGCTCACGTATAAAACGAAGGCACTCGAACCCATCCGGATTGTTGATCCCAATCGACTTCATGCCCCCCAAAATATACTTGCGGATTGCTCGCCTCATATCATAATCCGCGTTCCGCAGACGCTCCTTGACATCCTCGTTGTCCCGCTTTTCCTGCGGAGACCACTCACGGTAACAACGAAGAAGATTCTGGATCACCTGAACAGGCAACACTTCACAAGAACTCAACTTGTTCCACATATCATGCTGCAGGTTCTCCTCAAGATTGTCAAAGACGCCGTGATAGACAAGAACACACCTCTTGTACTGTTCAGCATTCAAAAGGCCGTCACCGACCCACGCTTTCATCATATCTTCAGGAACATCATCCTTCCTGCCTTTCCACTTGACAGGAATAGTCGCCTTTACGCTGGAGGCAAAAGCAACCAACGGAGTCTCCTGCGCAAGAAACTGATCTGGTCCCAAAACGCGAATGGCAGTCGCCAACGCTTCCTTAAAGGAAAAAGTCTTTCCATCTCCCGTCGAAGCTACAAAAGTCTGAACACGCTTCTCCCAGCACCCTTCTTCCTTTTCCTCAAAATCCTTCCTGTAAGGACGACTGAAGAGATGGATGAGCATATACTTCACCAGCTCATTCTCAACTTTCACTCGTTTAACAAGCTCCCTTTCGCTATCCAGCCATATATGCAAATCAAATTCCACCATACACATAAATCAATATCAAATGGCAAACATATAAACTGATTGTGCCAAACCGCGACACAAGTACGAATTTCTCGAAAAAACTATTCGTCCGACTTGTCTCCAAACAAAAGCCTCGGCTCCCCATGAGAAGACCCTGTCTTCTTCGAATACAGACGGGAGTTACGTATATGACTGTCACTGCGAAGGTCGACACCCGTAATCTCCCGGACAATCTTCAACATAGTGTTCACATATTCCTTTCGCTGGATGCTACCCTTCTTGAGAAGATGACCATAGTACATGAACTTCGCTACGAGTTGCTCATCCTGGCCATTATCAATGGCCCGCGTCGCAAGGCGATCACAATACACGGACTTCTCCTTGTCGGAAATGTCCCCGAAAAGCATCACCAGCATCTTCTTGCGCAGTTCACCGCGCTCGGTTTGATCATCCCTCCTCCTGATATAGAACCGGATGGCGTTCGCCTCCCGCTTGGTCTTCGCCGCGCTCTCGCCGAACTGCGGATCATAGAACAACTCATAGTCGAAACTCACGCTCGACGCACTGCCGTTAATCTCCCTCCTGGCGACATCAAGGATCTTGCTGCGAAGACCGTAGTTGTTTGACACATACAACTCCTTCCTTACACCGTCCTTCTCCTTCCACAACCTCAACCGAAAACGAAGTTCCGAAAGCGACCACACCTTCACCGTGGTCTTGGTGGACCAATCCATCAAGAACTCGTAGATGCGTATGCTGTAAACGCTCCTGAAGCTCAGGGCGACATCCCTGCTGAACATGGTGGAGCCTATGTAGCTCCCGTCATACAGGAGGAACGGAACCACGGAGGGGTTGAGATTCACCATCACGTAGTCGCTCGTCCCCTCGACGTAATCCACGTCGGTGATGATCGCGGAGGTCCGGTGGACCACGGCGCCATCCACGAGCTTCTCGCGCTTGCCGCGGACGTTGTCCAAGCCGAACATCCACCGCAGCAGCGGAGAGAGCCGCTCGCTGTAGGTCCAAGTGAACTGAATGAAGTTGCCGCTGTTCTTCACCAGCTCATCCAAGGAGTTGTACAAAGCGACCACGTTCCCCTTGAAATGCGGGTAATCCTTCACGAAAAGAGGAACCCTGACACGCGTGCCCTCCGGCACGTCGCTGGTGTGCTTGACAAGAAAAGACTGCAACTCCTCTCGTATGTGAATGAGCATATGCGTGTGGATCCTCGACAGCCCATAAGACGCGAAGGTGATCGTCTTCGACTGACGAATCGACGAAAAATCGGCAGGCACGATATCCGCCCTGTCAACCTGCGAGGAGCCGTCCCGCTCCCGACCGTCCTCCTCGGAAAACAATACTCCGTCTTCAGTATCCATAGACAAAAATCAAACATCCGTCGGCAAATATAAAAAGAATTTCCGCAAAAAGTTGGTTTTTTCGACATTTACCCGCAAAAAGTTGGTTATTTATCAAAAAACGGAGGCAAGAGGTTGGTTTTCTACCCGCAGAAAGTTGGTTATTTACCCGCAAAAGGTTGGTTTTTCCTTTGTAACTCATTGAGCACCAGGCGCTCCGTTTTTCATCTTATATCTGAGATACTATCTAAGATATATCTGAGATGCGTTTCCGCCCCCTCTCAAGGGGGAGGAAAGGAGTGAGATTTTGGACAAAATCGAACCCCGAAAGCGACAAAGAGAAAAAAGCGCGGGAGGAAAGACCTGGTACAAACCAACTTCTCGCGCGCGTGGCGCGGGACAAACTCCTTTGGAGTTTGCCGAAAATTTATCAATTAGTTACAGAAACCAAAGGAACCATCACCCTCCCACCCGTCCTGCACCCTTCCGGATCCCATCCGGGGCCCGGAAGTCCGACACGACCCAAAAGAAGAATTCTGCAACCATCAAGAGAATCCAGACAGAATCCGGCCAAAAATCATCTTCCCTTCCAAGGAAAAATATCAGATTCCAGCCTCAGTCAGACCTTCGCCTTGCCCGAATCCTCGGAACGCCTCGCAAGCGACAACGGACACCATGTGTCCTGCCCGGCCGCCACAGGCGGTCCGGGGGCTTATCCTGCGGTCCGTGCAGTCGTCCTTCCAGAAGCCCGGCTTCACGCCGGACTTCAGAAAAAATCAACAAAAAACACCAAAAACCTCCGATTATGAAAAAGATCCTCGAAGTCGTCCGCGTGGACGAGTATCACTACGAGTTCAACACCGATATCGACCCGATGGCCGATCCGGAAGTCATTCACCGCACCGTCACGGAAGTCGCGATGGCGATGATGACCACCCTCTGGGGCGGTAACGAAAGTGCCGTCCTCGCGATGATTCGGGCCCTCTCTATCGCCGACCTCGGCGTGAGCATCAACCGCGAGCAGATGGTGGGCTTCCTCGACGAAGCCTCGAAGATGCTCGCCGACTCCATTATGGAGTCCCGTCGCCAAGTCGAGAAGAACGGGGGAACGGTCATCGTCTTCGGCCAGGGCGAGAGCCGTCCCGAAAAATTCAACTGATACGCCTGATGCGACTCTACTTCATTACCGGCCCGGACGACAAGACGGACATTATCGCAAAAGAGATACGCGTCCGTCCGAACGACACCGCCAAGCGAATTGAAAAAAAGGCCGTAGCCATAAAGGAACGCCTCAACAGGGAGTGGGGATACAGATGCGTCATAGGTGTCTGGCTCGACAGGAATGTAAAGAGCGAATACCGCAACCTACGGCAGGTCCGCCGGGCGATACGAAAGTATCGCAGGCGTTGGGACTACTTCTGTCCTACTGGCGTCGACACCAACTTCATCACCGTACTGATAGACGGCAAGAATGTGACAGTCGAAGAGAACAGGTGGGACTACAAACGCGAATCGAGAAAATGGGAAATCAGGAACCGTTTTTCCTATCTCCTGCACCCTTACAACACCCTGCTGTATCTCCGGTTCAAAATCAGATGCGCACTGAAACTACCCGTCGAAGACTAGACGCCAATACGGAAGCCCGTCCCCGGGAGAACCTGCGGGACGGGCCTCCTTGCCCCGACAAAAACAAAAACGCTATGAAACAGACCACCACCCCGGCCTGCACCAGGCTCGCCCGCGTGCTCGAGAGACTCGGATACGACAGGGAACAGCCGTTCGTTCCGGACGCTCCGGTACCGATGATGCTGGTCATAGACCTTCCCGGAGTGCTCGACTTCGCCGAACCGGACGCCACCGCCTTCTGGACGGAGAAAGGGACCCTCTGGTTCGCCTCGCCCGGGAGCCCGGACAGTCCGGTCTTCGACCGGTACCAGGACTACGGCGACGGAAACTACATCGACGAGCATTGGAACGAGGACGCCACCGACGCCCTCGCCAAGACGCTCGAGGCGACGCTTCCGAAAGCGTGAACATAATACGAAAACCTTACCGAAGAAAGATATGAGTTGGTCCACCATCTACGAGTTCGCCCTCACGGGCGACCAGGCCGTACTCGATACGGTCAAGAACTTCCTTTCCGGCTTTCCCAAAAACGAAGAGGGAAACGGCGTACACCTGTACGATGTCCGGAAAGCCCTGTACGGCTCCCGTATGCAGAGGGAAAGCGAACGCCTCGTCTGCTCCGGCCCCGGATATGTCTACGAGCCATTCACGGCCGACGACGGTTCGCTCCGGTTCACCGTGGAGGTGTTCAAGAACTATCTCGAATGGAGGAAGTTCATCCGGGCCCTCCGCCGCCGGTGCGGACGGTTCCGTTCAGCCGTCCTCATCGACGACACGGAACTGATGCAGGATGCCGTTCCCTACACTTCGGACCGTACGGGCAGACTGTTCCCGCACTTCACGCTCCTGGAAGGAACGCCGGAGGAACTCGAGCGTTTCCCCGTCATCTACACCGATACGGTCAAGAGAAAAGATGCCGCCACCAGCGGCGCCCTCCTGATGGAACTCCGGAAACGCGGACATCATTTCCGTTCGTTCAAGGACTTCATCTCCAAGCATCCCGGGCTTGCGATCCGGAACGCGAAAGGGGAGACGCTCATCGGAGTATGGGGGCTGTCAAGCCCCGGCCAGGCGGTCCCGAACCCTTATTTCTCCGAAGGGGAAGAACCGCAAGAAGGCCATCCGTCGGTCGAGCCGACGGAGGATGTCCGGTGAATCCCTTTCCCGACACGCAATGCCCGGCCCAGGCCGGACACCGGCTCCGCCGTCCTCAAGGTTGCTTTGTCCGGAAAGGGTTCTACCGGTTGTCAGGGAAGGGGGAGATGTCCCCCTTCCCGAAAATGAAACAATAAACCCAAAAACCATTCATCCATGGACAGGAAAATCAACATCCTGAACGGCTACGCCCCGCTCATCGGCACGGGACTCTATCCGGACTCCCGAGACAACAGCAGGCTCCTCGAGAAACTCGGCATCTCCCGGCTTACCGGAGTCAAGTCCATCAAGGAGGTGGACACCAACCCGGAAACGGACCTTGAAAAGGCGCTACACAGCAAGTACCCGGGCGGCTACAACAACACTTCCGACGAATACTTCGTCGTGCGGCTCAACGGTTTCCAGTATCTCGTCCTCATCCACTGCGGGCAGTGGTTCGTCGGCAAGAACGGATACGACGAGAAGGCCGGAAACCTCGTATGGGCGGAAAACGACGAGTCCGATGGATGCCGGACGCTCATCGAGGCAACCATCCAGTTCAAGGACGAGAAAGAGCCGTGCAGACGGACCTTCTCCGTATTCACCGCCCCGAAAGAAGGCTCGAAAGAGGATACCGAAACCTTCTTCCACTGCGAAACGCTGGAGGAGTTCGTCGCCCTTTCCGTCTCCGTGGACAACGGCGAGGACTTCATCGTCCTCGACTATCATTTCCTTTAACCGCTCCGTCAACAATGAAATTCGTCCTGACCGCCCCCTCGCGCCGTCTCGGCACCCTCCGCTTCGAGTTCGTCACCTTCCCCTGCGGGGACTTCCACCCCAAGCGCTACCGTGTCACGCTCGTCCTCGACGGCGAGGACCTCGGCACCACCGAGGTGACCTTCCGTTTCGACTGGGCCGTCTGCGGCATCGCAGACGCGCTCCGGCACTTCGGCCTCGAAGGAGGTTACAAGGTATCCACGGAAGACCACGACGCCGCCTGCAAGGCCGCCTCGGCGGCGCAGGACTTCACCGTCCCGCTCATCCAGGAGAGCATCTGCCGGCAGGTCTCCTGACGGCGTCAGGACAACTCATCCATCAGACAAACACTAGAACATGAAAGAATCAGTCAACATCCTCGCCAACGCCCGAAAGGCCATCATCCAGGCCGTCATCTCCATCACGGAAGGACTCCTTCCGCTGGAGATATCCCATCCCGTCCAGGACGACAACGGATGCGAATACGGACTCCTCGACCGGAGCGTCCTGCATCCCGACACGCTGTCGCTCTTCGACAGCCACAACGGTCCGGACACCAATCCCACGGAGTTCCCCGTCGCACAGATGAAGGCCTCCGACCTCGCGCTCATCCTCCACGACGCGACCCTCGCACGCGAAGCCGCACAGCGGGCGAAGCGGCAGAAACTCGAAGACGACATGGTCGAGATAGCCGACGCCATCGGCGAAGAGAAGGGACAGAATGTGCCCTATGTCGCGTCCATCAACCTCTCCGAGTTCCCCTGGGTGGTCGAACTCCTCAAAGACGACGACGAGCAGAACCTTGAAACGACCATCTGGAACGGCGAGAAATATGCGGACATCATCCTCAGCACCTGCCGGTTCCTCGCATGGAACGGGAACAAGTTCCCCAAGGAAATGAAGGACGCCACCCTCGAGCAGTTCCTCGCTTACGCACGCGAGCACGAGGACGAAATCCTCGACGAAATCCGCGAGGATGTCGAGGACGACTACGAGGACGCAGTGGGCGGCAAGTTCAACGGATAACCGACGGCGCCATGGACAAGAACACCAACCACCCGGCGACCCTCCTCGAGATGAGGGACGCCCTGCGGGACGGGACCCCCGTATTCCTCAATACCTCCGCCGGAAGCGTCGAGGCCCGCCGCGCCGAAGGCGGAAACACCTTGACCGTCACCTTCCACCCGCAGGACGGCGGCAAACCCCTCTCGGTGACCGGACTCACGCCCGAGCAGGCCGATGCCGTGAAATGGATGCTCGGCGCCGTGGACGACTGCAGCAGCCCCCGGCGCTGGCATTTCGCCTACGACGAGGAGGACGGTCGGGACGGCACCTTCCGCGGCGTCGTCACGGACGGCGAACGCTTCCTGTTCTTCCGCACCTGGGAAGACCCGGACACCGGCGCGGAGATGCGAGGCGTCTACAACTCCATCCTGATGGGCGACGACACGGAGGAGTGCCGCTACGAAGCGGACCCGGAGAACGACAGCCTCCTCCTGAACTGCCTGGACACCCTCGAGGACCCGAGGGACTACTGCGGCGACGGCTCCCCGATCCAGACGCTCGAGTTCAGGGACATCCTCCGTGAGAACGGCGAAGCCGGCGGCGAGGCCGCCCGGGAGTGCCTCCTGCTTCCGCAGGTAGTCAGTGCGTCCTACGACGCAAGAAGAGACTGCCTCAACATCGTCGTGAGGAACGGCACGCTCGGCGAGTCTCCGAGACACGCCAGGAACGAGTCCGCCTCGGTCCATCTCTGTCCCGACTTCGGATACTACACCGTCCTCTACCAGACCGGCAGGGGGCCGCTCACCTTCGGCGGCATGTTCGACGGCAACGACGGCGTCGCCGAAGAAATCTCCGGATACCCCTTCATCCACGAAAAGGAGCCCGAATGGCTCGTTCCGCTGCTCGAGGCCTGCCAGAAGGCCGGCAGGGACCCCTCTTGGATGAAAGTGGTCGAGGAGGACCAGATTCCATAGTCTCAAACCCATACAAAACGAAACCATGATTCAGTTCGATTACAGCAACGAAAAGTACTCCATCCCCGCAGGCGCCCCCAAGAACGCAATGGACGAAGCCAGGCGGTTCGTGTCCGAACTTCGCTCCCGACTCGGCGATGACACCGTCGTCCTGGCGGTGTCGCTGGAAACGGGAAAGCGTTTCGCGGGCCTCGCCGTCTGCTCCCGCGAGACGAAAGAGTTCGTCCCAGACAACAGGCTCATCATCAGAGACCATTCCTCGAGCCTGTACGAGCACAACCCCGACCAGGGGACCATCACCCTCACGACCTACGATTCCGGGGACAAGAATGTACGGGAACACAGGGAGGGCGTCCTCGCCGACTTCTTCCTGAAGAAGTCCAACCATCCCTGCGACATCTTCTACAACCTCCTCCTGGAGGAGGGATTCGAGCCGGAGTCCCTGATGCTGCAGACGCACTACTGGACCGACCTCCGCGAACTCGGCGCCGTGGAAAAGGACGACGAGGGATGCGGAGAGGAGGCCCCCGAAGGCTTCGCCTGGTCGCTCACCGACGACTTCGACCTCCCGTGGCCGTTCGACCAGCGCATCACCGTGTACGAATGCAAGGACCTCCGCCTGTACACACGGACGGACAAGGACGACAACCGGGGCAGGCTCGGCATCTGCGAGGTCTACACCTCCCTGGAGGAATTCCTCGGAGGATCGGCCCCGGACCTGGAGTTCCCTGACACGCCGGAGAACCGCGACCTTCTGCTCGAGGCCCTCGGCAAAGCGTCCGCCGTGCTGCTCAAGACCATCACGGACACCCCCTGGGCGACGCTCCTCGCCGTCCTCCGCGAGTCCCTCGCGGACATCGTCTGTCAAGAAGAATAACACAGGAAGCACACCATGAGAAACAAGACCTTCCCCTGCATCCTCGTCCTTTCCGCCCTCCTCTCCGTCCCCGCCCTCCACGCCCAGGAGGGCGGTCTGGACATCCGTGCGGGCCGCACCTTCTCCATCGACGGCCGACGAGCCGCTTCCGAGGGACCTGCGACCGTCTCGGTCGACTACCACAAGGGCTTCGGAGCCGTCGGCGTCGCTGCCGACATCCCCGTCCACGGCGCAGGGGCTCTCGGGCTGCAAGCCAGGGCCGGCGTCCGTGTCAGCGGACGCCTCGCGACCCTGTACCCCTTCGTGAGCCTCCGGTGCTCGTGGCTGGATGGACCGTCCGGGGCGGGCGCCGGCTACGGGGCCTCGGCTTCCCTCAGGATCCTCGGCCCCCTCGCCGCATACGCCTGCCTGTCGGCAACGCACGACCTGCACCGCTGCGGCGACCGGCTCCAGGTGGACACCAAAGGCCGCGCGACGCTGTCGCTGGGAATCCAACTGTCAATCTGAACCATGACACAGGACAACTGAACCGCGGCCTAAATCCTACCGTCATTCTACCACAAATCTTACCGTCAAAATGCCACAAATGTTACCGTCGAGTCTTGTGGAAACATTTGATAGAACACGCATACCATGCCAAGAGACATAACCGAAAACGAAGTGCGCTCCCTCCTGGAGGAGTTCATGAAGGAGAACCCCAACGGCGACTCCTTCGAACTCGCCCGATTCATGTACGCCAAGGGACTGGAGAAAGGCTCGAACGAAGCCTGCGCCATGTTCTGAAGCCAAGGCTCCGACCACCGTCGACGGAGGAGGGTGCGACGAACAGGCACTTAAATTCCTGAAGCACTTCAAAAATCCAGGTACTTAAAGAACCTTAGTACCCAAGAACTCCAGCCATCCCTCCGCTTCACCCGCTCCTCGAAAAAACCTCGCTTCGCGACGCGCCCCGGCGGCCGATGCCGCCCGGGGTGTTTTGTTCTGCGGACGGGTGAATTCCGCTTCCAGGCCGGGAGGCGCACAGCACCTTCCCGGCCAAGGCAATAAAATACCAAACACACATCACCCATGATTGCGAACCTCGAGAACCTCAAGAGCGCCCTCGCAGCCTGCGCCAAGGCGCACAACGCCGAGCTCTGCGACTGGAGCGAACAGGACGGCCAGATCGCCGTCAAGTCCGAGACCGTCCCCACCGTGAACGATGTGAGGATGATCTGCGAAGCCTTCTTCGGCACCGCCTCCGTGGTGGAGGTCGGCTACGGCTACACGAACGTCTACCTCGACATGGCTCCTTACAAGGAGAGCGTCGACGAGGTGACCCTGTACATGGCGCTTCCCTACGGAACCATCATCTGAAACCATAAACGCAAACCATCATGAATCAATCGAAAGAACCCGTCTTCCTCAACTCGATCGAGCTGAAGGGCATCGTCGGCCAGTCGGCCGTCAACCGCATCGGCGACACCCGCGTCTGCCGTTTCTCCGTCTGCGTCGAGAACTGCTTCACGGACAGATCCGGCACGCCGGTCGTCGAATGCGTCTGGTTCAACGTCACCGCATGGGAGGGAAAGAACATCGTCCCGCTCGAGAGCATCACCAAGAACGTGAACATCCACGTGAAAGGTCGCGTCCGATCCTATCGCTACACGACGGCCGACGGTGTCGAGCGCTGCGGCTGGGAAGTCTTCGCCAAGGATGTGAAGGTCCTCAACGCCTGACGGCCATGAAGACGCGCTACCGCCTCTACGCAGGCTACTACGAAGCCGTCATTTCCACGCGCATCCTGCGGCGGCCCTACACGCACGTGTCCGACCATTTCACGTTGGAGAACGCCGTACGAGCCGCCGGACGGATGGATCCCGAAGCCGTCGTGTTCGACAGCGACCTCGCCGGCGAGGCGGCCGCGCTTTACTTCGGGACGCCGTTCCTGGAGGAAGACCTGCAGAAGATCACGACCTTCGACGGCGCCGCCCACGAGATCGCGAAGGGACTCACCCAGTACACCCTGTACGCGCTCTTCAAGCGCTTCCGGTGCAAGGTCGACGGGCTGGACCTCCGCGACATCACGAACTTCATTGCGATCAAGGCGCACATCTCCCCAAAGAAGGCCGCGTCCCAGCTGGCGGACAAGACCTTCGCGGAGGCGAGGGACGTCATCGCCCCGTACGTCCCCGAAACGGAGTACGCCTGCTTCGCCGCATCCTGAAAAGAAACCGAAACACATGAAAGCGAACATACGCACCGTCGGCCTGACGGCCGAAAGCTACGAAACCCCGCAGGTCGAAGTCCAATGCGGGCCCAAAGGTCCCGGCATCTTCTTCAACGGCCTGAACGCGACGGTCGCCAGGGACATGCTCCTGAGAATCGTCGACGCCTACCGGAAGAACGGACTGAACATGCCCGGCCGGAAAGTGACTGTGAACATCACGCCCGCCGACATCGCGGGAGACGTCACCGGCTACGACCTGCCCGTCGCGCTGGCCCTCGCCGCCGCCTCCGGACAGCGGAAGCTGCCCGATCTCGAGAAATGGGTGGTCCTGGGCGAACTCGGACGCGAAGGCGAAGTCCGGTATGTGAGAGGCTGCCTGCACGCCCTCTTCTCCGCCGTATGCGAATCGACTATGGGCGAAGACATCAAGGGCGTCATCATACCGAAGGATGCCGGCCGGTCCGTCGCATGCGTCTACGAACGCCAGCCAATCCCCGTCTACGGTGTATCCAGCCTGAAAGAGGCGGTCGCGGTCGTACAGGGGAAGAAGACCTTCCCGACCATCCACGACGAATACGACGCCGACCCGGAACCCCGGAGGTTCGCCTCCGTCTGGAACACCATCGGGAACAACCCCGGCGCCCTGAGAGCCGCGCAGATCGCCGCCGCCGGCGGCTTCCCGCTCCTTCTCGCAGGAGACGCCGAGGCGTCGAGAACGATTTCGCGCGCCATCGTCGAGATCCTCCCCGACATCTATACCTGGGAGGCCACCGAGATCGCAAGCGCCTTCTCCGCAGCGGGAAGGGAGCCCGAGTCCCCGCTCCTGGCCATGAGCCGCCCCTGGCGGGCGATCGAAAAAGGCAAGAGCAACGAGGACAACATCGTCCGCGGCTACGCGATGCGTCCCGGCGAGATCCCCCTGGCGAACCACGGCGTGCTCCACATCGAGGCCGGTTGCCCCGTCCAAAACAAGACGGCGAAGGCCGTACGGACCGCCGTCGAGAAAGGCTGGATCAGGATTCCCCACAGCAAGGGCTTCGAGTACATCCTCCAGGCGGACTTCATCCTCACCGTCTCGGCCGCCGCCGGGAACGGCAAGAGCTTGTCCGAGGCCGTCCTGTCGAACCCCCTCCACGACCTGCCCGCAGTCCAGGCCTTCGTCCGCGAGGAGAACCCCTCCCACGGCGTTCCCGTCCCCCGGGAAGGCGAAGACGCGGCATCCGTGCAGAAGCGCATCCAGAAGGCTCACGAGATCCAGTTGAAACGCAACGGAGGCAAGGTAAACGGCCGCCTGTGCGACGACCAGGTAGAAACGACCTTCACGTTCGAAGACGGGGTGCAGCAGCTGATACGCGAGCTCATACGCAGGACCGGCCTCGACGAGTCCGAGTACCTGCGCGTCCTCCGGATCGCCGGCACGGTGGCCGACCTGGACGGAAAGGACACGGTCGACCGCGCGGCGGTCTCGGAAGCCGTCGCCTATCGTTTCGCAGACACGAAAAACCATTGAAGACACCATGAAACACCTGGACATCAACCCGCTCATCGCAGCGGTCAAGAACATCGAGTTGCAGGAAGCCCGGACGGCGCTCGACGCCTATGGCGGACGCTGCACCTTCGATTCCGACAACCCGCCCTACGTG
>JAEEGL013223801.1_pt1 | contig 44699 bp, 24 predicted proteins | sample 9134231 | NCBI WGS metagenome assembly JAEEGL01 (sample SAMN16246548, study PRJNA631951) | gut metagenome | biome: gut microbiome; feature: rumen; material: fiber-attached | host: Bos | place: Iran: Karaj | collected 2018-10 | reverse complement strand
CGGAGGAGTCGGAAATCAGACATCTCAGAATAACTCACAGACGTTAGATTCAGGTTCAGCCGGAACAGGTTCAGCCGGAGTGGGTTCAGTCGGAGGAGTCGGAAATCAGACATCTCAGAATAACACACAGACGTTAGATTCAGGCTCAGTCGGAGCAGGTTCGGTAGGAACAGGTTCGGTAGGAGCAGGTTCAGCCGGAGTGGGTTCAGTCGGAGGAGTCGGAAATCAGACATCTCAGAATAACTCACAGACGTTAGATTCAGGCTTAGTCGGAGCAGGTTCAGCCGGAGACGTAGGAACTAACGCTTCATTTAGCGAACCACAGCAGGAGCAACCGGTACAAGATCAACCGGTACAGCAGGTAAATGAACCACAGCCGCAACCGGAGGTGAATCCACAGCCTCAGCAAAATGCTGAAAACAGGCAGGTTCCACCACCTGTTAATCAATCAAATCAGGTAAACGATAATAACAATAATAACAATAATTAATATTAAGTACGAGGATTAACATGAGATTAATACCAGGAAAAACCAAACTTAAAATTGAATTATTTAAAGGTGTAACACTTGGGGACGTCTTAGTAGGTAGCGTAGGCGTTGCTGCAGTTACACTATGCATTATTTCATCCCTTCCTTACAAGTGGATAATAGGCATGGTTATATTGGCAATATTCTTTATGTTAGTTGTTCGTATCAATGATGACGAGCCGTCCTATATGTTCTTCTGGCATATGATTAAGCATTTTAACTATCCAAAGAGATATGCAAGAAAAGAGACAGATAAGAAGTTATTAAACGAAGAAGATGAAGACCAGGAGAACATAGAAACAACTGTCGATAATAAAGAAAAATCCCTTAAGGAGATAATCAAAGAAGAAAATAAAATACTTAAGAGTAAGACTGCTACTGAAGAAGAGAAGAATGCAGTCTGGTTGGCTCGTGCAGAGAGATCAGCTCAAAAGAAAAAGAATAAAGAGAAAAATAAGGACGAAAATAAAGCTGAAAATATAGACGACCTTATGCCATTTACAGGTATAAAGGACGGCTTTATAGAGTATGATGGCAAGTACTACGGAGCCGTTATTGAGGTTGACCCCATAGAATTCAGATTTTTCTCAAAGTACAGAAGAAATAATTCTATAGAAGCTTGTTTCGGAAAGGTAATCAGAGGTCTTCAGGGAGACATGGGTGCTAATATCGTAAAGGTTCAGCGTCCGATTATTTATGACGGATATCTTGATGCTGAGTACGCAAAGCTTGACGCTCTTAAGCAATCCTATGAAAGTGGTATGATTTCTGAGGAAGAGCTTAAGTCAAGAGTTGAAATTCAGTATGACCGCATAAATGAAGTAATCAGTCTTTGTACTGATGAAAAGGTTATCGAGCCATATTACTATCTTGTTTTTTTCGAGACAGATAAAAAAAGGCTAGATATTATAATCAGACAGAGCTTATCTACATTAGAGCAGGGCGAGATGGTTGTAAGAAGACTTGATAGTAAGGCTCTGGCTATTTTCTTAAAATATACTAATTCGCTTGATTTTGACGAGAAGGAGATAGACAGGATACCGGAGGATAAGTGGGTAGAGTGGGCAAAGCCTGAAAGACTCAAGTTCTCTATGAGAAAAATAGAGGTAAATGGTATCACAACACATAATCTTAAGGTTATTTCATATCCGTCTATAGTAGGAGATTCGTGGCTTGCAGGAGTTATGTCATTTCCTGCCAGCAAGGTAGTAGTTAAGATAACTCCTATGGATAGTGCGAAAGCTATACGTACCATAGACAGGTCTCTGTCAGAATTAAGAATCAGATATGCTACTACAAGTCTTGATTCTAAAAAAATTGAGATACAGGAGCATGTAAATACTCTTTCATCGCTTCTTGTAACACTTCAGCAGGACAATGAAGCATTATTTTCAGTAAGCATATATATAACAGCCTACGATGCTGTAGCTACCAGAGATAATCCTATGAGGGAAGGTTCATTTGAAACACTTCTTCCCTATGTTGCAGATATAAAGAAGACACTTAAGAGAAGCTGGAGTGAGTCCGGCATGAAGCTTTCCGGCCTGGATTTTCGTCAGGTGAAAGCATTTATCGGATCACAGGTTTCAGCCTATGACCCCATGCTTAAAGAATCAAGAGGTATACCATCCAATACTATCGCAGCCATGTTCCCGTGGATATTTGCGCACATATCGGACGAAGGTGGATTTAAGCTTGGATCAGTGGACAATGTGCCTGTATTTATCGACTTTTTCAAAAGAGATTTTGAAAGAGTTAATTCGAATGTAGTTATAGTTGGTAAGTCCGGTTCAGGTAAGTCTTATGCAACCAAGTCTTTACTGGCTAATCTTGCATCAGAGGATGCTAAGATCTTTATTATAGATCCGGAAAATGAATACTCCGAGCTTGCATCTAACTTACATGGTAAGGTTATCAATGTAGGAAATGCAAAGTACGGAAGACTTAATCCTTTCCACATAATAACCGCTTTAGATGATGATGAAGCAGGAGAAGAAGGTGGGGGTCCTGGTGGAAGCTTTGCTACACACCTTCAATTCCTAGAAGAATTCTTCAGACAGATACTTCCGGATATAGATAGAGATGCGCTTGAGTACCTGAATTCTTTGGTTGAGAGAGTATATCTAAATTTTGGAATTACGCCGGAAACTGATTTATCTGACTTTACAGCAGAGGATTATCCTATATTTGATGATCTTTACGACGTAGTACTTGTTGAGTTTGAAAGAACCAATAACGAGTATCTTCGTCAGCTTTTGCGTTCTCTTATTAATTATATTTCAAAGTTTTCAACAGGAGGACGAAATGCAAATATTTGGAATGGTCCGTCAACCATTACAACAGATGAAAACTTCTCAGTATTTAACTTCCAATCGATGCTTGCAAACAGAAATACAACCATAGCAAATGCACAGATGCTTTTGGTCCTTAAGTATATTGATAATGAGATAATAAAGAACAGGGATTACAACATACGATATGGACTCAATAGAAAGGTTGTTGTAGTTATAGATGAGGCCCATGTATTTATAGATACTAAGTTCCCTGTAGCTCTTGACTTTATGTTTCAGCTGGCTAAGCGTATCCGTAAGTACAACGGTATGCAGATAGTAATCACACAGAATATCAAGGACTTTGTGGGAAGTGAAGAGATTGCAAGAAAGTCAACTGCAATTATAAACGCTTGTCAGTACAGTTTTGTATTTGGATTATCTCCTAATGATATGGATGATCTTTGCAAGCTTTACGAAAAGGCAGGAGGTATCAATGAGCAGGAGCAGGATGATATCATTAATGCCAAAAGAGGTGAAGCATTTACTATCATGAGTCCTACATCTCGTTCTTCGTTTAGAATCGAAGTTCCGGACTCAATGGTTGAAATGTTTGAAAACAAAGGCTTTGTAAGTAATTATTTCTCAGGTGAAGAAGGTGAAGAAACCTGGGAAGAGTTTGTGGTAGATAGCAGACAAAAACATAGAGCTAACTTAGAAGACAGAAAAGGAAATGAATCGAAGAAAAGCAAACGTCCACAAAAAAATACAGTATTTACCTTTTCTGAAATATCTGAGGATGAAGCAGCAGCTTTTGAAAATAATAAAGCCCAGGATGATGAAGAGCAAGTAAAAAATGCACTGCAAAGATTTATGGAAGCTGAGGAAGCTGTTGATAAGAAAGAGTATGAAATGGCTGTCGGAAAGTTTTCCGGTATCAACTTCACGGAAGTATCCGAAGAAGATGCATACCCTCCTAATTCTTCAAGTATAAACTTCGAAGAAATTGAAGACGATTCTTCAAGCATAAACTACGAGGAAATCGATAGTGATTCATATTCAAATATTAATTTTGAAGAAGTTGAAGAAGTTGAAGAAGTTGAAGCAGTTAGTAGTGTTCCTGAAAATACATATTCTCAAGAGTATATTGACAATACATTAAGTGAATTCAAGGAGACTATGAGAGCCGAGATGGAAGAAGAGCTCTTAGATAAGCTCAAGTGGATTCAAATCGGCGCCGGTATAGGTTCTGGTAACAATGTAACATCTACAGCTGTTACTGCAGTGAGTGGTGTAGAAAATGTGGATCCGCAGGTTGTATCCGCTACTGAAGCTCAAGGTGAAATGCTTTCAGAACAAGATGAAAGTGATTCATATGATGAAGATAATCAGGATGATGATTACGAAGAAGATTATGATGAAGAAGAGGATGAAGAGGAAGACGATGACTTCAGCTTCGACTTTAATGATCTTTTCGACGACGAAGATGATGATGAAGTCGGTTCCGAATCCTACGAACCATCTCCATTTATTTTCGCTGACTTACTAAATGAAGAGACAGATAAGCTTGCCCAGATGGATCTCGATGACAGACTTGAAGAGATGGATGTAAATGTAATAGAGATATCACTCGAAGAATTGGCAACTTACGTAAAAAACAAGAGAAAAAAGAAGGCTTATTAGATTAATATAAGTTTTATTTATAGATTATTGCTTAGAAAGAGGTTTCTATGGATGTGAAATTAGTGAATCGAGGAACGGATGGTGAATTAATACTATCCGGTGACCTTGATACTAAAACGTCAAGAGATGCAGATGCTTTGTTTTTGCAAATTGCAGACAGATTTGTTAATGTAACGCTAAACATGCGTGATCTGGAGTATGTTTCGAGCGCCGGACTTAGATGTATAAGAAATTTATATATGAAATTATATCAAAAAGGCGGAAAACTCTATCTTACGAATGTTAATGATAATGTAATGGAAGTTTTTGAGATGACCGGACTAGCCGGATTATTAAACATACGTTGATTTTCAAGGCTATGTGAACCGAGCCCCAATAGCTGTTAATCCGGCGCGCAAGACTCGCAAGCGAGTCTTGACAGATTCTCGTGCGGCGCCTCGCACTACGTGCTCGGTATGGAGGATAATATGAAAAGGCAGGATAAAAAGAGACAAAAGAATATAAGAATTGTTCAGATTATCATCTTATCATTTCTGATAGGATTATTTCCTGTGAATTCAAAAGCTGATAAAGCAGATCAGAGTTCAGAAAATGTTCAGACAGTACAACCAACGGAGAGTAACAGCAATCAGGGTATAAATGATGCAAAGAAAGAAGTTAAAGAAGCTTCTGCATCTAACAATCTAAACGATGATCGTCTATCCATAACAAGAGACAGTAATATACCTGCATGCGATTCGAAAAAAAATCTTTCCTCATGGCTTAATAAGGGTTCTACAAAAGCTTTGGACAATACATACTCACTTACAATCTCAACCGGAGGAAAGTCAGGTTCTACAGTTCAGTATATCTTAGTAAAGTACACAGATGTAAATGGTACAGAAAGAACTAAGTTACTCTTCCCAAGAATAGATGCAAAACAGAGAAGTGATGCTCTTGCTAAGTACACTATATTCAGAAATTTCGGAAAATTGATGGATGAATATGATCTCAGCGACAGCTTTAGTAAGAACATGCTTGGTTCACTTAATTATACTTATAATCTAAAAGAAGAAGAGCCGCTTGGAGAGTGGACTACCCAGGACATACTTTTTCAGACAGATACAAAGATACAAAGAATAGATAACGTAGATGTTTATATGGGCAAAGGTTCATGGGCTGTACAGGGAGCAGCAATTTATAAGGTTGACAGAATATGTGGTTATGCATCTTATGGCTTTGTATCCGGAAACAGATTTTTGGATTATGAAGGCTCTATGATAGCGAGCTTTGTAAAGAAGGGCGTAAATCCGGTTTCCTTAAGTACCGGTGAAACTGACTCAATGTTTTCTCTAGGTGAAGCTGATGAGAATAAGGCAGAAAACTTTGTTATTAAAACCTATGAAGAAGGAGAAGTGAAAAGGAAACTCGCATCTAGAGATGATGTATATACATTTAGATTTGATTTTGCGGATACAAAGGATTCAGGTATAGAGTCATACTTAAATAGAGTAAAAACAAAATTACAGAATGATAACGGAATAGTAGAAGATATAGTAATGGAGTTACAGTACAAGGATAAGCATGGATGGACCAGAAAAGTAACTCTTCCGGTAATAATCAGTTCCTTTATGACTGCCAGACTGATGGAACCGAAACAAGCTATTATAGGTATGGCACAGAGAGGGGATACCATAGCATTTCAGGGGGTTTATCCTGATTTTGATAAGGTAGTATCAAAGCCTGTTCTCTATGTAGGAAAGCCAGCAAGAGAAAAAATGAGTGCTATGGGAATAGAGATCGACACTAGAAATAACAGAGTACTTCAGACAAAGAAAACTATAGATAAAGACTCCATAAGTCTTGCAGGAATGTCTATGTATAAGGGTGGATGTATGGCTTACGTTCCCGGAGGAACTGATTCATCAGGAGTTGATTACAATGGTGCAACACTTGAGTATGTATTTGATTCCCAAGACCCATTTCTTTATTATACAACAGTTGAGGAAAACGGTCGTATAATACAGGGTGGCGGAGTCGATGAGATTCCATTAACTACATACAGAAGTGGGGATCCTTTGGTTGCAAACCAGAACCTTCAGGATAAATATCTTGTAACCATAAGAACCAGCAGGGTACCTATGTCAGGAACCAAGAGTGATGTAAGTCTTACTTTAAAGTATCAGACAGTTGATAATAAAATAGAGTATACAAAGTCATATAATATCAGAAATGAAGCAACTAAGTTTATGAGTGAGTGGCCTTCATTTAATAATGATGATTATACTTACACCAATGGTATGATTGAGGGTGGTAATCTATCATTTTTCGTAGAAGCACCACAGTTAAAGAGTTTTACCGGAGCTGAGATATCACTTCTGGGTGACGACGAGTGGAACATGAGCGATTTGATAATCTCTTATGTGGAAAAATGTGGAAAGAGATTCTCATATAACATAGCTACAGAAACCATAGGCTCTAACTACTGGATAGAAAGGGAGATGGTTTCAGCTGTATTTTTCCGTTTGTCGGAAAGAGAAAAGACTGTTTCTAATGATGATGGAAAAGAAGTTAATGCTACAGGTGATGTAATAGATAAGTCCGAGGAGGGTGTATACAGAGAAGAAGAAACTACTGATCAGCTCTTTATGCCAAACCAAACTCTCAGCTTTTCTTTTGAAGATAGAAAGGTATCAGAGGGAGAAGAGGCTAGCTATAACGATGTAAGATACAAGATGTCATATGAGCAGACATCTCATAATTGGCAGTTTCTAAAAAAGAGAAAACTATACGATGTAGCTGTTAAGGTTGCTTCAGATTCGGATTATGATGATGGAAACGGAGATTCAGGTTCTAAGAATTATTTCTACTTCCAGTTGATATTTAAGAATGGTAACAGTGCCTATGTACTTGCTAATCAGCAAATATCAGGAGATGCTTTCCACTCCGGAAAGACAGAAACCTTTACTATAGCAACTAACAGAGATTATGGTGATCTTAAATCTGTTCGTATAATACCGGAAGATATAGCGGACAGTTCAGAGCCTTTCGACAAACTAAATATCGATAATATTACCGTATCAGAGCAGACCAACGGTGGTGCCTGCATGGTTTACTTTATAGATCAGGTGGGTTGGCTCGATATAGATTATCATGATGAGATTGAAGGTGCAACCATGAGAGGAAAGACTGCTCGTGGAGAGAACGAAATCTCTAAGTCCTTCAAGGTGACTCACAAGGAGAGGGCTGTAAATATCCTTTGTGAGATGACAATACTTCCATGGGATGGAAATTATAAGAATTTTGTTGGTTCCATGTCAGGAGAGATAGAGTATATAAGTAGTAGCACAAATAAAATAGAAAAGAAATCATTTGATATAGTCAGCAGAATAGCGGCTTACATGAATAAATCCGTAATATCAGGAGAAAGGGAAACAGATCCTGAAGCTGAGAAAATGTATACTGAGGAGCTTCATTCAGTATCGGATGAGAACTGGATGTTCAGACCTAATCATACAGACAGGTTTGTCCTTCCTGCTATATCAGATTTAAAGTCTATTAAAAGTATTACACTTACAGCAGCCAGCAGAAATGGATATCCGGCCAAGTTAAACATCGGAAAATTCGATGTTTATCAAGTAATAAAGGATGGTAGTGTACAGCTTAACTTTAATTCAGAGTATTATAGAAATATGAAGCTTAAGTGGCTTTGTGGAAAAACAAATGAGGGTGTAATATCAACAGAACTTCCTATAGGTACACCACTTGTTCTTCCCAAAATAACATTTGGTAAAAATGAGATTAAGTGGGAAAGTGATTCATGGGCTACACCTGTTTCGAGACTGCCTGACTCAACAGACGATACAGTAAATGTTTATGTATATCCTAGTGCTGACAGCGTAAGCGAAATGTCAACGAGAAAAGTAAAGATGGCATTACAGTATGCTATACCATTCTCTCAGTATATGCAGATTTCTGCAGACAATATGTCTATAATGAGAGAAGGCTCCGACAATCCGTACTTCTACGTCAAGGGTTTGACGGTTAAGGATTTTGTAAATGCTCAATCTCTGGCGCTGCAGTGTACCAATGCAAATATGGGCTTTGAGTATGCAGTTGTACAGCATGTGAGAGAGGATGTAGTAGTAGCGACCTACCAATATGATTTTAACGGAGCTTCTGCAATTCTTTCATTAGAAGCTGAGCCGGGTTTAAGTGTTACGAGACTTGAAAAAACAGAGCAGACCATAGCAGTATCGTTTGGAGAGGGCACTGAAGAAGCTACTTTAACGCCTGAGATGAAGGATGTAGCAGTTGCCTTCCACTACACATCAACCTTAGATAACGGAGCAAAAGAGTACAGATCTCCATATGTTTACTTATCGGATTTGGGTTACACATCCATAAGTGAAGGATTATTTGCAGAATTTAAGTATAATATTCCTTGTGTCGATAAGATAACAGGTTACTCTATAGCAGGCTACGGTAAGATAAAGGCTAATGTGGATGGTGCTTGCGGAGCAAATTACTTAGTTGAAGCAGAAGAGGAAGATCCTGAAACAGGAGAAATTACTGTTACAAAGCGCTCGCAAAGAAGCTATGCTTCATTTGCCGATTCATTTTCATTAAATGAAATTGAAACAAAGCATGACAGAACTTCAAAGAAGGAGTTTGGCGAGGGTGCAGTTACACCTGTAGAACTAACACTTACTACATCGGCAGCAACAGCTGAGTCTGAAAGCGGAACCGATGCACAGGTAAGAATGATATTTAATTACAGAAACAATAAGGGTGCAAAGGTAACTAAGACTAAAGAGGATATTACTCCTTACATACAGGGAGATGTTAAGAAATTTGAAACCGGTAAAGAGGCTACGGTTAAGCTTATGTTACCTGAGATGAATAAGGATCTTACACTTATATCCATAGATATACTTCCATACAACGGTAAGATAGTATCTGAGATTTCGACAGAGATACTTGCTGTAGATGCTTCCGGAACAAATGAAGTCAGCATAACAGGAAGTAAGAATCCTGAAAAGGTTCTCGAAAAGAATCTTAAGAGCAGAAATGCAAGTTGGAGTATATCTAAGGTAGTATGTAAGATAGGTTATGGTGAGCTTGGCCTTGGCTCTAAGATTATCGAAAGAGAAGTAAATCAAGAGTTTAACGGAGCAACCGGCGGAGGTTCACTGAGACTTAACAATGTAACGCAGATGGTTTACTACACAAAGACCGGAGGAATAAGAACACAGGTTAAGGATCATTTAAGTCAGATACTTGTTCAACCGGGTGATACAGTTAACGGTGTAGTTGTGGTAACAGATTCTTCTGAAGGATTTAGTGCAAAGGCTTACAGAATGGTAGGAGAAGCACAGGATGATGCAGATCCGTCCATACTTACAAAGGATGGAAACTTAAACTTTACATTTACAGCACCTGCTAATACATCAGGTACGGTAGATATTTATAAGATTGAGATTTCGCCTGTAGATGCACCGGATATTGTTGATGTTATTATGGTTTCTGTTGAAAGCCAGACTCCAACTCCTACACCGGAGCCAACACAAAGTCCTACAACTGTGCCTAAAGAGAGTCCAACACCTACACAGAGTCCGACACCTACACTTCAGTAGGGCGTACATAGACACCTGAAAACTAAAGTCAGGAGTCAATACATGAAGATATGGGCAGGAGATATTTTTCTCCTGCCCTGTACATAAAGCTATTTAAAATGAGGATTATAAGATGAAAAAGAAGCTGATAATTATATTGGCCATCATAATACTGGGGATATTGATTACAATTCTTCTGCTTTCTGATAAAAAATCAGGGGATGAAAAAAATAAGGAAAACAAAAAGAGTGTTGAAGAAAGTGCAACTTTCGAAAAACAGGAAGGGATAATGTTTGAGCAGTCAAACTATCCAACCTCTATCGTTGAAGAAGATGGTAATATAAAGCTTACCATAAACAGCGATAATATACCTGATGGTAAATGGAACATAAAATCAAGTATTGATTGTGTTGAGATTAAAAATGATAATAATACGTTTGAGTTTTCTCCTACACAAACAGGTACAACATTAATAACCATTATCAGACAGGTTGAGTACGAAGATTACACTTTCGATGCTCTGAAGATAAAGTTTATGGTATATGTTAATGAGAAAAGTAAAAAGCTCAAAGCTACATGCCTAGAGGATGTTGTAATAAGAGATTACGGCGGAGAAATCGGAGGAGAGGATACTGATTCACCTTTTATAATTCTAAATAATCCGGAGAATACTGATAATATTTCCAGAGTGACATTTTTCAACGGCTTTGATAATTGGGAAATAAACTATGATAACAAGGATGATCATAATGTAAGCTTTTATAGTATGGGAAATGATAATCGAGGACTCCAGTACGTAGATTTTATGCTTACAAGTGACTATGATAATATTGATATAAAAAATGCAAAAAAATCCTACAAGGAGCTCATGAAGGAGTCGAAGGATAAGAAGAAAAAGAAAGAAAAGGATAAGGATAATGAGTCCGAAAAATCGGACAGTGATAAAACTTCCGAAGAAACAATTATTTTTAAGAATACTAAGAAAAAAACAGAGGTTTTAGTTAAAGCAACCGTAAGTCAGGATGGAAGGATCAGCTTAAGCTTGGCATAATAAAAGAGGAGTGATTTTATTGGCTTCAAAGAAGAAAAATAAAGATGAGCTTTCAGTAGATGCGAAAAAAATATTGCTTGGGAAATTAACGGAAGGTCCCGGAGGATATCTTGTTATAAGGGATGATAATAGTATATTTCTTACACAAGGCTACTCGGATGGAGCTGACCGGGTAAGATTTTTCGGTATGAAGTGCAGGAATTATTATTATCAGACAAGATTAAATTATAAAAAAGCAATTGCACTAGCTGCGAAATCTTTAAGTCCTTTAGGAAGAAGAGTAATACTTAATCATGATAAAAGCGCTATTGCTTATATTATGAAAACATACGTTTTTTACCCTGCGCTGATTGTTTTTCATAAGGGTGAGACAGATAAGATTTGTCTTAGTTTATACACAGCCAGGTGCTTAACTGCTGCTTTAGCAATTAAAATAGCTAAGAACAGATTTGACAGACTTTTACCGGATAATTTTGTAAAAATAAAGGGAGAAGAAAAAAGTTTAAGTGAAAAAGTTAAAAAAAGTATAAGTAAGGAAAATATAAATAAAAAAACAGGAGATATAAAAGAAAAGCTTAAGATAAGAAAAAAGGAAGAAGAGGTTTGGGACGGAGAAAACTGGGTTCCAAAAAGCAGTTTGGAGAATAAGGATGATAAGTAAAACACTGAAAGTAAGTGCGGATCTTGACTCTATAGATGTGGTTATTCCTTTTGTAAAGGATATTCTGACAGAGAGTGGATGCGATAAAAATATGATACTGAAAATCAGACTTGTGGTTGAAGAAATATTTGTTAATATCATCTCATATGCTTATGAAGATGAGGTAGGCGATTGCACAATGGAAGTAACTGTTACAGATTCTCCAAAGGTTTTCACCATGAGTTTTAAGGATAGTGGAAAAAAGTATAATCCACTTCAAAGAGAGGAAGTAGACCTTTCTTTAGATGCCTTTAAACAAAGGGTGGGAGGATATGGTATACACATAGTGAAGAAGAGCGTAGATCAGTTATATTATAAATACGAAAATGATTGTAACATACTATCATTCAGTAAAAAATTATTCTAAAGACATATAAGTATTTACATATAAATGTGATTTAATAAAGAGAAGGTGATTATCATAAAAGAGAGTAAAATAGGGAATATAAATATAAGTGAAGAGATAATCGAAGAAGACAACAGTGAGAGCATAAATTTTAGTGAAAATATAATCGAAATTAACACCGAAAGTGTTTCTGTAAATCAGGCTTCTAAAAGCACAATCAAATCAGAAACATCAGAAAAAAATAAAGAAGAAGACAAAAAAGAAATAAAAGATGAAAAAATAAAGAAGAGCAAATCAAAAGAAAAAAAGGATAAAAAGAAAAAGCCTAAGTATAAGGAACAAAACAGAATTAAAGTAAGTATATATCCTGTTTTGATTATAGGTATGATTCTTATTTTGATATTATCTTCAACATTGATAGTTATTACCGGTTACTCAAATTTTGCAAAAGAACTGTATGATAGCTATGCTGAACAGGGATTTAAAGACGCTTCGGATATTGAAGATAATTTTAATACTGATTTGGTTTTTTTACTTAATATAGATAATCCAACCAGCAATAAAAAATTATATGATATGATGGGAATAAATAAAGAAAAAGATTATAGAGCTTTTGTATCAAATTATAAGAAAGCTGTTACTGAAGAATTAAAGAAGAATTGTGATAATTTAGATTTATACAGTGTTAATATAAGAGTTGTATCCGATGATTATAAATCCTTTACATCATTATTTAATGTTTATAATTCTTCATATAATCGGAAAAGTCTCGAATTTGGAAAAGAATATAAAATCGAAAATAAAGCATATGAGCAAGCTTATAAGAAATTAATGAAAAAGTGGAGCAGTAAAGAAACTATAATGGAATTTGCTATGGAGGATAATTATAAAAGGCATATGACAACCATTGTACCACTGAAGGGGGAAGATGGAGATATACTGGGATTATTAAGTGTGGAAACTCGTATGAGTCGTCTTACAAACGGTTTAAAGCAGTATTTTATACAGGTTGGAATTATAACATTGATTATAATCCTTTTTGGAATATTCTGTTTATCGATTTTTATAAGAAGAAATGTAGTAAAACCATTAATTGTTTTGCAGGATGAAACAGAAAGATTTGCAAATGAAACTACTGTTGGAATAGAAAAAATCGGAAAAGATATTAGTTTCGTAAAAGAAATAAGTATTTTGTCGGAATCTATAGAAAAGATGGAGGATAATACACTTATATATATCTTAAATCTGACTCATGCTACCAAGGAAAATCTGAGAGTCGGAACTGAGCTTGATGTAGCAAATAATATTCAGAGAAGTATGCTTCCGAAGAATATTTATCATGTATCGGATAATTATGATATAGGATTATTTGCCAGCATGACTCCTGCTAAAGAAGTGGGAGGGGATTTCTATGACTTCTTTATGATAGATGATAAGCACCTTGCTTTAATTATGGCAGATGTATCAGATAAGGGAGTTGGCGCTGCGCTTTTTATGGCGGCTTCAAAAATTATGATAAAAACAAGAACTAATCTGGGTGGCTCACCCGGAGAGATTATTTCTTTTGTTGATAATGAAATATCCAAGCAAAATGATATGGGTATGTTTGTTACAGTTTGGATTGGTATAGTAAATCTTGAAACAGGGCATGTAAGAGCATGTAATGCTGGTCATGATTATCCGGCAATTTCAAAGGCTGGAGGAGATTATATTATAGAAAAGGGTGCACATGGCTCACCTGTTGGATTTCTTCCGGGTATGCCTTTCCCTGAAACAGAGTTTTTCCTGGAAAAGGGAGATAGGATTTTCCTTTATACAGATGGACTTGTTGAAGCAAAAAGATCAGACAGTGAAAGATACGGAACAGACAGAATGCTTGAAATATTAAATCAGAATAAAACAGTTTCTGATGAAGAGCTTATAAAAAATATAAAGATAGATGTTGAAACATTTTGTGAAAAAGAACCACAGTTTGACGATATGACGATGTTAAGCTTTACCATATAAGGTAAGTACGCCTTACCATAATTCGTTCTTTAGAATGGAGGTACCTATGGGATACGGTATAAATGATAATAATGCTTCTCTTACAGCTGATACTGATAAGCTTGAAAAACTTATGAAGAATCAGAATGAAAAATTATATGTTGAGAATGAAAGTTTAATACAAAGCATCGACGGCTATGGTCGTATAATGAAAGCATTTAATGAAACCAAAGAGCCCCTGAAAGAGAAAGAAAAAAATGAATTCATAGTATATGCAAAAGAATTTCAAGATATGCTTTTGGAGGTAAATCAAAAGTATTTTAAGAAAGATTCTTTATCCGATGAATTAAATGCTCAATTTGATGTTATTATAAATAATATTCAGGAAGATATAGACAAAGTTAGTAACATGGATTTAAGTAAATCAAAGACTTTTAATGAACTCTATTCCGAAACTGAAGCTGTACATGAAGAGGTTAAAGAGGAGAGAGAAGAAATTCATGATCCACTGTTAGATGAGCTTAATAAAGAAGGTTATAAAAGACCGGATATAAACAAAATCTTTAATAACGCAAAAAACGGAATCAAAAGCGATGATATATATATTGAAGAGCCGAAAGAAAAGCAAACAAAAGAGCCTGCTAAAGATGAAACTCAGCCTACAAGTAGGGAGATAGAACTTCAAAAAGAAGTAAACAGTCTTAAGGACGAGATGAAAAATCTGCAAAATATGATGGGAGAACTTATAAGGCAGAACCAACAAAAAAGCATGAATAATGATTCTCCTAATTTAAATCAAAGTAAGAATCTTGCTAATTCCAAAGAAGGACAGGCAAGTGCTGATGCTGCAGAGCAAAAACAGCCTGAAAAAAGGAGACCGGAGCCGCTTGAAGGTGTAAGACAGACAAACAGCAATTATAAAGAAGAAGCTGTAGAAGAGAGTCTTATATCAAGTCAGGCTAGAGAAGTTCATAAAATCAATACATTTGCTGATTCAAAAGCTCCGCTAAAGACAGCTTCCAAAGAATTCAAAGCTATTATGAAGGATTTGTCGAAGCTTGACAGATTTATGGAGACTATAAACGGAAGAACCCGTCTTACTCCGGAAGAAATGGAAGAGTATGATAAGCTTACGCTTAAGGTTTATAATGCTACCAAAACCTATCAGAATATGAAAGAGAAGGAAAAAGAGGCGAGGGTAAGTAAGAGGAAGAAAGAAAAGAAGTCTGATTATGATGAATACAGAAGGAGAACTGTAGATACCATCCAGGAAAGCGTAAGTAAGATGCGAAAGGATATGTTTGAGAATCGTATCAATCAAAAGATCAATGAGTTAGAGACTGAGTGCATAGATAATGTACATGACTTAGAGGATGAGAGAGCGATACTTGCAGAAACCGGAGCGCAAGCTAAAAGTACAGAGCTTAAAGAAAAGCTTAGAGATAATATATCTCAGACCTTATACTATGCTAACCGTATGGAGTCACTGAAAAATGCAGGAGACCTCGCTATAAAGCCCGGAGAAAGCCTGGATAAATGCATGAAGCGCCTGGATAAATCTATAGTACCCAGACAAAAGGAGTTAGATGATATTAATAAAAGTCCTATGACAAAGCAGATAGTGGATAAGGGCGTAAAGATGACTAAGGAGGGACAAGCTCTTACAGGTGAAAACATCAAAAAATCTCAGAATGTGTACTTGGGTAGTAGGATAAGACAAAGGACACAAGAAAAAGAGATGCAGGCAAATGCAGAGAGAGCGAAGAAACTCATAAAAGAAAAGAATATTAGACAAAGAAAACGTGAACTTAACAATAAAAAAGATGCGTTAGGGCGATAATTTAACTCAGTCGGAGAAATCCCCCACCTCAAAGCTAGATCGTAGGTGGGGGTATTGACAAATTATACTCAGTCGGGGTTCAAGCTCCGACTGAGTTAAAAAGCTCCGCGAGGATGCGCACGGATTCGGATAGGTAAATGTCTGCTAAAGCAGACCCGAATCCGGCGCGCAAGACTCGCAAGCGAGTCTTGACGATCTGAACGGAGAGAAAAGTATGGGATATTCTACTATTAGGGAACATCAGGAGATTCAAAGAGATGGTCAGGCTTTAGTTAATGGTATGTTCAAGACCAATAGAAATATATATAATAAAAATAAAGATCTTGTTATATTGTTAAATATATACGGCAATAATTGTGGCGGTTTGATGAAGTCAAATGCAGGACCTTTGACCGAAGAGCAATTAATTAATTTAAAAAATCAAGCAAAGAGTATTTCTGATAAGTTAACTGCTATTAGTGAGGAGTGTAAGCAGAGTGAAATCCAAAATGCCGAGCTTTATAATCAGTTAAAAATAATGAAATATAAGATTAATGATGATTTAGAAAGATTTAATGGTATAGCTGTGGGAGATAATAAGACTTTTACACAGTGTATAACAGATTCAAGACGCAAAAAAACTAAGAATTTAAATGCCAATAAAACAATAACAGATACATATATATTTGACATATCCTTTAAAGATTATAAGGATTTATACAGAAATTCAGGAGTCAGTGAGGTAAAATTACTTGACAACTACGCATCTATGTCTGCTGAGCAGCTTAATAATCATTTTCTAAATGTTACCAACGGAAATAACATGATTGGCTATGAAGCTCCTAATGCAAGATCTGATTGTAAACATCTTGACAGATGGATTAAGAATACAGGCGACATAAATCTTATTCAGGATTACTATATTGAAAATCAGGAAAAACTTAATATATATGAAAAAATCTATCTTATGAAGCGTGTAGAGAGCATGAAGAAGATAGAGAGAATAAAGAGTGATGTAAAAAGAAAGGTTGAAGCCGGAATCGATATGCCAATACAGACTGTATTGGAGGTAAACAGAGACAAGGATACGGCTATTATTCATAACGTCCATCAGAAGGGATTTCAGTCAAGTAACAATGGATGCTGGTCATGTTCATCTGCTATACTGGCTCAGACCAGAGGAATAGATGTGGATCAGGAAGAAATTCGCGCTTACAGACCCATATTATCAAAGGCTGAGGCAGAAAGTGTATCAGAAGATACAGACTACTCATACAATGCAGATTCGGAAAATAATGTTTTAGACAGAGCAAGCGCAATAGTAGAGTTTGTTCCAAATTCCATGGTAAAAGAGTTTGAGATATATCCTTACACCGATGAAGCTAAAAATGCAGGTATAAGTCAGGATGAGTATTATAATAATGCTAAGTCTGCACTAAAGGAGCAGATTATAAATGCCATCAGCAACGATAAAAGTACGGTTTCATTTTTGGCAGTAGGACATGTAATAACCATAGTAGGAATAGAAGGAGAAAAAATATATTATAAGGATTCTGCTAAGAAAAGTGCAGGTGATCCTGATTTTACACATTTCGATAAAACCTTGGATGATCTTCTTTCGGTTCACATAGATCCTAAACAACCAAAAGATAAATTTACAGGAACAGGTGTAAGAATTACCTGGATTTCAGACATTGAGCTTGCTAAGGATGAAAAGACCCTTTACGGTATACCAAGTGAACATATATCCATGAAGGAGGACGGAGAACTAAAACTTCCTCCCGATGAGTATTATGAAAAAGGTTTGGGAAACTTAAATGAAAAGAACAAGGGTAGCGCCCTTATTTACAGAGTTTCCGGTGTAGAGGATACATTAAAAGAACAAGAAAAGCGAAATGTATATGAAAAGAAAGGTATAGCTTATGTTGAGAAGGTTTACCTTCCTAAAAAGCTCAATGCAAATCAGCTTAAGCTTAAAGCCCAAAGAAGAAGTGCGGAGAGAGAAAAAGAGCTTCAGGATCAGAATAGGGATTTACTCGGTATAAGTCTTCCTAAAAAAGAAATACCAAATAAAGATAATACTGATAAAGATATTGTTGATAATAATCTTCCGGATAATAATCTTAAAGAAGCAGACTTAAAGAAGAGTACAGAAGAGACTGAAGTTCTCAAGAGTAGTACTACTCTTAATGATGAGGGACAAAAAGGCTTTAAAGATGATTCTCTTGTCGGATATGATAGGAGAAAAAGATTTTTTGCAAATGAAATGACAAAGCTGCCCAAACATAATGAGATAGATGAAAATCAAGTTGATACATTTGTGGATCAGCTTGTTAATAATGCTATTTTAAGAGGTGTAACGGGCTTAGAAGAAGAGTTTAAAGAAGAAAACATAGATAATGCCAGGTACTCTGATAAGGAAGAATCCGGGAAAGAAACCATAGAAGAAAAGGCAGAAAACAAAGCTGAAATTAAAGCTGAAGTAAAAGAAGAGATTAAGGAAGAAGAAAAGACAGAAAATAAAGAAATTAAGAAAGAAATCAAGGAAGAGCAGCCGGTTTATGAGAGTGCGACAACAGTAAATAATAATGATTATGAGTTTCTATTTGATGAGAATCATATCATATCAAAGGAAGAGGAGCAGAAACTGGCAAAAGATTTTGGTGTAAACAAAAAAGATGAATTCGTAAAACTCTCAAAGGGTATCAGTGATTTTTTATATCATAAGGGTGAAGATAGTTTTACGGATGAGCAATTAGATGACTTAAAGCACACCTACTCGAAAGCAGGAGTAACATCTTCAAGACCAAATACCACTGCTGATATGTTTGTTTTCTGGGCTCTGGGAGCTAAGGATTTAAGCTATGAAGAAGTAAGGGATATATATTATAACCCGTTAGAAAAGCAGGATCCACAGATAAGAAAAGAGTTCTACGATTTTTGTAAGAATAATCCTATAATAAATATGGATGATAATCCAAAGGAATACATGAAGGGAATTAAGAGCTGGGCAGACATAATGATGAATGCTACAGAGAAGGTTAAAGCTCATAAAATTCCTGATGTAGACTATACTGACGAAAAAGAAGCTCTGAAGGCAACAAAAGATTTACTCTTTATAAGAAATATGGGAATAGATTTTAGCCAGGAATTTAGAAATCTTTTGGAGGTGGAAAACAATAACCAGGCGAGCTTCCAAAATTTTGCCAATGCTATGGGAGGTAACGATAAATTAGCTGAACTCGAAACATTTTGGCATGATACTCAGTCAAGTATAAACAACCTGGGAGGCTTCACTAACAGATATATTAAAGGAATAAATGTAGCTACAAGAGACGCTAAGAGTAGTTTAGAATCACTGGGAGAAGCTGCTATTGCTAAGTACTTCTTCGAAAATAATATGAAGAAATTTGCCGGAAAAGATTTAGGCACAATTGTTAAAGGATTTTCGACTAAAGACCTGATGAAATCAGTGATAGGTGAAAAAGCAAATGATTATTATTACGATGCGGTAAATGAAGAACACCTTTATGATGGCTTTGATATGAAAACAATTCTTTCATATCTGACAGGAAGTGATAAAAAACCATTTGAAGATGTTATGGCTGCATCAGCTGATTCAGTTGAAGATAAAGTAAGAACATATTTTAATGATGCATTTAAAAAGTCTTTCTTAAAGCTTTTTGAATCAGTTAAAGACAGTGAATACCTTCAGAGTATCAAGGATACTCCTGCAGATGGTATGATTGAGCTTTTGATTAACGATGAAAATGGTATTAATAAAACCAGGAATTATATAACAAATGTGATTCGTCAAACCTTTGGAAACTCTCTATATACCACCCTTCATAAGATAGGCTTAAAATTCAGCGATTTAATAATGATTGACGGAAAAACGCCGGAGAAGCTTTATGGACTTAAGTACTCTAAAGTGAAGGATCCAAACGAAAGAGAATTGCTTTATACAGCAGAGATACTTAAAGAAATGGCGCGTGGAGAAAAGCAGGTTTCTTATATTAATCACGAATTTGATAAGAATGGAGTATTTAAAGCAACAGGAGCGCACACATTAATATCTGATACTAAGAAAAATATTCTTAGAAATTATGCAGGTTATAATGCTTATAAAGAAGGAGAAAAATCTATTTTAAATACTCTTAAGAGATTTAAAGCTGAGCTGCTTCTTTGTCATGAAAGAGAAGAAGGAGCAGATGATGAGAAGGCTATAGAGGATGCTAAAAAGGAGTTCGGTAAGACAGGTTCTTCCCTTTATCAAGCACTTGAAAAAAATGTAGATGACTGTATAAAGTGTATGTCTGATGACAGAAAAACAATGGCAGAAAAGAAGGAAGCATTGGAAAAACTAAATACAGCTGCTGTTAATTATTATAGAGAGAGAAAGGGAATAAAGAATCCTTTCGGACCTAATACAGGAAAACTCAGATTAACTGCATCAAAGAATATTAAGAATGTTGTCCCGAATCTGGTACAGGTAATGGATGATCTGACACGTCAGATGTCATCTGATATGCTTGTGACACAGCAGGGTAACAGAATAAAACTCCATACATGCAATCTAAGAACTATTAAGAAATTCTTCGATGGAGTAATAGAGAACCATAAGGACACCTATAACTTACCGGAATACAAGAATACGGCTCAGTCACAGGCTCAGATAAAAGCGCATTTCGATAAGATAAGTGCTACTTCTAATGAGAAAGTAAAACTGATCAATTCTCTAAAGAAGTTTACAAATGTTGAGATGGACTTAAGCCTTGATTTAAATGATTCTGAAAGAGTACTTAAGGAAGGTGGTGTAAAGCTGTCATATAAGGATTTCGCGGTCAATTATTGCATAAAAGATTACTTAAATAACATGAATAAAAAGGATGTAACAGCCGAAAAGATCAGACAGATGCAAGAGTCTATAGATAACGGTGATTTTAAGAAGCAGGTAAATGCTCTGTATAACAATAAGCTTTTTAAGGAGGTTGTAAAGTCTAATCCGGGTAAGTATTATACAAACTGGAAAGAGATTTCAAGCAGTACAAACGAACTTCAGGCTACTTATAAGCTTCAGCTTGATACCGTAAAGGCGCTGGGATTAAAGGAATACGTTCTCTATGCCGGAGTTGTGCCTAATAATCATGAAGTTAATGAAGATGATGGCATGTATATGAGACTTACTTCTGTAGTTGTTGCTCAGATTCTTTCTGATAAGAAAAATGAAGGACTTTGTAATGAAATCCAAACCGGAAATGTATCATTGTCAGATGTCTTTGATTCCACAAACCAGTATCTGAAGGAAAAGAGGATACTTGCTAAAGACAGGCTGGGAAGGGTTGGAAATAACTTAGGTGAACAGCTAAGAAACAATAAACTTTCTGATAAAGTAAATGATAAAGTAGTTAAAACCATCAGAAAGCTTGGGAGTGAAAGAGCTGTTCAGGTTAAGCATGCAAAAAATACGTATGCACATTATGAAAATAATTCTATAAAGAAAGATGAGATAAAGAAGAGTAAAAAACATTCGAAAAATACCCAGAAGGCAATACCTAAAGGACCCCACGTTTAACTGATATTTTCAAGTAACATAAAAAAGAAGATATAATCCGGTACAAAAAAGTGTACAGGTTATATCTTCTTTTGTTTTGTAGTAAAACTTTTATTAATCAGAACATTCTATTTATCTTATTTGGACGGCTTTTCACTCTTGATAGCAGACCATTCACCATATGAACTTCCGTTACTACTCAATGCCCTTACCATAACAAAGTACTTTTTGGAAGCTTTAAGTTTTTTTATAGTTTTAGTTGCTTTTGATGAAGAGTAGATCTTAACGCCCTTCAGGGATTTACCGTCTGATTTGCGAAGTTTTTTTATTTTTGCTTTTGATGTTGAAATTGCAATCTTATAGGTTACATTATCCTGTGCATTCCAGGTAATCTTTAATGCTTTTTTAAGAGTCTTTACCTTAAGACCTTGAACCTGTGATATTGTGTTGGTTGCAAGTGTTGTAACTGCAGGGGTTATCTTATCAGGAGTAAGTGTATTTGCAGGTGCAGCAGTAGGATTAGCACTACCGGGAGTAGTATTATTGTCAGTATCATCAGGTATTTCTTCATTTACTTCGTAAACTGTTGCCTCTTCAGTAAATGAAAGGTTTCTGTTTCTGTAGGTCTTGGATTTTTCCATAAAGTCAGTAGTATCTGAAAGAGGAGTAATAGTATAAGTATAATCGTAAGCTACATTAGGAACCCGGTACTCAGGAAGCGTTTCAAATCCACAGGATGCATTTCCGGTACCACACACTGCACAGTCAACTGTTACATAGGTTTCTTCATCCGGCGACAAATCCTTGGTATGCTTAGCTTTGTTAAGCTCCTCTGCTGAGAAGTGAAGAGCAGATGTATTGATATCATTATTATTACCGGATATGAGTATTGCGCTTGTGTTATCTTTGTTTGTAACAGCCATCCATCTTACACCTGTAAGATTTCCGCAATCCTGAGGGAATGGGAATGGATAATACATATCATTTACAGATGACTTATATGTACCGACTCTTGTATAGCTGTTTCTATCATTATAGCTTTCAGAGTCGCCATTTCCGTACCATGTTATATTTTCATAATCCTTAGAAAGAATCATGGTATTGCCAACCTTAGCGAATTTCTTAGCGTTGGACTTTGTAAGATCAAAAATCATTCTGACTGTTACAGAACCGTCATTTGCAATTATATACTTCATAACTATGGTTTCAGGTTCTTCTACGGTTTTTTTATGAAGATAATTAACATCGTAGGTTACATTTATGATATTGTATCCATCAGCATTCTTTATGATTTCAGGTTCACTGTGAAGTGTAATGTAATCCCTTAAATTCACAAAGGTATGAATTGAATTATCGTTATCAAGAAGTGCTCTGCTGATGTTAGGTACGGGACCTTCTTCTAAAAGTGTTTTGCCGTTATAGATATAATTTTCTATAAAGGCCGTTTCAGGATTAAGTGTGAATTCGAAATTCTTACCACTAACTAGTATGCCCTCATCCGTATTTTTTATTTCTACATCAGAGCCTTCTATATGTGTATCTGTTTTTGGTGTCTTAACACTGATTGGAAATTGATCGTAAGAGACCTCGTATCCGGCATCAGAGTAGGATGTAGCAGTCTTTGTTTTTACAGAAATATTTAAGAAATACTCTGCTCCTTTTACTTTTGATTTTGGCATGGTAAAAGGAACTGTAATTTCCTTTGTTTCTCCTGCAAGTACCTCATCGGTGATTATTCCACTTTCTATTATCTCACCATCCTCGGTTACCTCCCAGCTTACGTCATAATTTGAGAGTTTATCGGATAGAGTTTCGTTGGTAACTGTGAGATTTCCGTTTGAAAGATACTCCTCTTTACTCTTGAACAAGAAATTTCTGTATTGATATTTAACTTCTTTTATTTCCGGCTGAGGGTATCTGTCAGCAGAAACCAAACCATTCATACAGAAGTTTTTATCTCCTGAATTATCGCCCCAGTCTCCACCGTAGCCAAGATAATAACCATCCAGTTTATTGATACCTGTAGTTTTGGCATATGGCATACCATAATAGTTCCATCCATTTTCAGGAAGCGCTATCTTTCTGGATTGGTCAACCCAGTCCCATATAAATCCGCCCATGAGATTGTCGTATGTTCTGATTAAATCCCAGTATTCCTTCATGCTTCCCACTGCATTTCCCATGGCATGATCATACTCGCAAAGTATAAATGGCATGTGGCTGTCTGATTCGCCATAGCCCACAAGAGAGTCGGGAGAGTAGTACATGTGACTCACCATATCGATACCGGTTGAACCCTTAGGACCGCCACTCATACCTTCATAGTGAACCATACGGCTTTTATCGCGGCTCTTAAAAAACTCAACCAGTTCAGCAAACATAGAGTCGGCGTAATCACCATCACGCTCAGCCCAACCTGTAGATGACTCATTTCCTATGGACCAGAAAAGGTTACAGGTTGTATTCTTAAATCTTTCATAAGAAGCAGACTGTCTTGTAAGTGCACATGTCTTAAGTTTAGCAAGTACTGTATCCTTGCCCATGTAGAGAGCGTGAGACTCATTATTGCTTTCGCACATTACATACATTCCGTATTTATCGCAAAGATAATAGAAATAATCATCATTTGGATAGTGAGAAGTACGTATTGCATTAATATTATTCTGCTTCATTAATTTGATATCATATTCATACAATTCATGTGATATATATTTTCCGGATTCAACATCTGTATCATGTCTGTTAACACCTTTGATATAAAAGCGCTTTCCGTTAAGCTTTACTGTTTCATAGTAGTCTGTATCGTTATTGTACTTACCGTCATCTGTTACTTTGGTTGAAGTAAATGAAAGCTCTCTGAAGCCTACATTCTGGCTTACACATTCAAATACCGTATTAGTCTTAGTGTCGAAGAGTGTTATAATCGCTGTATAGAGGTAAGGATTATCATTATCCCAAAGATTTGGATTATCCACTGAAAATGAAAGATGTGTATCTGATGTTTTTCCGGATAAAGTTTTACCGATTGTCTTAGAGCTTTGCGAAACAAGATTTATTTTTAATAAAAATTTTTCTTGCTTCGGTTTTCTTTTTCATGGATATTTTCCTCCTTATCCTTTGTTTAAAGTTAGGTGTTATCAGAGAACACTTTTCCTGTATTCTATGGGAGTTATTGACTCAAAATTTTTAAAGGTTTTACAAAAGTAAGATGTGTCATTGAAGCCACATTTGGCGGCAATTTGATCTATACTATAATCACTGTAGAGAAGCAGAGATTTAGCCATATCGACACGAACCTTATTAATGTACTGTGTGGGGCGCATGTTTAAGGATTCTCTGAACATGCGGCACATGTGTTGGTGTGTAGATGGGACGACTTTACACAAATCATCCAGAGTTATAGGATGCATAAAGTGAGTTGATATATATTCTTTAAGACTTTTTATCTGATTTTCATAAGGAATATTTTCGACTTCACTTCTGTCATAAAGACTTGTCTGATACACGAATTCCATGATGAAAGGATAGATATAACCGGATGCTAATAAATTTCCATGCTTGGGATGCTCTATAAGAAGCATCCTCATATGGTTTAGAATTCTGTCAAGCTCAGTTTCATCGTGAAGAGTATATACACCACCCTTTTCAAGATTGAACTTTTCAAGAATTGGTTTAAGGGCAGGACCAACAGGAGTCATCCATCTTACATCCCACAAATCTCCGTCGGGATAGTAGTGATGAGGCATATTGGCAGGTATAAAAAATGCGGAACCCTCTTCAAGATGATATTTTTTACCGTTCATTGTGAGATTTCCCGTACCGTAGGTATTATAGAAGAACTGATCGTATAAAAAACCCTCCGGACGGTAGATTTCATCTTGTAATTCATGCAAACCTATGGTGTAGAGATACATAGGAAGATCATTTACTTCCTCTGTTGAAGGATACATATAATACCAAATCATTTCATCTCCTTAATTATCAGAATAATAAATATTTTTTAAATATATTATTCTCTCTAAATACCTAAATATGTACATATTGTCATTTAATAGCTATGTGACAATATTAACAAAATAGGATGAAAGAATCAATATCAGAAGGACAAAATGTTCATATTGTTATATTATGTTACTATAAGACTAAAATGTTTTCGATTGATTAAAAAAGTAGTGGATATTTATTATTTCTTGTATTATAATTGTAGGGAATGTTTTTTTGGAGGCCAGTAATATGTATGAGAATGAAATCAAAGAAATAGTTTCAAAGTCGGACGTCGTCGAAATCTATAAAGGTCTTCTAAACCTTACAAAGAAGGCATCCGACGAAAAGGGAAGAATAGAGGGAAAGAAAAAGCTTTATTATATATCGGCTGAATTTCTTATAGGAAAGCTGTTGTCTAATAATCTTATAAATCTTGGACTTTACGATTCTGTTGATAAAGCTCTCAAGGAAAAAGGTCTTTCCATGGCTCAGATTGAAGAGGTGGAAAATGAGCCTTCACTGGGAAATGGCGGTCTTGGAAGATTGGCAGCATGTTTTCTTGATTCTATTGCTACACTCGGACTTCCGGGTGATGGTATAGGTCTTAATTATCATCTTGGACTTTTTAAACAGGTATTTGATAATAACCTTCAGAAGGAAACTCCAAACCCATGGATAGATGATAAAAGCTGGTTAAGAAAGACAAACAGAAGCTATGAAGTACGTTTCGGTACAGCTACTGTAAAGTCTAAAATGTATGAGATTGATGTAACCGGTTATGATAATAAAACCAATACTCTTAAGCTTTTCGATATTGATTCTGTTGATGAAAGTATAGTAAACGGAGACAGTATTTGGTTTGATAAGACTAATATTAAAAAGAATCTCACACTTTTCTTATATCCTGATGACAGTGATGATCAGGGAAGGATGCTTCGTATATATCAGCAGTATTTCATGGTTTCAAATGCTGCACAGCTTATAATAGACGAAGCTTGTGAAAAGGGTTCTAACCTGCATGACTTATATGATTATGCAGTTGTTCAGATAAACGATACTCATCCAACCATGGTAATACCGGAGCTTATCAGACTTCTTACGAATAAGGGAATAGAGATGGATGAGGCAATAGACATCGTATCAAAGATGTGCGCTTATACCAATCATACCATACTTGCAGAGGCGCTCGAAAAGTGGCCTATGTGGTATATGGATAGAGTTGTTCCTTGTCTCATGCCTATCATCAGGATGCTTGATGTAAAGGTTAAGGAGCACTTTGGTGACAATGATAGTCTTAAGATTATCGATAAATACAATAACATTCACATGGCTTATATCGATATTCATTATAGCTATAGTGTAAACGGTGTTGCGGCTCTACATACAGATATACTTAAAAACTCAGAGCTCAAGGCATTTGCTGATATCTATCCTAATAAGTTTAATAATAAGACAAATGGTATTACATTTAGAAGATGGTTACTTCACTGTAATCATGAGCTTTCTGCCTTTATAGAGGAAAAAATAGGCGATGGTTTCAAAAAGGATGCGGATGAGCTTAAGAAGCTTGAGAACTTTATGGATGATAAGGAAGTCCTTAATACCATAGCTGATATCAAGCATAAGCATAAGGAAATCTTTGCAGAGTTTTTAGAGAGCAGGCAGGGTATCAAGGTTAATACCGATTCTATCTTCGATGTACAGGTTAAGAGATTACATGAGTATAAGAGACAGCAAATGAATGCGCTCTATGCAATTAATAAGTATTTGGATATAAAGGCAGGAAACAAGCCTGCCAGACCACTGACTATGATCTTTGGTGCGAAGGCAGCGCCTGCTTACACCATTGCAAAGGATATCATTCATATGATTATCTGTCTTTCTAAGATAGTTGAGAGTGATCCGGAGGTTAATCCATATCTCAAGATTGTGATGCTTGAGAATTACAATGTTACTTATGCAGAAAAGGTTATACCGGCTGCAGATATATCTGAGCAGATATCGCTTGCATCCAAGGAAGCCAGTGGAACAAGTAACATGAAGTTCATGCTCAACGGAGCTGTTACACTCGGAACTGAGGATGGAGCAAATGTAGAAATTCATCAGTTTGTGGGTGATGATAACATATTTATCTTTGGTGAGTCTTCTGATGATGTTATAGAGCATTATGCAAAGAGTGATTACTCCTCAGAAGCTATATATGATGCAGATCCGGAGATAGCAAAGCTGGTTGATTTCATCATAAGCAAGGAAATGTTTGCAGTAGGTAATAAGAAATCTCTTATCAGATTATACATGGAGATAGTTACCAAGGATTGGTTTATGACACTTCTCGATACTAAGAGCTACATAGAAGAGAAGGAAAAGATGCTAGCTGCATATGAAGACAGAGAAAGATGGGAGAAGATGATGCTTAAGAATATAGCAAATGCGGGATTCTTCTCATCAGATAGAACCATAGCTCAGTACAATGAGGATATATGGCATCTATAAAAATCTACAATTCTACAAAAAGTATTGTTAATATAACTAGGAGGTAAAACATGTCAAATTCAAATGCTTTGTCAGCCAGAGACAGAATCAAGTCTCTTGTTGATGAGAACAGTTTTGTTGAGATTGGTGCTCTTGTGACTAAAAGAAACACTGATTTTAACATGGATTCAGTAAGTGCTCCTGATGACGGTGTAGTTACAGGTTATGCACTTATAAAAAACAAACCCGTTTATATCTACAGTCAGGATGCGGATGTACTTGGAGGCTCTGTGGGAGAGATGCATGCAAGACAGATAGTAAATATCTACAATCTTGCTATTAAGACCGGAACTCCTGTGGTTGGTATTTTAGACAGCTCAGGAATCAGAGTTCAGGAGTCTGTTGATGCTCTCGATGCTTTCGGTCAGATTTATGCTGCCATGGTCAGAGCAAACGGCCTTATACCTCAGATCACAGCGGTTCTTGGTAATTGCGGTGGTGGAATGGCAGTACTTGCAGCTCTTTCTGATTTTACATTCATGGAGAAAACAAGCGGAAGCCTGTTTGTTAATTCACCTGATGCTGTAGAGAATAATTATAAAGAGAAGCTTGATACTTCAGCTGCAACATTTAAGGGCGAAGCCGGAGCAGTTGAGTTTGTTTATGACGATGCAGAGCAGATGTTTGAAGGTATGAGAGATTTGATTACCATACTTCCACTTAATGCTGCAGACAACGCTGAGTGTGATGAGGTTATGGATGATCTCAACAGAGAAGTTCCTGATTTTGCTTCTATCGCGGGTGATCCTGCAAGAGCTTTTGAAGAAATATCCGATAACAATTTCTTCTTAGAGGTTTGCAAGGATGTAAGTAAAGAGATGGTTACAGGCTTTATACTTCTCGATGGTATGACTATAGGAGCGGTTGCTAACAGAAGCTTCTTACTTGATGATGCAGGACAGAAGGTTGAAACATATGAGACCAGATTAACAACTGTAGGATGCTATAAGGCTGCAAGCTTTGTAAAGCTTTGCGATAGATTCGGTATTCCGGTTCTTACATTTACCAACGTAAACGGATTTGCCGGAAGCTTAAGAGAAGAAGCTTCAATCGGTAATGCGGTAGCTACTCTTACAAAGGCCTTCTCAGGAGCGGATGTTGCAAAAGTAAATCTTATTACAGGCGAAGCTTATGGTTCTGCTTATGTAGCAATGAATTCAAAGCATATAGGTGCTGATATGGTATTTGCACTTCCTACTGCAAAGGTTGGAGTAATGGATGCAAATATTGCTGCTAAGATTATGTTCCCGGGTGCAGAGGCTTCAGTTATCAGTGAAAAGGCAGATGCATACGCTAAGGCGACTGATGTTAAGGCTGCAGCAGCCAGAGGATTTGTGGATTCTATCATCGAACCTGCAAGTGTAAGAAAACAGCTTTTATTTGCATTTGAAATGCTTTATACAAAGAGTAGATAAAATATACAATTTAGTAAAAGGAAACGAGGCAGATATGAAAAAAAATGTATTTAAATTATCATTTTTGATTCTCATGTTGGCTTGTCTCATAGCATTTACAGATACCAGCGTATATGCAAAAAAGGATAAGAAGGATAAAAAGGAGAGTACAGAGAGCTCAACTGCCCAGCAGGCAACTGCAACTGCAGAGCCTGTACCCCTGACAGAGGAAACTCTTATTACCTCCGGTCAGACCTTTGCACAGTATTATTTTTCTTATGATTTTGCACAGGTTATAGAAGCCAATGCAGGTATGATGGATGAGACAAACTTGAGAGTTTACCAGTCTTTAGCTGATGCTCAGGCACTTTATAAGGACTATGGTTCATTTGGAGAGTTTAAGGATTCTAAGGCTGATCTTGAAGGAGATAAACCTACAGCAACTATTACAGTTCTTACAAGCTCAGGAAAAACACTTCTTTTCATCTTTTCATTTGATTCAGCTACTTCAAATGTTATAGAAGCAAGTGTTCAGGGTGTTTTCAAGGGAACAGAGGATGAATCAAAGACATCTAAGTTTGACAAGGACGCACTTTCAGACAGTGCTGAGTCACTTGTTAACTCATGGTTTGATTATGATTTTAAGACAGCTAAGAAGACATTTAAGGCAGAAATCAGTGAATCAAGACTTAAGGATTATGATCAGTATGAAGAACTTAAGAAAAAGTACGGAACACTTGAAAAGATAAAGAACTACAAGACAACAATCGGAGAAGATAACGCAGTTATAGTTAAGGAAGCTAAAACTTCATCAGGAAAATCACTTCTTTTTACTGTCAACTTTGATGAAAATTCGGAGATAGTTAACTGGAGTGTTGATGAAAAGAGAACCTTAAAGCAGACTATGCAGAGAGCAGGTCTAAATGTTTTGATGGGTATGGGTATAGTATTTGTGGTACTCTTACTGATAGCATTTATTATATCACTCTTTAAAGTATTCTTTGGTGAGAGATCAAAGAGAAACGAGGTTGATATAGAGGAGCCTAAGCCTAAGAAAGCAGAGACTCCCGTTGAGACACCGGCTACCTCTGAAAATTTAACAGATGACCTTGAACTTGTTGCAGTTATAGCAGCAGCGATAGCTGCAAGCGAAGGCAAAAAAAATACGGATGGACTTGTAGTTCGTTCAATCAGAAGAAGAAAATAAACCAAATAAATGGAGGATATTCAAATGAAAAATTACACAATTACCGTTAATGGCAATGTTTACGATGTAACAGTAGAAGAGGGAAGTGCTTCAGGCGCTCCGGCAGTCGCTCCTGTAAGAGCAGCAGCTCCTGCTCCGGCAGCAGCACCGGCAGCTCCTGCACCTGCGGCTCCTGCAGCAGGCGGTGGAGCAGGTTCAATTAAAATCAACTCACCTATGCCAGGAAAGATTCTTTCAGTTAAAGTATCAGTTGGTGATAGCGTAAGTAAGGGTGATGTAATCATGATTCTTGAAGCTATGAAGATGGAAAATGAAATCGTTGCTTCAGAGGATGGAACTGTAGCAAGTATCGATGTTTCAACCGGTGATCAGGTTGAGTCAGGTGCAGTGCTTGCAACTCTTAACTAATAAATAATAATTATTGGAGGGTTTAAAATTGGATTATATAACTAATACACTTTCGAACCTTGCCGGACAGACTGCATTTTTCAACCTGACCTTCGGTAATATACTGATGATCATAATTGGACTTGTATTTTTGTATCTGGCAATAAAGAAAGGTTATGAGCCCCTTCTGCTTATTCCGATTGCTTTCGGTATGATATTGGTTAACATCTATCCTGATATCATGAAGGAAGCTTCTGATGGAAATGCAGGCGGACTTTTACATTACTTTTATTTGTTAGATGAGTGGAGTATACTTCCTTCATTGATTTTCATGGGTGTTGGCGCCATGACGGACTTTGCTCCTCTTATTGCTAACCCAATGAGCTTTATACTTGGAGCAGCGGCTCAGTTTGGTATATTTGCAGCTTATATTATAGCTATCCTTCTTGGATTTAACGACAAGGCTGCAGCATCCATATCTATTATCGGTGGAGCGGACGGTCCTACATCAATCTTCCTTTGTGGAAAGCTGGGACAGACCGAATATATGGGACCTATAGCGGTAGCAGCTTACTCCTATATGTCACTTGTTCCTATCATTCAGCCACCTATCATGAAGCTTTGTACTACTGAGAGGGAAAGAAAAATCAAGATGAATCAGCTTCGTCCTGTATCACAGCTCGAGAAGATTCTTTTCCCTATCATAGTTACTATAGTGGTTTGTCTTTTACTTCCGACTACAGCACCTCTTGTAGGTATGCTTATGCTCGGTAACCTCTTTAAGGAAAGTGGAGTTGTTCATCAGCTTACTGAAACAGCTTCCAATGCTCTTATGTATATCGTTGTTATCCTCCTTGGAACTTCGGTAGGTGCAACAACAACAGCAGAAGCATTCCTTAAAAAGACAACTCTTCAGATAGTATTTTTAGGACTTGTAGCATTTGCTTTTGCTACACTGGCGGGTATTTTATTTGGAAAACTTATGTGTCATGCGACTCATGGTAAGGTTAATCCGCTTATTGGATCGGCGGGAGTTTCCGCAGTTCCTATGGCCGCCCGAGTCGCCCAGAAGGTCGGAGCAGAAGCAGATCCTTCCAACTTCCTGCTTATGCATGCGATGGGACCGAATGTCGCGGGCGTTATCGGAACGGCAGTCGCAGCCGGTGTATTTATGGCAATATTTGGTATATAACAGTTTAAAATAGAGGTGAACTTATGGCTAAGAAAAAGAAAAATAAAGAAAACAAAGAAAATAAAGAAGTTGTTCAGATTGAAGTAACTGAGCAGAAGGACAAGGCTCCAAAGAAAGAAGCTAAAAGTTCTGAAGCTAAACCTGTCAAGATTAATGAAACTATCCTTCGTGATGCTCATCAGTCACTTATAGCAACACGTATGACCACAGAGCAGATGCTTCCGATAGTTGATAAGCTCGATGCTATTGGGTACAACGCTGTAGAGTGTTGGGGTGGCGCTACTTTTGACGCTTGTCTTAGATTCTTAAAGGAAGACCCATGGGTAAGACTTCGCAAGCTTCGTGAAGGCTTTAAAAATACAAAGCTTCAGATGCTTTTCAGAGGTCAGAATATCCTTGGTTATAATCATTATGCAGACGATGTAGTAGAGTATTTCGTACAAAAGTCAATAGCTAATGGTATCGATATAATCAGAATTTTTGACTGTCTTAATGATATCAGAAACTTAGAAACAGCTGTTAAGGCTGCTAAGAAGGAAAAGGGAGAAGCTCAGATAGCTCTTTCTTATACACTTGGTGATGCATATACACTTGATTATTGGAAGAAAATGGCTAAGGATATCGAGAATATGGGAGCTGATTCTCTCTGCATTAAGGATATGGCCGGACTTCTTACTCCTTACAAGGCTACAGAGCTTGTAACAGCTCTTAAGAGTGCCACAGATCTTCCTATAGATCTTCATACTCATTATACTTCAGGTGTTGCAAGTATGACTTACATGAAAGCGGTTGAGGCAGGATGTGACATTATCGATTGTGCTATGTCACCATTTGCACTTGGAACCAGTCAGCCTGCTACAGAAGTTATGGTTGAAGCTTTCAAGGGAACACCTTATGATTCAGGATTAGACATAGATAAGCTTTCAGAGATAGCTGAATACTTCAGACCACTTAGAGAAGAGTGTCTTGAGTCAGGTCTTATGAGTACAAAGGTGCTAGGCGTAAACATAAAGACATTACTTTATCAGGTACCGGGTGGTATGCTTTCAAACCTTGTTTCACAGCTTAAGGATATGGGACAGGATGATAAGTTTGAGGAAGTGCTTGAAGAGGTACCAAGAGTACGTAAGGATTTTGGTGAGCCACCACTGGTTACACCATCATCTCAGATTGTGGGAACACAGGCAGTGCTCAATGTAGTAATGGGCGAAAGATACAAAATGGTAACTAAAGAATCAAAGAAGCTTCTTATGGGAGAATTTGGTCAGACAGTTAAGCCGTTTGATAAAGAAGTTCAGAAGAAGTGTATAGGTGATGAAAAGCCTATTACATGTCGTCCTGCAGATCTTATCGAGCCACAGCTTGCTAAGCTTGAGGAAGAGATGAAGGAATACAAGCAACAGGATGAAGATGTGCTTTCATATGCGCTTTTCCCACAGGTTGCCATGGATTTCTTTAAGTATCGCGAGGCTCAGCAGACAAAGGTAGATCCTTCTGTAGCAGATACTGAGAATCAAAGCTATCCTGCTTAATACTATAAAGAAATAAAAATACATATAATAAAACCCTAGGTTTTGAAGTGTGATTTCACCGATAAACTTAGGGTTTTTTGGTTATATTAATTTGACAATTTAACCGCAAAGTCTTATATTTGCTAAATTTAATATTTTACTTGACTGTTCATAAAAAATTTACAATTTGTTCATAAATAAGTTGACATATGAAAGTCAAAGTAATAAAATTAGGAAAATTGATGTTCTTGAAAGGAGGCTCGCAGCATGAGAACACGTAAATTTAAAAGTGTTATAAGAGATAAAAAAGGTTTTTCTCTTGTGGAGTTAATTATTATTATTGCTGTTATGGCTATTTTGGTAGGGCTTGTAGCGAGCCAGGTTATTCCTTATATGGAAAAATCCAGAAGAGGAAAGGACCTTCAGCAGTTGAGTGCGGTTCTTTCGGCCTTTGTTGCTTCTATATCAAGTTCGGAGATACCTGTTCCTACATTTCCGAAGAACGATTTTGATTCCGGTATAAAGCTTTGTGCACCTGATGCTAATGATCCTGAGGGTAGTGCAAGTGGTATAACTGAAGAGATGTCATATCCTGAAGGGTGTAAGATATCTTATAATTTATTTGGCCTTTTTGAACCTATTGAAGGTGGAGAAGTTTATGAGTATGATTATTTCCTTGAAAAGTGTATCCTTTTCCAGGATCATATGAAGTCAAAGGCGTATAGGTCATGCTTTGAAGGTAGTGGATATGCGAGTGACCCTGCTAATAACAGAACTGTTGAAGATTGCTTTATAAGAGTGAATTACAGTTCGGATTCAGGACAGTCAAAAGTGTTTATGGCAGGAAAGCCGGAACTGTGTGCAGCATCTGAGTAATAATGGAGAGGTTTTTATGAAAAATAGTAATATGTTTAAAAAGATTTCATCTTCTATAGCTATTATAGCTATATCGGGATTAGCTCTTATTGTTAGCAGAAGAAGAAAGAAAAATAAATAATAATTAAAAATAATAATAAAAAGGTGGTCCGTTTTTCGGACTACTTTTTTGTTTCATAGAGAAAAATAACTTGCAATAAGTAAAAACAAGACTTATAATGTTTTAGTATGTGTTTATATTCCGAGACTTCTGAAGTGTGCAGGTCTTTTTCACGTAAATCAGTTGGAGTTTATTCGCGTTACCCGGTCCTGCTAGACTTGAAATAATACATGCATACTTCAGTGGTTTCGGATTGAATAAAAACACAAATTTTTAAATTGAAAGGAGACATGATATGTCTTATAAAACATATTCCATGGAGCTTGCCGGCAGAACACTCTCTGTAGATATCGGAAGAGTGGCAGCACAGGCAAACGGTGCAGCTCTCATGCATTACGGAGATACCACTATATTATCGACAGCTACTGCGTCTGATAAGCCACGTGAAGGTATCGATTTCTTCCCATTATCACTTGAGTTTGAGGAGAAGATGTACGCAGTAGGAAAAATCCCGGGAGGATTTAACAAGAGAGAAGGTAAGGCATCTGAAAATGCAGTTCTTACTGCCAGAGTTATCGACAGACCTATGCGTCCTCTCTTCCCTAAGGACTACAGAAATGATTGTTCTATCAACAATCTCGTTCTTGCTGTAGACCCTGAGTGCAGACCTGAATTACTTGCTATGCTTGGTTCTTCTATCGCAACAAGTATTTCAGATATTCCTTTTGACGGACCTTGTGCAACTACTCAGATGGGACTTGTAAATGGTGAATTTATCATAAACCCAAGCCAGGAACAGTGGGATAAGGGTGATTTACAGCTTACAGTAGCTTCTACAGCTGATAAGGTTATCATGATTGAAGCAGGAGCTAATGAGATTCCTGATGATGTTATGATAGATTGCATCTACAAGTGTGATGATGTAAATAAAGAAATTATTGAGTTTATAAATAAAATTGTTGCTGAAGTAGGTAAGCCTAAGCATGAATATACCAGTTGCGCTATACCTGAAGAAATGTTTGCAAAAATGAGAGAGATAGTACCACCTGAGGAGATGGAGGTTGCTGTATTCTCAGATGATAAGCAGACAAGAGAAGCTAATATTGCTGCAGTTACTGAGAAGTTTGAGGAAGCATTTGCTGAGAATGAAGAGTGGCTTGCAATCCTTGGAGAGGCTGTTTATCAATATCAGAAGAAGACTGTACGTAAGATGATTCTTAAGGATCACAAGCGTCCGGATGGTCGTGAGATTACTCAGATTCGTCCTTTAGCTGCTGAGGTTGATATCATACCTAGAGTTCATGGTTCAGCTATGTTTACACGTGGACAAACTCAGATCTGCGATATCGTAACCCTTGCTCCTCTTTCAGAGAAGCAGAGAATAGATGGTCTTGATCCATATGTTACTGAGAAGAGATATATGCATCATTACAATTTCCCTTCATATTCAGTTGGTGAGACTAAGCCAAGTCGTGGACCGGGACGTAGAGAAATAGGACATGGAGCTCTTGCAGAGAAGGCACTTATGCCTGTTATTCCGTCAGAGGAGGAATTCCCTTATGCAATCCGCGCCGTATCCGAGACATTTGAGTCCAACGGATCAACATCACAGGCTAGTGTATGTGCTTCATGTATGGCACTTATGGCAGCCGGTGTTCCTATTAAGAAGCCTGTAGCAGGTATTTCATGTGGTCTTGTAACCGGTGAGACAGATGATGATTACATCGTTCTTACTGATATTCAGGGTCTTGAAGACTTCTTCGGAGACATGGACTTTAAGGTTGCAGGTACTCCGGATGGAATTACAGCTATTCAGATGGATATTAAGATTCACGGTCTTACCCGTCCAATAGTTGAAGAAGCTATCAGACGTACACATGAAGCTCGCGACTTCATCTTAAATGAAGTTATGCTTAAGTGCATCGCAGAGCCTAGAAAAGAGCTTTCAGCTTATGCACCTAAGATTCAGCAGATCGCTATCGATCCTACTAAGATAGGTGATGTAGTTGGTCAGAGAGGTAAGACTATCAATGCTCTTATCGAAAAGACAGGTGTTAAGATTGATATTACAGATGATGGTAATGTAAGTGTTTGTGGTGAAAGTCAGGAAGGTATCGATGAGGCTATAAGACTTATCAATATCATCGTAACTGACTTTGCTGAAGGACAGATACTTGAAGGTGAAGTTGTTTCCATCAAGGAATTCGGCGCATTTATCGAGTTTGCTCCCGGTAAGGAAGGTATGGTTCATATCTCTAAGATAGCTAACGAAAGAATCAATCATGTTGAAGATGTACTTACACTCGGAGACCATGTTAAGGTTAAGTGCTTAGGTAAGGACCGTATGGGAAGGATGAGCTTCTCCATTAAAGATGCAAAATAATGTATTTTAACATGTGTCTGATTAACTGTGACTGATCTAAAAATGTGCTTGACGGATGCATGTAAGTTTGATAAAATACTAGAGTTGTTGATTTTGGGTATATCCCCAATCATTATAAAATATGATGACATTCCGCTGTTACGGTTATAATGATAGTATTAAGATTATACATAAGTATTAAGAATGTCGGCAAATTAGGAGGAAATCATGAACGATATTATTAAAGAAATCGAAGCTGCACAGCTTAAGGATGAAGTTGCTTCATTCAGAATCGGTGATACTGTAAGAGTTCACGCAAAGGTTATCGAGGGTACCAGAGAGCGTATCCAGGTATTTGAAGGAACTGTTATCAAGAGACAGAACGGTGGAGCAAGAGAGACTTTCACAGTTAGAAAGTTCTCAAGCGGAATCGGTGTTGAGAAGACATGGCCACTTCATTCTCCAATCATTGACAAGATTGAAGTTGTTCGTTTAGGTAAAGCTAGACGTGCTAAGCTCTTCTATCTTCGCGACAGAGTTGGTAAGGCTGCTAAGGTTAAGGAACTTGTTAGATAATAACCTACAGTTTAAGAATTGATTTTGTTGAAGAATCCCGTTTATATTGTTATAATATACGGGATTCTTTTTTAACTTATATTAACATAACAAAAATGTGGAGGTTATAACATGTGGTGTCCTAAGTGTAGAAATGAGTACAGAGACGGGATTTTTGAGTGTAAGAGCTGTGGAGTCAAGCTGGTTGAGAATGAACCTGTTGATATGCTTGAGCTATGTACATATACTGATTCAGAGCTTCCTGAGAGAGTAAAAGAATTTCTTATTGATTCAGATATAAAGCCTATAGAAATCGAAGAAAACGAAGATGAAACATTTTCTCTTTATGTACCAAAGACTATGGAGAAAAAAAGTATTAAGGTTTTCAATGCATTTATGGAAATGTATGAGGAGGAGCTTTTAGAGCGTCAGGCTTCTCAAGAGAAATATTCTCAAGAGAAAAAATCTCAAGAGAAATATTCTCAAGAGAAAAAATCTCAAGAGAATAATTCTGCGGAGTATAATAAAGAAAGCGATTCTTCCCAGCCGGATGAAGATGAGGATGATTATGATTATGATGAGAATGCTTCCTACGATTGGGATGCAGAGGATAAAAAAGAACTTGAAGATATTATAAATGAAGCGGACTTTGAGGAGAAAGCAACTCACTTTAGTTCGGATGAAAATGATGATCCAAGTTCAGTTGTTTATTCATCATCTACAAAGTATGTTACCGAAGAAGAAAAGTATAATGATTATAAGTTCTCAGGCATAACATTTATAATCTTTGGTATAATCGGAGGTACTTACCTGACATTAACCAAGCTTGAGATAATACCAATTAATTATAATAATATAGTATTTGGTTTTATATGCGCGATATTTGCAGCTTTTATAATATACGGAATACGCTCACTTCTTAAGGCTGCAGAGGTAAAGGTGCTTATCCCTGAAGAGCAGGAGAGAACAAGAGTTATCAATGAATGGTTAAAGCTTAATGTTACATCGGATATAATCGATTCATGGGCAAACGAAGATGTTACCGAGGCTGAGAATGACCTTCTTGTTATGGCTCACATAAGAGAAGCACTTGTGAGAGAGTATCCTGATTATGATCCGGGATATCTTGATATGTTAGCTGAGAAGTACTATGAAGAATTTCAGGAAGAAGAGTAAATAAAAAGGATTTATGGTTTTATTAAAACCATAAATCCTTTTTTTTGTTTCAATTGATTAAGTATGTTTTTTTACTTAAGTCCCTTAACTACCTTCTTAAGTGAAAGAGCAAGTACTCTGTCAATCTTATTTGGTGCAGCAGGTGAAACCGCTGATTCAAAGTTTACATATAAGAATTTTCCATCGATTTCCATATCCTCGTTAAGATAAGGAGTAGTAATCTTTTTCTGTATATTTCCTAAGGTCATCTTTTCCTTTCCTGACTTCTTAGGCTTGTAAATATCTATCTCATGTGTAGTTGAGTAAGCTCTTGATACGAGAAGGTATTTTTTGTTGAAGACTATACCCTGAACAGCGCTTGGGAGTGTCATGTTGTAAGCCTTTGTAAGTACAAGGCCGTCTTCACTGTCTAAGCTTATGTAGTAGGCATTAAGAGTTCCGTTAGCTTTTTCATCGTAGGTACCAACCCAGAGCATATCATTTCTGTAGGTGATAAATGATGCCTTTGTTTCGGTCTTACATTCATAATCAAATGTGATATCTACACTTGCAGACTCAGAAGCGAGGGCTTCCTTTAATTTCTTAAATGAGAAGCATGCAATAGAGTTATCAGCTGATGTTACCCATATATAAGTTCCGTCGAAGCATACACCACCTACATGTGCTGCATTTGGAAGGCATAATACCTTTCTTAATGCTTTGTTTTTCTTGTTTAGTACATAAAGCACTGAGTTTTCTTCTTTATCTCTGTCATAGGCTGAGATAAGTGCGAAGTTTTTAGCTATTGAAAAGCCCTGCGGACACATATTTGTACTCTGGAATCCGTTACAGTCAGTTGACTTAAGTCCCGGTATAATCATGGACTTGTTATACTTAGCATAGTCCTTAACGCTCTTCCAAGCAGCACTCGCTAAGACTTTCTTCTTTGTTTTGTAAAGATAAGCATCTGTATTTGTTGTAAATGTACCGAGTGTTGTTATTTGGGCTTCGTTTGACCAGAAGCTTGGGAAATCCTTCTCAAATGCCGTCTTATAAGCTGTTACCATAAATGAAGTGTTGTAACCTGATGGGATATCGTTAATTGTAGTCTTTACAATAGTTCTTCCTTTTATGGTTTCTTTAAGATCATAGGTTCCCGCTGCATTCTTCATGTAAACCTTATAACCGGTACAACGAGCAATCTTTTTCCACTTAATTCTTACCTTGGTAGTTCCTGCTTTAGCGGTAATGACCGGTGCATCCGGAAGTGTAGCAATTTTTATGACATCAGACTCAGCACTGGTATGATTAGTATCAAGCGTATAAGCTTTTATATAATACCTGTATGCTGTAGCAGAGGTTACCTTAGTATCTGCGAAGCTTTGCTCAGTTGTATTTGCATAATAATCATACTTACCTGTGGTTGAGTTGTACTTGTAAATAAGATATCCGGTACACTTGCCACGACCTTCCCATGAGATAGCAACTCTTGAAGAAGTAAGAGCGTAAGTGATTTTATTTGGAACCTTAGGCTTGGCAACACCTACTATAGTGCTTTCAGCACTTTCTGAACCTGTATCATCCTGAAGAGCTACGACCTTGTATTCATACATAACACCTGATTCTACGGCAGAGTCAGTGTAAGTTGATTTACGATCCTTTGAAATAACCTTAAATACAGTCTCACCCGGAGCTTTACGATAAACTCTGTAGCGGTTTGCGTTCTTAACAGGTGACCAATCAAGTACGATTGCATTAACCTTTTCCTTTGTAACCTTTAAGTTAAGGATGTTATCAAGGTTAGCTGCATTGGTTGTAGATGCTTGAATAACTGTTCCGGATCCCTCGACTATAGAAATCTCATTGTTATAATCAGGTACTGAAGCCTGAGGTTTAACCTGGAAATAATAACCTGTATTTTTTGCAAGCCCTGTTACATCAAACTCTGTATCTGTTGTGCTTGCAAGAAATGTATATGTTTTATTGTCGCTACTCTGATAGATGTTATATGAAATCGCAACATTGGTTGCAGGATTAGCATCCCACTTTAAGTCAATCTCAGTGTTGTAGCGATTTGTAACCCTTAGCTTTTCTACAGGATAAGGAGGGGCTGTGACGGTTACTGTATCAAAATCATCAATTACAGATGATGTATCCTTACCATCCTTGAGATGAGTGATAACTCTAAAGATATAAGCATCAAACTGATTTAGATCCTTGATTGCGGCTCTTGATTCATCAACACCTATGATTATACCCTTATAATCCTTATCACCTTTCTTCTTATACTGGAAGGTATAGTGACTTACTTCAGTAACATCATCGAGTTCTCCGTTCCAGTCAATAGTTATGGCTGAAGCAGAAGCTGCTGATGAAACCGTAACATTTTCCTGTGAAAGAGTAATCCTGTAATCATCGAGATCCTCGAGTGCGTCTAAGGAAGTGCTTACTTCAGAAAAATCACTAACAGCCTCGGCCGTATCTGTCTCTTTAGCGATTGCAGGCGCCTGGGTTGAAAAAGATGTGATAGTCATAGCAATAGCAGCACTGAAAGCTATCAGTCTTTTAAGAAAAGAATAATTTTTCATGTTAAAAATCGACTCCTTTGTTGAAATTTGATCTTTTGTGATATATAATATATCGGTGTGCGTCAACATACATCCCTATTACACGTCTAATTACCACTAGGATTATATATACATAATCAGTAGTGCCCAAAGATGTAATATTACCCACATCTTGTATATTGTAGTGTATAAATTTATATTTGTCAAAGCAGTAATCATGGTTTAATAAAATAGTAATAAATATGTGAGGTCTTATGTTTGGATTTATAGAAAAAATCAAATATATGAGGATTCGAGGCAAAATGATTATAGTCTTCATCATTGGTGGAGTCATCCCTCTGGTGTTTAGTGTTATATATACCAACTATCAAAGCCGTGAAATGCTCATAAAGACAAGTATAAACAATCATACTGAAGAGATAGGAATAGTAGGGTCTTCAATAACTGAAAATGTTACGGTTCTTATGAATGTTATCAGATCCATATGTTACGACAGAAAGATCGCCCACATGGCAACCAGGGATTATAGTTATAAGACCAATGATTTTTTGGAGGATGCCGGAAGCTTAAGTATAGTAGATACACTTAGAAATTATTACAGACAGTCTGTTGCGGATGTTACTATATATTTGGATAATAAGACTATTCCACTGGATACATATGACAGGACCAATAACTTTCAGTATTTGGATTCTCAGACAAAATCTAAGGACTGGTACAAAAAGACAGTTTCTACAACTCAGGCTGAAAACTGGTTTTTTGGGGAAGAGGTTAAATCCTACAATTCCATACAGGTTTCAAGAGCTATATACGGTGAGGGAAACAATGTAGTAGGCGTTGTAATGGTTACTATGGAAGACGTTCACCTTATAAATGTGCTTAAAAACATTAATATGGACGTTATGGTCTGCTGTGGAAAGAGTATCGTTTACTCTAATTTTCTGGATAAAGGTCAGTATGACTTTGCTATGGAAAAAGTGGATTTTAAAGAAGGAAATACAGATACCAAGTATATAAATCAGGGAAAAGACAGGTATCTGATGTTTTTAAAGAGGATAGATTCACCTTCTGATGAAAATATTTATCAGCTGATATCATTGCAAAAGTACAATGATATGCTATCAAGTGTAAATAGTATGACCCTTAAATCTATGATTCCATCGGCTATAGGAGTAGTTGTGTCCATAGTGCTGATAGTTGTATTCGCATTTGCTTTTGAAAGGCGTATAGACGGACTCTCAAGCAGGATGAAGCTTATAGCAAAGGGGTACTATGATAAAGTAAAGCCTATGCAGGGAGATGATGAGATTTCCCGTATATATGCTGAAATCCTTCACATGGCTGAAGAGATGCAACAACTTATGGAAACTGTGATGGATGAAAAGGTCCAAAAAGAAAAAATTCATACAAAGCAAAAGGAAGTGGAATTTAAAATGCTGGCAAGCCAGATTAATCCTCACTTTTTGTACAATACACTCGAAACTATCCGTATGAAAGCAGTTGTTAACAAGCAACCTGAGATAGTAGAGCTTGTAAAAATGCTTGCAAAGATTATGAGGTATAATATTCAGGTTTCTGATTCTAAGGTCTCACTTCAGTCAGAGCTTGATATGAATCAGTATTATTTAAAGATACAAAGTTACAGATTTGGAGATAGAATTACATCAGAAATAATAGTTGATGACGATGTGGACACCCACGCCTCGGTTATGCCGCTTATAGTACAGCCTTTTGTCGAAAATGCCTTTAGACACGGACTTGAAGCGAAGGAGTCGGATGCACATCTTACCATACATGCACGTATGGAAAATGAAAATATTGTTATAGATATAGTTGACAATGGCGTCGGAATGAATTATCTTGATTTAGGAAATGTCAGAAATATTATGAACAGCCCCGATGTTGAACCTACACATATAGGTGTGGCAAACGTTAATCAGCGTATAAAGATGGCTTATGGGGACCAGTACGGTGTAACCATAGAAAGCGAAGAGGGAAAGGGAACTTCGGTTCACATCACATTTCCTTATGAAAGAGAATAGATTTAAGATAGATAGGAGTTTTTTTGAAACATGAAACGTAAAACAGTCAGCATAAACAGTTTGATAATACTTATAAGCCTGGTAGCGCTTATAATAGAGGTTTGTGTATATTATCTTACAACAGGGTCATACGGAACGGTTGTTGTATCATTTATAGCAGCTCTTGGCATATCTTATTATTGCTTAGAAGCTTCGTATGATTATAATTATGGCTTTGTAAGTGTTGTATTTATGACGGTTTCCAGCTTTTTGATGGCAGGAGCCCTATATCTGTTTGGTACAAGTCTTATAGATTACAGATTCAGTCTGGTCTATGTAGTTTTGGGTAACTGGGTAATACCTTTTGTGTTTAGTACTCTTAGGGAAGTTAATGACGTTGCTGACAGGTTTTCCGGATACGAAAAATACTTTAAGCGCATGGTGAGATTGTTTTTAGTGTTTTACGTATTTATAATAATAAAACAGTTCTTTATAACACCAATAGTTCCGCCATTTCAGTTAGAGAGCTTTGGTGCTCATAATTTTATACCATACATGTCTACAGGACAGTATTTTGAAACAGCATTAAGACAGGGTATTCCTTTGAGAGATGAGTACTATTATCTTATAGAACTTATCTGTATGGGATTTCCGGCTGGTTTTCTGATTGCATATTCAAGAAAGAATATGCATATGATATTGCGTATTTTACTGTACATCGCCATTCCGGTTGCACTGGAACTTGTCCAGTACGCTTATGGTGTGGGCGTTGGCGTGATAGATGATGTTTGTACATTCCTGGGAGGAGAAATACTCGGAATAATCATTTATCATCTGTTGGATGCGGTGTATATGTATAATCATAAAAGGCACTTTATGGAATCTAAAGATTCAATTAAGGGATATTTTATAAAATAACTCTTTAATGATTTTGTAATATGTGCTATAATCATCACATTAACTAAATTAACTAGGAGGAATAGTAAAGATGGCAAACAAATGGGTTTATATGTTCAGCGAAGGCGACATGAGCATGAGAAATCTCCTTGGTGGTAAGGGTGCAAACCTTGCTGAGATGACAAGTATCGGACTTCCGGTACCTCAGGGTTTCACAATTACAACTGAGGCTTGTACACAGTATTATGAGGATGGCCGTAAGATCAATGATGAGATCATGGCTCAGGCTATGGAAGGCGTAGCTAAGATGGAAGAAATCAACGGAAAGAAGTTTGGTGATTTACAGAATCCACTTCTCGTTTCTGTTCGTTCAGGTGCACGTGCTTCTATGCCGGGTATGATTGATATAATCTTTAACCTTGGTTTG